>Ga0007882_10000234_pt1 | contig 32942 bp, 29 predicted proteins | sample CryBogCBH12Aug01_FD_71195 | JGI IMG/M metagenome (GOLD analysis project Ga0007882, IMG submission 71195) | Freshwater microbial communities from Crystal Bog, Wisconsin, USA - CBH12Aug09.1 | ecosystem: Environmental > Aquatic > Freshwater > Lake | place: Crystal Bog, Wisconsin, USA | collected... | reverse complement strand
TACCGCGACGAAATCGGCCACGTCGCCTACGGCTTGAAATGGTTCCGCCGCTGGAAAAATCCCGGCGAAACCGACTGGGACGCCTTCTGCCGCACGCTGAAATTTCCCCTCTCGCCGCAGCGCGCGAAGGGTTTTTCGCTCAACGTGGCCGGGCGCCAAGCCGCCGGGCTGGACGAACATTTCATCGCGCAGCTCAACGTCTATGCACAATCCAAAGGCCGCACGCCAAGTGTTTTTGTTTTCAATCCGTTCACCGAAGGCCACATCGCGGAAGGGAAACAATTCAATCCGACGAAACCACAGGCACAGCTGGCGCGCGATTTGGAAAATCTGCCGCAATTTCTCTGCCGCCAGGACGACATCGTGCTGGTGGCGCAAAAACCGTCCTTGGAATTTTTGAGCGGCATCCAGGCGGCCGGCTTTCCGCTGCCGGAATTTGTGGCGCACGACGAAGCGCGTGGCCTGCGGGCACGCAAACTGGGGCGCCTGCGCCCGTGGGCATGGGGCCCCGACAGCTGGGAGCGGTTGAAGCCGCTTTTCGGCAGTATCACCGGGGAAACGCGCGCGGACGAAAAAAGGTATAATCCCGGCATCGCCGAACTTTATGCCAAATCCTGGAGCGCGGCGTTTTTGCGGAAAATACTGGGGGAACCGGCGGGCAGCGGGCAGCGGACCGCGGAGATGCGAAACTGGCTTTGCTCCGAAAATGAAACCAGCGAGGCCGTCCATTCGCCCGCCGAGGCGCGCGCCGCGATTGCCAAAATCAGGGCGCGGGGCCACCACAAAGTGGTGGTGAAGGAATCGTTCGGCGTGGCCGGCAGCAATGCGCTGCGGCTATTTGAACCCGAAATCCTGACGACCCAATGGCGCTGGCTGGAGAATGCGTTCGCGCAAAACCGCGAGCTGGTCGTGGAACCGTGGCTGGAGCGCCTGGAGGATTTTTCCGCGCAACTCGAAATGACGGCGGCCGGCCTGAAGCTTTGCGGCTTCACCGGCCTGCACTGCGACGCGCGCGGTCAGTTCCTTGCCAACCACGCCGAGCCGCACCACCACAAGCGGCTGCCGGCAAGGGTGATTTCCCAATTCAAGGCGGCGGCGAATATCTCCGGCCGGCTGCTGGAATTTTACGACGCACTCTTCGCGGCGCTGGAAGCTGAATTGCGCCGCGCGGACTTCACCGGGCCGATTGGCCTGGACGCCTTGGTTTATCGGGCGGCGGACGGGACGGTGAAATTAAAGCCAGTGGTGGAAATCAATCCACGCTTCACGATGGGCCGGGTGCTGGTGGAACTGATGCGGCAAACATGCCAGAATTGCCACGGCACGCTCCGGCTGGTGAACGCCGCGCAATTGCGCGCGGAGGGTTTCGATGATTTTGCCGCGTTCGGCAAAACGCTCGCGGAAAAATTTCCGATGGCGATGGAAGGCAACCCGCCGCGCCTCCGCAGCGGGGCGATCTGCCTGAATAATCCGGCGACCGCGCAAGTCTGCCTTGCGATATTTCAAGTCGGGCGAACGGCGTTCAGCTTCACCCCCCATAACTGGCGGTAGAGCGAGCGGTATTGAATCGCCTCGCGGATAGGGTCGCCGGTGATCTTTTCGCAAGCGGCCTGGAAACTGGCCGGCGGGAGCCAAGCTCGCGAGGCTGGAACCGATGGTTACGGCACCTTTTCCCAGAGGGCCGGCAACCGCTTGATGCACGCCCTTGTTCTTGGCTCAGCTTCCGCCGTCTCCGCTAGCCTGCGGCTCTTCCCTGAGCAGGAACCAAGCCTTCATACCAGCCTTAGCCGGCTTACTTGCAGTTGACCTCGAGCGCAGAGACAGGGCGCCCCGGCAAAATACCGCATTACAGACGTTTCTGACACAACGGCTACTTCGGTGTAGCTCACTGTTGCCGCATCCGCGCGGTGCATACAGATGGAAAACGGCCCGATGTTGGGCGCGTGCAACCGATGCAGGCGACGCAGCCAGCCAAGATGGCCAACCGATTTTTGTCTCGCTGCCTCGTGAAACGCCCTGCCCCGTATCCGTTGCGCCTGGAGTTCGTCGAAACCCGATGAAACCCATTGCAATAAACCCCACGGATGTTTTTTGAGGGACAACTTTTCCCGATCCCACCGCCATTCTAAAATTTCATTCACGGCGGGGAAAATGCCGATTAGCCGAAACGGGTTGATTCGCCGGAGGGGTAAATGTTCCAGCGCCGCGGCCGCCGATAGCGCCGTGGTTAAGGAGCCAACGGTGCTGACAACCTCGCCCCGGCTTACCGACGACGCTTTTACCGGGGAGTCAATTGCATACCAGTTTATCAGCGCGAAAGTGACGCCACTATCATTCAGCGAAATCCAATTCCCGCCGCCGGGTTCGGACGGCGCAAGAACACTACGTCCGTTTATTTTTCTTTCAGATGGAGGCAGTCCGGTGGCGCGGGACAATTGCTCATCCCGGTTCATGCCGAGCAGATAACCATTTTGGCGAGCAATAAAGGTGACAGTGCACATGGTTCAATCCGCCGCCGGATAAGTGACCGCGAGCGCGGAATACTCGCGCCACGCGCGCCAGCATTCGGATATAGTCATCGGCACGCTGCCGCGCCGCCGGTTTTCCGCGCCGATGGCAAAAACCAAATCCCACTGCCGGAACAGCGTGCGATACGCGGACCACAACGAATTGCGCGCGTCGTAGATGCTGGTGGCCTCCGCGGCCGCGCCATTCAGTTCGATAATCTGGAAATTTTTACCGGCGCGTAAATCTTCCTCGCTCGCAAAACGGATGTCGTAACGGCCGATGAAAAAGCCGCTGACATTTCGGGAGATGTCGTCAATGCAGTTTTCCAGGGTGGACGAATGCAGGCGCATACCATCACGAAAGATGCAGCCCTGCGCATGGTTGCCAGACAGGACGAGTGGTTGGGTTTCACCTTCCGCGAGAACGGCAAATTGACGCGAGCCCAGTCGCGGCAAATATTTGTCAGCCAGGAATCGGGCGCGGTCGTCGCGCCAGATGAGTTCGGCGATCGTAGATTTTCCGTCACCGGTTATTACGGGGAAAATCTTTTCCGTGATGGCGAAGATGCATCCGCGCGGCGCGCCCGGGAACCGATAATAAAAAATTCCGACTTCATGCGGGCCTGCCGCAAAGCGTTGCACCAGCAACGGCGCGGAGGTTTCCCGGAAGTAAGCCTCAGCTTGCGATTCGGTTCGAATCAGCTTGATGCCCACCCCGCGCTGGCCGAGATCAGGCTTCAGAATGAACGGATACGAAATGTTTCTGCGCGTACAAACTTCGCGCAGGGAAATCAGCCGCGCGGCGGCGGAATCGCCGACGACCAACTCGGCATCAGCGGTGAACTCCGGGCGGGTCGTCATCAGGTTCCCCAACGTTTTCATTTTAGATTCGCCCACGATACCGCCGGAAAAAATGCCAGGATTGGAAACTGTCGGCAGCATCAGGCCGCGATATTTAACCACGAGCCAGAGATAATGAATCGCCACAGGCGGGTAAAAGAGCCACATGGGCCAGAATTCCCAGCGCCGCCAGCGGGCAAGGCGGGTGGTGAATTTTCGGGAATCAAAGTCCACGATGGCACGGCGGGCCAGTTGCAGCGTGGCGAGCAGGACAATGCCGGCGCCGAGGAGCAGCAGACTGCCAAATTTATAATGGCTAAACCACTGGTTGACTTGCGCGCCGAAGGTCTGGACGAGGAGAAGAATGATGAATGTCCACAGGCACGCGGCCGCGCCGGTGATGAACAAAAACCTCGCCATTGGCACACGGAGAAATCCGGCGGCAAGATACGTGGGCAAGCGTGCGCCCGGAAGGGCGCGGCTGAATACCAAAATCATCGTCCCGCGTTCACGAAACCAGTTTTCGCTGCGGGCCACTTTAAGGGCGTGTTTTTTCAACGAAGAATTCTCAAACCAATTGCGACCGGCATAGCGAGCGAAAGCATAGAGTCCTGCATCGCCCAGCCAGATGCCGAGAAAACAGGAAAAAAACGCCGCCGGCCAGGAAATTTGCCCGGCGGCAAGCAGAAGGCCAGCACCGATAGCGGCAGCGTCTTCCAACACAAAAGTAGCGAAAAAAAACCCGACCGCTTTCCACCATGGCAGCCATTCCGCCACCTCGCCGGATGACATGGGCAAGGTTTCAATCATAGGGCTTAAGCCGCACCGGCGGTTTCCGCCTGATGTTTGAGGGTGGAAGGCGCCACACCGAAACCAGCGGGCAGTTTCACTTCCATGATTCCCGCCATTATGCCAATGAGTGCGTAATGATGCACGGCGTGAGCGACGGCATACATAACTTCACGGCCGATGGTAGAGGGCGAAACTTGCGAGCCGCTCGTGGAATAGCTCGTTTTGCAGGTCACGTTCAGGTGCCGGGCGAGAAAATCAGGATTCAACTTTTCAAAGCCAACCCGCAGCGCGCAGGTCGCGTTAACCGCAGCGAACCGGTCGTTCTCCACCAGCGTGCCGCGCGAGCGGTGGTCATAATTCAAATCACCGGCGGCGGCAGAGGCGAGCAGCGTGGCAAAATGGTCAAGGCAGTGGCGGTAATGCCCGCCGATCGAGGCATTGAAGGCGACGGCGACTTTGCGGGTGTAGGCTTCATCAGAAATCTCCGCCAGGATCGTTTCACCTTGCCGCAGGGTTTCGATGACGGATTGAATCAGTTCCTGGTCGTTATGCATGAGGATTTAGGGGTGAAATATTTTGAGAGGAATGGGATTTGGCAGCGATGCAACGCCAGAGTGATGAGGCTACAAACCGCGACGGTGATGGCAAGCACGAAGAGCAGTCCGCCATCGTTCTGCACCACGATACCCAGTTTGGTAAGGTGAGACATAATCGCGCCTCCCATCATGCCGAGAGCCAGCAGAGCTCCCAGCCAACCATAACAGGACGACAGCAGGAGAATCGCCGCGATAAGTTCCACCACGCCCGATCCATAGCGCCCCCACGGCTCCAAACCGACCTTGGTAAAAATGTAAACCGACTCCGGGGCGCCGGTGAATTTGAAAAACAGGGTTTGGAACAGAATGATGGCTGCCGTCAGACGAAAAATCCAACTGGCAATCTTCTGGGTTTTGGTCAGCGAGTTCATAAAGGTCAGGGGCTGGTCGTGGCGGCGCGGGCGGTATTGCAAATTATTTACCTTTTTTGGCAACGAGTCCGGTCCAGTTGGCCTTTGCCTTGGCGAGATTGGCCATGGGGTCTTTGTTGAAATCGTCGCGGACGCTCCGGCTGTATTGGAGCAACAGTCGGCCGTCCACGATTTGAAACGCGTCCACGTCAATTTCGACGAGCTTGTTGCGCGAGACCCCGTAAGCGCAATAACCGCCGAATTCGGGCTCGTATTTGGCCGGGTCCGCCTTGAACATATCCCAGTGTTCCCTGGAGGCGAAGTAATACAGCGCATCACCCTGTTTTTGAGGAAATTTGGACGAGCCTTTGACCGGCTGGTGGTCGGTGAAAAATGCCACCGGGTCATAGCCGTGGATGGCCACGCCGGAGCTGTCCACGTTGACGAGGGTTTTGGTTGAGGTTTGGGCAAACACCGGCAAGGCCAGGGCGGTGACGACAAGGGAAAGAATTATTTTCTTCATGCAAATTGGTCGGGGGAGGAAAAAAATCCTTACATTTATTTTCGGCCTGGCGAAATAAGCCAACCGCCGGTGGCTTGGACCGGCTCCAATTGCCCGGGACGCGTCACCCAGACGGTGAGCGCGGAAGTTTTTCCGGCGGCAGATTTCGGCGCGCTGATGATAAAGCGGCCGTAAGCCACGCCGTTGCTGGTCGTCAGGCCGGTCTGAACGAGGTTTACGACAGCGAAATCATGGTTCAGTTGGCGGCCACTATTTTCGCCCGCCTTCACATCAGAAACGATGCCGCCAGCCAAAAGCGCGGCGGAAATTTCATAAGGTTGTCCGGATGGCGGCTCGGGGGCAAAAACCACCTGCCAGCGTTTCGCGTCCGTTGTGGTCACGCTCAAGATGCCGACGGTCCCGCCAGCGGACTCTGGCCCGCTTTTGCCGATGAACCAGTTGTACCATTCCTGGCCGTTCCAAACAAATTCTGGCGTGTAAATATTTTCCGACGGCCAGAGCCGGGCGTAAACGCGCTGGCGTTCGGAAAACTCCGCAACCGACCACGGGTCCTTCCAGCCGAGATAGTTCCAATAGTCCACGTGAAAGGCAACCGGAGCAAAATCCCTCCACAAGCGCGGCGAATCAATGAGGCCCGACAGCCAGGTTTCAGCGGGCGGACAACTGCTGCAACCTTCCGAAGTGTAGAGCTCCAGTAACGCCGTGCGTGCCCGCGTACTCTGGAAATGGACGAGATTGGTTGGTGCGCCCAACGGAAGAATCGCCGACAGCAAGCCGGCGAAAAATTGAACGCGGGTTTTGAAAGACATAAAAAAATTTGAAATGGGAACCGAATTGGTTAACGACCACCCAAGACGCGAGCTTTATGGAACCAGCAAAACCTTCACCTCCTTCTCAATTATGGCACGCGGCGTAAAACCCAGATGTTGCTTCACAATGTGACCGGTCCGATTGATGATGAAAATCGTGGGCAAACCGTCAATACCACCAAAGGCATCCACAATTTTGTTGTCCGCGAGCAAGACGGGATAATTGATGCCCATTTTTTGTGCAAACGACCTCACCGTTTTCAAACCCGACTGATCCACCGAAACGCCGATGACCGCAAGTCGTTGGGCCGGGTAATTTTTTTGCAACTCGATTAAGTCCGGAATCTCGGCACGGCAAGGAGGACACCAGGTCGCCCAAAAATCCAGGACGACCACCTTATCCTTGAAACCGGTGGAGGAAACGCGCTGGCCTGCCAAATCCAGCAATTCCCAAACGGGTGTGAGACGGCTGCCTTCAGCCGGAATGGTCTCGCCCGCGGACGAAAGATCCGGGCGCAACAAAACAGCCGCGAGGGCAATGACCGGGCCAATGGATTTTAGATTTTTCATAACAATTTGTCGGCGCCGCGGCGCAATCCTTACACGCCGGCGAATGGTTGTAAGGAAAACCTGATCAATACGACGGATAAGGATGAATACAGTGCTTTACGGACTTTGTGGCGCAGCGGTGCTAACGCTGGCGCTGGCCGGTTGCCGCCCGGGTGAAACCGCCAGCACCCAACCCACCCCAACCAATTTTATGATGAACAATTTCAAACCGATTCCACCCGCCGAACGCAAACAAAAGCTCACCGACATGCAGTATCGGGTCACGCAGGAAGCCGCCACCGAGCCGGCGTTTGCCAACGAATATTGGGACAATCACGCGCCGGGAATTTATGTGGACGTCGTGTCCGGACGGCCGCTATTCAGCTCGCTCGACAAGTTTGATTCCGGCTGCGGCTGGCCGAGTTTTACCAAGCCGGTGGAGGAAAAAGAAATTGTCGCTAAAACCGACTCGTCGTTCGGCATGGAACGAACCGAAGTACGTTCGGCGGAGGCCGATTCCCATCTCGGCCACGTGTTCGACGACGGCCCCGGCCCGACCCATCAGCGGTATTGCATCAATTCCGCGTCGCTGAAATTTATTCCGCTGGAGCAAATGGCCGCCGCCGGTTACGGCGACCAGCTTGAGCCATTTGTGAAAGCCGGCCTGATCAAACCACAGCCCAAAACCGAGACGGCAATATTATCCGGCGGCTGTTTTTGGGGCATGCAGGAAATTCTCCGCCAAATTTCCGGTGTCATCAAAACCACGGTCGGCTACACCGGCGGCACAGTGCCGAACCCCACTTACGAGATGGTTTGTTCCCATACCACCGGACATGCGGAATCGGTCGAGATCGTTTTTGATCCGGCGAAACTGAGTTACGAACAATTGCTCGGCTGCTTTTTCCGGATGCATGACCCGACCACGCGCGACCAGCAGGAAAACGACATCGGCGCGCAATACCGTTCAGCCATCTTCTACACCAGCGATGAACAAAGGCAAATTGCGGAACGGGTCAAGCGGCAGGTGGACAAATCCGGCAAATGGAAGCGGCCAGTCGTCACGGAAATCACCAAGGCCACGGTGTTTTACCCGGCCGAGGAATATCACCAGGATTATTTGCAGAAAAATCCCGGCGGCTACAACTGCCATTACCTGCGGAATTGAACCGCCAAATTTATGACGGAACGATGGCACCTTATGAATCCACCCATTGACGCACCCGAACCGGTGCTGCTCATTATCGCGGACATCAGCGGCTATACCCGCTACATGACAGCCAACGCCAAGACGCTGGGTCACAGTCAGACCATCATCACCGAACTGGTCAAGGTCATCATTCGGCAAATAGAGTTGCCGTTGGAAGTGGCCAAGCTGGAAGGCGACGCAGTTTTTCTCTTTGGCCGGAAACAAAACGGGGCAAAGCATTGGGCGGAGGCCAAAAAAATAATCGGCGACAAACTGGTCACGTTTTTTAGGAGGTTCAGCGAAAAAATCAATGAGTTGAGCCAGTCCACCACCTGCACCTGCCAGGCCTGCACCCACATCGAAAAACTCCGGCTCAAGGTGGTCGTTCACAGCGGCGAGGCGCTGTTCCATCGTGTGTTCAATTTCGTGGAACTGGCGGGCGTGGATGTCATCATCGTTCACCGGCTGCTGAAGAATACGGTGGCCGCCGAGCAATACCTCCTGCTCACCGAAGCCGCGCGGCACGACTTGGAATTTTCCGAAACCATCAAATTGCATCAGGGACAAGAAACTTACGATGACATCGGCGAGATCAACACGCTCATATTCGTGCCTGATGCCGAAGCCAAAGCAGTTGAAACCCTTGTGAGTTCTTCATTTGCCAGCCGGTTCAGGCGCTCCGGGAAACTATTCGGCAAACTTTGGTTTGCGCCGTTTGCGTCCAGGAAAAACCGGTTTCGCCATGTGGCATCGGACGCGACCCCGTTTGGCCGAATCGGCTTCGCAGCCTTGACGGCGCTGCTCACACCACTGATTCTGCCGGTTGGAACCTGCTTCGTATTTTTTCATGCCTGCAAATCACCGGTGGTCGCGCATAAACACAAAGCCGACGGGTCTGGTTGTCGCAGGGAATAAATCTTTTTCATTTTTGATGGACTCCCACCCAAGATAACGGGCAAACGTTTACGCTAAACAGGTTGCTTCGCTCCGCGCCCGTGCCAATAGCCGGAGACAAAGCAAACGAGGGCACTCGCGGCCGTGAAGCTAATCAGGAACGGCGAGGGCAGCAGGAACCAAGCGGCGGCGGCCGCCGCCGCCGACAAACCGCCGCAAAGATAACTATAGAACGAGCTGGCCCGGGCGCTTTGCACGCTTTTGTCGAGGAGCAGTTGCAGCGCCCGTTCGTTGCGTTCCAGTGCGGAATTGCAATCGCGCGAACAAACCACCCGGCTCGCGGGCGAAGAGGGAATGCAGCCCGGGCAGAGTGCCCGGCCGCAATACGCGCAAACCGCCATGGCATCCATCGAGTTGTGGTTGTAGCATTTCATTTTTTGAGATAGGTGGCCGGATCGGCCCGCAGAATCAACAAGTCGCCCTGGCGTTCGACTTCGCCGGTGATTTGCACCGGCTCGGCGACCAGGTCGAGCACTTGTTGGTTGACCGGCTTGCCGGCAGCAGAGACGAGCAGCAGATAAATGGCCGGGCCGTCGTTTTGCCGCACGAGCAGCAAGGGCGGGATGCCGCCGCTGATGCAGCGGATGGCGCAGGCGCGGTGGGGCAGCAGCTGGCCGGGATTCATCACGCCAAGAAAACATTTGCTGTCCACGATTTCGCCAGTGAGCGTCTGGCGGCCAAGCAGAATCTTTTCTGCGCCGGGCATGAAAGGAAGTTGCTTTTCGGCAGCTTTAATCGAATCGGGCAGGGCCTCGACCATCGTTTGGCTGCCCCGATAAACCAAGGTGCCTTGCAACGAAACCGTTTTGCCATCGAGGGTAGAAAGTTTTTGGTGATCGAGGCCAAACTTAAACGGCGCAACCAGGTAATAAGTGGAAAACGGGGTTTGATCGCCCACCGTTCCGGGGCGCGGCACGAGCAGATGCGGATACGGCTCGACCTTTAAAATCCCGTAAAACTCCTTCACGCTGCCCCATGCAAAAACACTCACGCCAATGGAGCGCTGAAACGCCGCCAGCGCCAGTGCGACGCCGATACCAATAGCCAGCAGCAAGCAAACGATTCGGCGGACAAATCGTCTGATGCCCGGCGCTGCTTGCTCCTCCCAGCCGATGTAAAATTCGTCGTTCATTTTTCGATCAGCGCCGGTTCAGCTTTGGCTCCCGCCGGATTTGGTTGGGGATGTATGAACACCCGGCTGTTTTGCACTCGCACATTGAACGTCGGCACTTTCTCGACGAAGGGCGGCGGCGCGGCGCCGGTTTCCGGCACATACTGGTAGCCGTGCCACGGACAAATGATGCAGCCAAAGACGATTTTGCCCTCGCCGAGCGGGCCGTTTTGGTGCTGGCAGACGTTCGAGACAGCGGAAATTTTTCCGTCGTATTTGAAAATCGCCACGCGCTCGCCGGACACGCAGACGATGAGCGCGCGGTTTTCCGGAATGTCGGCCACAGCGCAGGCATCCACAAAACCGGCGGCGGAAAAAGTTGTCAATTCATGGTCCAAACGCCGCTCGATACGCGCCGCGGCATTGTGCAACGTCACGACGGTCAGCAGGCCGAAGGCCATGATCGCGCCATACCACGCGCTGGTCTCGCCTTGCAGCGCGCCAAACGTGACATGCAACACGAGCAGTGCGTAGGCGACATACACCAGCATGTGCAGCGCTTTCCAAACTGGCGCGGTCAAATTCGCCAGCCAGAAATCATGGCTCGTCGCCGCCAGAAGAAATAAAGTAATCAACGCAAAAAAACCGAACGGTTGAAACGGCACGCCCGCAACCGAGCGGCTGAGCGGACTGGAAACGAAGAGACTCAAGATGGGATTGATGTCGCCGCCCGCATGATACGTGGCCACGACCAGCACGGCGTGGACGAGGGCGAGAAGAAAACAAGTGACGCCCGCATGCCGGCGGTTGTAGAGCAGGGGCAGAAATTTTGGATGCAACCGGCTCAGCGGCCCGATGCATAAAATAATGTGCAGCAGCAGGAAGGCCGCCGTGCCAAAGGCGCGCATCAGCAGAATCTCATCAGTGACGAAGGGAAATAATATTTTCGTCATCGCGCCAAACGCCAGCAGATATAAAAAAACGCCCCCAACCAGCGCAAAGTCGTAAAACTTCTTCTGGCGGTTCCACTGAACAGAGGTGTAGGCGACAGCCATGAGCTTCAGGGTTTTGAAATGGCGAACGGTTTAGACTCCTGGATGATTTCGCTGTCCGCGAGGCTGTAAAGCACGAGCACGCCGGTCTGCCGAGGAGCTTCGGCAGGCAAGCCCAACGGGGCGAACGAAGCAAAAGCGCCCAGCAACTGCGCGTTGTCAGGCAAATTGCCGGCCAGGCTGGGATTTCCCGCAACCCAATAGACCAGCAGATCCGGCTTAACAAAATCTTTTGCGGCGGAAAACGTTACGGCAAACCGACCGGCGGTGGTGCCTTCGCGCAACAGGCGAACCCGGATCGGTGTGTTCGCAAACAAGTCGGCGCGTTCCCATTCAAAAGCCGTGGATGTTGGCGGCACGGCGACCAACTGACCCGGCAACGCATTCATACCAGGCACGGGCTTGCGCGCCGCAATGCCCAAAGCGAACGCCAGCGGCAGAAAAACGCCCAGCGCGATTACCATGCGGCGATGACGTTGACGCAGCGAGCGGATCATGAGGATTGCCGATTGGGAACGGCGGCGGCGCGGCGGTGGGCATTACTTTCCGCCGGTGGTTCGTGAATAGCCTTGGTCCAGCGAAACAACAGCAGCGGCCAGAAAGCCATCGTGCCGGGTATGATGAGCAGGCGAAATCCCCAGCTTCCCTGAACCGCATGCGGATCGGTTTTATTGACGCCGACCAGCACAAACGGCACGGCAAAGATCAGCCCGCAGGCCAGGTAAATTCCGAGCAGAATTAAAAACGATGCGGCAATCATGGCCGAAGTTTTTTCGCGCGCAGTTTTTCCACAAAGCTGACGAAGCCGGCCGCCTGGTTGGTCAGCCGCTTTTCGATGTCAGGACTGGTTAACCGGCCGGCCTCGTCAAGCAGGCGGTTAATGCCGGGCATAAACACGCGTTCGGGAAAAATGTAAGCGTTGCGATAACCGAAGATGGCCTGCAACTGTTCGACCGGGCGCAGCGCGCCCCAAATGCCGGCTGCCACACCGACGAAACAAACCGGCCGCTGCTCAAAGCTTTCCGGGAACGGCAGCATATCGATAAAATATTTCAGGATGCCGGGGAGGCTTCCGTTGTATTCGGGCGTGACGATAACCAGTCCGTCGGCGGCTAGAATCATATCGGTGAATCGGTTGAGGGCAGCCGGCTTCTCGACATAAGAAGTCGGCGAAAATATTTCCGGCGGCAGCTCCGCCAAATCTAGCCGATGCGTTTTCACGCCAAGCGATTGATAGATGCCCTCGACGTGCGCGGTGATTTTGCGCGTGTTGCTGCCGGGCCGGTTCGTTCCGCTGATGATGACAATCATAATTTTTATTGGTTAAGACGAAAGGTTGTCGTTCGGAATGTTGAAACCTTACAATAAATTTGATTTTTGTCTGGTCCGCTGCGTTTTGCTTGGCCTTTGAATTGAGTTCTCACCGGCTATTTTAACCCTCCTTTTCCAAACTGCTTGTCCCATTTTGCCGGCTTCAGGGTAGGAAATCAATTCCCCACCCCATGCATCCAAGAAACCGGGGTACCGTTCAACAAAAACAAATCAACCATAACGAAAGAGCATTCCAAATAACCATCACCATATGCACCGGGTGGCACACGCATCCTGTCCACCAAAAAGAGGCCAGGTCAGAGAACCGTGGGTACGTACCCGCGGCTAGATGCAATTCCGCCAGGCAGCATCCACGACCTACCCAACCCAGAGTCCGGCCGGAAGTTCCGCAGGGACGGTAAAGGTAGATTCATGCCTTGGCCAATTGCGCGCTCCGCTTGTGAAAGGCTACGAACGGCGGTGCTTGCCGTATTTCAAACCAATGTTCTGCTCATAAGCGCCCAGTTTTACAACGCTTGGCTCTTGACGTCCACGAAACTCATTGTTCAAGAGCGCCAGCCGGCGCTGGGCGATTTCAGCTACTGGCAGTGCGGTGAAACGATCCACGATTTTTGTCAGAGTTGCGCGCACGGTCGGCGCATCCGCGCCAAGTTCAATTTGAAAACTGGCCAGCAGATTCAACCAGTGCGCCACCTGTTTCGGCTTATGGTTCGTTTCATTGATCAACTGGTCCAACTCCGCTTCCGCCAAATCCAGCCGTTTGAATTCCCGCGCGTAGAGGGTCGCCAGTTTTTCGCGCTCGACCGAATCGTACGGATGTACTTCGAGGTGGTGAATGCATGCCTCCGCCAACCGTTTCGGGTCCGTTTCCACCGACCGCAAAAATGAGGTGGATTCCAGCAAGCCCAGGTTTCGCAAGCCTTCGGGCACAGTGATGTTCTGACGGTCGTGTCGCGCGAGGATTATTTTTTCAGTCTCACCCAAATGGGCCAGCCGCTGTCCCGCGCGAACAGAAGCCGCGGTGGATGGGTAGCGCACCACGATTTTCTGAAATGCCGCGCGGGCTGAATCCAGGTCGGCGATCTTGAGGTGCCAGTCGGCCAACTGCGTCAGCGCGATGGCCACCGCGTTCGGCGGAGCGGCCGGCCGGTCGCAAAAGCGGTTCAGCGTTACTTCGGCAGCGGGCAAATCCTTCAGGTTTTCGGCCTGGATAGCGGCCAGCAGCATTACACCCTCCAGATCGTTTGAAAATTTATCAAGCTTTTGGCGAATTTCAGCAATCGCCTCGTTATATTGGCCGCGCTGGCGCTTGGCAAGGGCGATGGAATAAAGGGGGGTTTTGTCGGAGCCTTCACTGCCGCCGGTCAGAAGATTTGTCAGCGGGCGGCAAATGAAATCAATGATGGCGTTGCGCCAAAGAATATTTAATACCAAGGCAAGAAACATGGTCGTCCCCAAACCAAACATGGATTCGCTGCCGCCCCGCGCAAACGCGGGCTGGGCCACTGTAAATTCTAGGTAAATAACAAAAATGGTGACGGCGCATTGGAAAATAATTCGCCACGGAGCCTCGGAGTCTTTTAGCAAACGGAAATATGGGGCATATTTCATATGCCAGTTGGTCGCGAGTTGTGCGCGATCCTTACAGTTTTTGGCAAAGCCTGCCACGTGACAGATATGCCTTAATATTGCTGGGTATTACTTTGATGGTTTGCTTTTCGGCTTTAAGCGACCATAATTTTTCCATGCCAGCTGATGGTGATTTGAAGCCGAGCCAAGATCCTCTAGAAGCGCCGGGGAAGCCCGGCCTATCCGACCCGGAACAATGGGTGGAGTTATACGGTGATTATCTTTTCAAGTACGCACTGATGCGGTTGCGTGATCCGGCCAAAGCCGAAGATGCCGTTCAGGAAACGTTCCTTGCGGCCCTCAAAGGCGGTAAAAATTTCGCGGGCCGGTCGGCGGTAAAAAGCTGGCTGGTTGGCGTTTTGAAAAACAAGATTTACGACCATTACCGCAAAGCCAGCCGCGAAACCTCCTTTACGGACCTCGAATTTTACAGCGATGAGGAAAGCGAACGATTCGTCCCGGATGGCGTTTTGAAGGATGGCTGGATTCATGAACTCGGGCCATCGGAGTGGTCGAGCCCCGGCGCAAGTCTGGACAGCGAACTGTTTTGGAAAACATTTCGGGATTGCTCCGATAAACTACCCAAAAACGTCGCCGCCGTGTTCAGCCTGCGCGAGGTGGACGGCGTGGAAAGCAAGGAGATCTGCGCGCTGCTCCAGATTTCGGAAAGCAACCTCTGGGTGATGCTACACCGGGCGCGCATGGCGCTGCGCCGCTGTTTGGACACAAACTGGTTTGGAAGGCAGGTTTGAACCGCGCGTAAATTAACTTGTAAGGATTCTCGGCGTGGAACGACGAAGCATCATGAAAGCAGGCTGACCAGCGACGACCCATGAATTTATTGAACACAGTCAAAGGCGGGTTAATCGCGGGACTGCAGATACTCATGCCATCCTGCCGCGAGGCACTCAGGCTTCAATCGGAGGCGATTGAACGCCCGTTGCCGCCCGCCCGCCGCCCCGGGCTTTGGCTGCATTTGCTCTTGTGCAAATGGTGCCGTTATTACGGGCAACAGATTCGCTTTCTCCGACACGCAGCGCACGAACATCCCGACGAATTGACGCAAGCCGCTCCGCAAAAACTTTCCCCAGAGGCGCGTGAACGAATCCGGCAAAAACTGCGCGCGAACCAAGATTGATTTTCAAATAAGGTTTTTCTTCACGATGCGACCAAACAGTCAAAACGAATTAAAGCAACCGTCACAATAACCACACCTGCATGGGAAAAGATGGATGCCGTTAAAGCAAAACTCGATTCCGTCGATTTAATGGTCAGTTTGGCAGGTTTTAGATTTAGACGATGAATTGTTACTCAATGATAAGCTGGTAAAGCCAACAGCAAACTTGAAAAAATCACCCCCACAATTGCCGGTCGAGTGAGCGGTATTGGATTGCCTCGCTGATGTGGTCAGCGGAAATTTTCTCCGCGCTCGCCAAATCCGCAATTGTCCGCGCGACTTTCAAAATCCGGTCGTAGGCGCGGGCGCTTAAATTGTATTCGGCCATCGCGTGCTTGAGCAGGTCGCGCGTCGGCTCGTCCAGCTCACAGCAAGATTTCAATTCGCGGGGGCCCATTCGCGCGTTGCACGTCACCTTGATTTTATGGGCGAATCGCGCGGCCTGGATTTTACGGGCGGCGATCACCCGCGCGCGGATCTGCGCGGAGGTTTCGCCCGTCGGCGCGCCGCTCAACTCGCGAAATTTCACCGCCGGCACCTCGATGTGCAGGTCGATGCGGTCGAGCAGCGGCCCGGAAATCCGGCCCAAATAATTTTGAATTTCGCGCGGCGAACTGTGGCTTTCGCCGGGCATTTTGCCATCGGGTGTCGGGTTCATCGCCGCGACCAGCATAAATTGCGCCGGAAAAGTCATGGTGCCCGCCGCGCGGGAAATCGTGACGAGGCCTTCTTCGAGCGGCTGCCGCAGCGTCTCCAGAACGCTGCGTTTGAATTCCGGTAATTCATCCAAAAAGAGCACGCCGTGGTGCGCGAGCGATATCTCGCCGGGGGTGGGATTGATATTGCCACCGAGCAGACCGGCGTCGCTCGCGGTGTGGTGCGGGGAGCGGAACGGCCGCAGCGTGACGAGCGCCTGACCGGATTTCAACAGGCCAACGATACTGTGAATCTTCGTCGTTTCCAGCGCCTCGGCCAAGGTCAAAGGCGGGAGAATGGTGGCGAGCCGTTTCGCCAGCATGGATTTACCGGTGCCGGGCGGGCCGATTAGGAGGACGTTGTGGCCCCCCGCCGCAGCGATTTCAAGCGCGCGTTTCACGTGCTCCTGGCCTTTTACCTCGGAGAAATCGTTTTCCTCGTTCAGTTCGGGCGCGAAGAGTTTTGCCAAATCCACCTTCGTCGGCGGAATGCGGATCTCGCCCTCAAGAAACTGCGCGGCCTCGCGGAGATTTTGGACCGGAATGACATTTAAGCCGTCAACGACGGCGGCCTCGGCAGCATTTTCAGCAGGAACCAAAACCCCGGTCTTCCCGTCAGCCCGAGCTTTGAGCGCAATTGGCAACACTCCCTTGCAGCTACGGACGCCGCCGGTGAGAGCGAGTTCACCGACAATGACAAAATTGTCGAGCTGGTCGGTTTCGATCTGTTCGCTGGCGGCGAGCATGCCGATGGCAATCGGCAGATCAAAGCTCGGCCCTTCTTTTTTGACATCAGCCGGCGCGAGGTTAATAGTGGTTTTGCCCAGCGGGAATTGGTAGCCGGAGTTGGCGAGCGCAGTGGAGACACGGTCCTTGGCTTCCTTGACCGCCGCGTCGGGCAGGCCGACGAGGGCGATGAACGTTTCGCCGTAGCCGCAATTGACCTCGACCTCAACGGCATAGGCATCAATGCCGCTGAGCGCCGCAGAACAAACGCGGGAGAGCATGGCAGATTTTTTCCGAACCGGCGACGAACTGCAACCGGATTTTTGGCGGGGAGTGAAATTGGCAATATATGAGCGGCGGCCAAGACCGCTTTGCGCCAGGCTGGGCTGGCGATTCAAAAGAACTTTCTGGTCATGCACGAATTCGGCATCATGGCAGCCGCGCTGGAAACCGCCGCGCAAAAGACGCGCGCGGCGGGCGCGACGCAGATTCACCGGCTGAAGCTGCGCGTCGGGAAACTGTCCGGCGTGGTGCCGGAGGCGCTGCGGTTCGCCTTTGAGGCGCTGAAGGACCAGTCCCTCGCGGCCCAAGCGGAACTGGAGATTGTGGAAGTGCCGGCGGGTTGCTGGTGCGCCGACTGTGCGGCGGAATTTGACACGGCGGAGGGGAGATACGAATGTCCGCGCTGCCACCAGCCCAGCGGCGATTTGCGGCGCGGCAAGGAAATGGAACTGGCGTCGCTGGAGATCTCCTGAGTCTTTTGAACCAAGAAGCCAACGAACCGACACAAAAAGCGCCGGAAGCAAGCGGGACGAATGATGGCGGCATTTTGGGTCCGGTCCGGGTGTTCCCGAGATAATAGAATTTTTTATGTGCCAAGAATGCGGCTGTTCAAAACCCGGTCCCTACCAGGTCGGCGACCGGAAAGTTGATCCACACACGCACACCCACACGCTAGCGGACGGCACGGTCGTCACGCACGCGCATCCGCCTTCACTGCGCGCCGGCGCGAAAGGTGACGCCCCCCATGACCACGGCGATTCGCACGGGCATCACCATGCTCACGCCCATCAAATTTTGAATTTGAACACGGGCATCCTGAACGCCAACGACCGGGCGGCGGCGGAGAACCGCAGCGCGTTCAAGGCCTTGAATTTGGTCGTGTTAAATGTGGTCTCCTCGCCGGGCGCGGGCAAAACGGCGCTGCTCACAAGAACCCTCAACGACTTGAAAGGCCGACGGCGCTGCGCCGTCATCGTCGGCGATCTCGCGACGGACAATGACGCCGCACGGCTGCGGACCACCGGCGCGCCCGTGGTCCAAATCGCCACCGGCACACTGTGTCATCTCGAAGCCGGCATGGTGGCCGAGGCAATGAAGCAACTGGATTTGCGCGCACTGGATTTACTCATCATCGAAAACGTCGGCAACCTCGTCTGCCCCGCGGCCTTCGATCTCGGCGAAGCGGTGCGCGTGGTGCTGCATTCGGTGACGGAAGGCGAGGACAAGCCGCTGAAATATCCGCCGATGTTTCATTCAGCCGATGTGGTAGGCGTGACGAAGACGGACATGGCGGCGGTAGCGGGCTTTGACCGGGAGCTGGCATTAAAAAACATCCGGCAGGCGAGTCCGCGCGCGGACATTTTCGAACTCTCGGCGCGCACCGGCGACGGCGTGAAGGCGTGGTGCGATTATCTGGCTGCGCTGAAACCCACCGGGCAGTGACAGGGTTCAGACGCCGGCCGGCTGGTCATTCCGCCAGCCGCGCAGGCAGGCGGTGGCCAGGTCCGCCGCGGCATCGAGACCTTGCAGGACCGCCGCCGTTTGCCCGGCGTCTTCCGCACCGGCCGCTTGCTCGATGGCCCAAAAAACCTCCGACAGGGGCAGGCAACCGAAGAGAGCCAGCAATCCCTTGAGCGAATGGGCGGCACGCTTGAGCTCGGGCCACTGGCGGTCGGTGTGCAGGCGGTGGATTTCCTTAAGCCGGTCCGGCAGCTCGTTTAAAAAATCGCCGACCATTTCGCAGACGGCGGCGCGATCGAGTTCCTGGCAAAGCTGTTCCAGCCTTTCGGAATTGAAGGTTTCGCCGCCGGGCGGATTTTTCGGGCAGGCGACGAGCAGCGCCTGGTAAAGCTGCTGCGCGGTGAATGGCTTGGCCAGATAATCATCCATGCCGGCGGCGAGGCAACGCTCGCGTTCGCCAACCAGCGCGTTGGCGGTAATAGCGATGATGCGAACGTGCGGGACCGGTTGGCGGGCGGCCTCAAGCTGGCGGATGGCGGCGGTGGCTTCGTGGCCGTCGAGTTCCGGCATATTGCAATCCATCAGGACGGCGTCGTAACTGCCGGCCTGAAATTTTTCCACGGCCTCGCGGCCATTTTCCGCCCAGTCAGCCCGCGCACCAAAACTGTCGAGCATAAGCTGCCAGAGCTTGCGATTGAAGGGATGATCCTCGGCGGCCAGAATGCGCAGCGACGAAATGGGCGTGCGCTTGACGGCGGGAGGACGGCGGAAAATTTCGGTGTCACCGGGCAGATGAACCGGCTGCAGCGTCTCCGGTTTATTGCCGGCAATCAAATCCACAAACGCATCGAACAAGGTCAGTTCACGCACCGGTTTGAGCAGCACGCAGGCGAACTGGGCCAGGTCGTTCCGGTCGCCCCCGAGCACGGAAGTCGGCCCGGCCAGCAAAACACATTGGACCTGGCCCTTAGTTTGCGCGAGTTGTTGGAGCAACTTGTCCCCCCCCTGCTGAATCATCTCGTCATCGCACAGGACAATGGGCATCACACAAGCACGGAGCTCGTGCTGCAGGATGCGCCGCAATTCATCGCTCGAGCCAACCTCGCGGCAATCCATACCCCAGCCGCGGAGCCGTTCGGCGAGCGATTCGCGGAGGCTGGCGTTGGGCGCCGCTATAACCACCTGGGCAAACACGAGTCCGGGATAACAACGCTCCAAGGCCGGCTGCGGCGGCACGGTAAACGGCAACTCAAACCAAAAGGTGGAACCCACGCCGGCGGCGCTGTGCACGCCGATGCGGCCGCCCATCAGCTCGATGATTTTGCGCGAGATGGCGAGGCCCAGACCGGTGCCGCCGAATTTTCGCGACGAGGAGGTGTCCGCCTGCATGAACGGCTGGAACAAATTCTGCGTCTGCTCCGGCGTGAGCCCGATGCCGGTATCGCTGACTTCAAACCGGAGCCGGATTTCGCCACGGGCATGGACGAGCGGCTGGATGCGGACGATGACTTCGCCACGATCGGTGAATTTGATGCCGTTGCCAACCAGATTGAGCAGAACCTGACGCAGGCGGATGGCATCACCCGTGAGCTGGTGCGGCACGTCGCGACGCACGACGGCGGCGAGGTTGATTTTTTTGCCAGGCTCGCGCGTCGAGGCGTTTTCCAACACGCCGTCGACGATCTCGCGAAGCGAGAAAACTTCCTGCGCAATGGTCATTTTGCCGGCCTCGATCTTGGAAAAATCCAGCACATCGTTGATGACGTGAAGCAGGGCGTTGGCGCTCTCGGTCGCCGCCTTGGCAAAGCCTTTTTGGCGGGCATCCAGCGACGACTGCGCCAGCAGCTCCACCATGCCGAGAATGCCGCTCAAAGGCGTCCGGATCTCGTGGCTCATGTTGGCCAGAAACTCGCTCTTGGCGGCGTTGGCGCGGTTGGCCTGGGCAGCGGCGGCATTGGCCTCCTGGGCGGCGTTGCGGAGCTGGAAGTTCATCGACTCCAGCGAGGACTTGGCCTCCTGCACGGCCAGTTCCGCCTGCTTGCGGGAGGTGATGTTCTGGATGACGGCCTGATATTCAAACCCGTTGCCGCCATCGCGCGCGAAGCGGCGGAGATTGAACTGCTGCCATTCCACGCGATCGTCAGCGGCCTGAGCGCGGCGATCAAACGTCCACACCGGCGTCGCCTCCGAAATCGTGAGCAGCTTCTCCCGCACCGCCGCGGCCTCGACCGGCGTCAGTTTCTGGAAAAAATTCGTGCCGAGCAAGGCCGCCTCGGGCTGACCATAAAATTCACAGAAAGCCAGATTTACAAAGGTGATTTCGCCCTCCGGCAAAAAGCGGCAGATCAATTCCGACTGGCCGGTGACCACGGTGCGCAGGCGTTTTTCATTTTCCGCGAGATTGATTTCCGCCCGGCGGCGGCCGGCGACGGCGGCGGCGAGCAGCAGGTTGGCCACGGCCAGGATACAGAGGTAGTTACCGAGGGACTGCAGCGTGTCCGGATCATTTTCCGCCAGCCCGTGCTTCTGAAATAAGATGTAAAAAATCTGCACCGCCACCACCAGCGTGCCGGAAACCGCGCCGCGCGGGCCGAACCGGAACGTGCCCCACAACAAAAACGGCACCGGCAGGTAGGCCAGCGGATAATTATGGATCCCGTAATAGATCCAGACGGCGATGGCGATCAGCGTGCTGGTCGCCAGCCCCACCATGCACAGCGCCCCTTCGACCGCCGCCCGCATATCCCAGCGCCAGAGCGACGGCGCGGACCAGACGATAAAAAACGGGGCCAGCACCAACAGGGCCAGCGCGTTGGGCATGCACCACAGCAGCAGGTTCGGCAACAGCAGCCCCGAGGAAATTTTTTGCGCCAGCGCCAACCCGGTGACGTTCAGCGCGGCATTGAGCACCGCCACCAATCCGCCCGCCACCAAAATATAGGCGGTCACGCCGCGCACCCGCTCAAAGGCGTTTTCAAACTTCAAATACCGGAGGAAAATAAAGGTGCACAACAGCGCGGCGAGAGTGCTGCCCGCCGACGTTGCCACAAGGAAAAAACCCGGCGGCACACCGCCGACATACAGGAAGAGACCGGTGCCAAACGCGACCACCGGCCAAAAGCGGCAACCAACGGTCATGGTGCCCGCCAGCGCGAGCCCGGCCACCGGCCAGAACAGATTGACCTGATCGTAGGGCAGAAGGGATTTTTTTAGCAGCAGGCCGCCGGAAAAACAAAGGGTCAACAAGACCACCAGGCGGATTACCGTCGGCATGACTGGGGGTTGTTGGTTTTGACTCACACCGATTTCACTTGTAACAACAATGTGACCGCCAAGCCAGCAATAAGTCGCCCTCCACATTCCCACCGTATTCCCGCCGGCCGGCGGGAAAAACGCGGGATCGGCAAAAAAAAAGTTGCCAAAGGCGTTCCCGCCAGCAAGCTTGTGGCAAAGGATTCGGTCCAGCGGACTGAAAAAACCCGTTTTGCCATGAACAGCCAACTGCCGGCGCACCTTATTGCCCACATCAATGTGAAACTAGCCCTCATCGGCTGCCCGCCGGTGCCGATGGCAGGCAACGCCGAGTTTGAGGAAATCACCGCCGCCATGGCCGCGCAATCGCGCGAAAAGGACCGGCTACTGGGCCAGCATCTCTGCCCCGCCGACCAGCGCATCCAGACCTTTCTCTACGATTATTTGCAGGACGTGCCGGTGCCGAAACTGCCCGCGCGCACCTTCACCCTCGACCGGGCCGGCCTGGCGCGCGTGCTCTCACTGCCGGTGGACCGCGATGATTTTGCCTCGGACATCATCAATTCCTACCGCGTCAAACAAGGCGTGTTGCACAATCCCAAGAGCGACCGCCGCACGACGGCGGGCATCTTCCACGTGGCCGAGGGCGGCCTGCCGATCCCCGACGACAAGCTGGGCGTGCCGAAAATCACCTTCGCCAAAATCCTCCAGCTCGCCCTCACGCCACCGCCGGAATTGCTGAAACTGCCGTTCACTTCCACGCAACCGCAGCCGGCGGAATGCTTCGTTTCGCTGCTGCTGCGCCCGCTCGTCTGCCCGGAAGTTCCCGGCTTCACGAAAAAGAAAACGATGGAAGTGCGTTTCTTCGTGCCAGGCAACCTGGTCAGCAATCTGGATTTTGTGGAAGCGATTTTTGAAAACGGCGGCGACCCGCTGCTACCGGCCAATGATGCCGCGCTCGACAGCGAACACTGGAGCGGCCACACCGGCGGCGTCATCCTCGCGCCGCATTTGATCAAAGTGACAAAAAAATCCGTCGGCCTGCCGCACTTCGACCAGGCGACCGAGCGCCAGCGCCGGGACGGGATGTGCTGGAAGAACGAGGACGACCTCTACAACGGCGGCAACGCGTTCAAGCTCACCGCGCGCGACGAGTCCGGCGTGATTCTCACGATCATCGCCGACAATTATTTCGGCTATTGCAAAAAAGAGGTCAAGACGCAGTTGAGTTTCGCCGCAAATCTATTCGGCCTCGCGGAGGAGGAACACGCCGGCGGCGCGCTGGTTTTTCCGAGCTACGATTTGGGCGAGGAATTCAACGGCGACATCCTTGCGCGCCGGCTGCCGCATTCATTCGTCGAAATGACGAAGCTGTTCAACGACATCATGGACGTGAAGCCGGAAGGCTATGCGGTGGACAAAAATTTTCCAGAGATCGTCTACGTGCCCGCGGCGGCGCGGTTTGACCTGCAAAGCCAGAGCATCAGCTGGCTGAACCCGATTGCAGGCGAGCAAAAAATCCGGTTGTCACCAGATAAAACCTATGTCCGTCCGTCCGGCTACAAAATCAGGATGGAAAAACCCCCGGGACACGGCCGGCAATGGCGGCTGGTCGGCACCGTGGCCGAGGGCACCTTCTGTCATAAGCCCTGCACTGTTTCCGGCGGCGGCAAATCGGAGATATCCAAGTCCATCACCGACGCGATCCTCACCGGCCCGGTGTTCGTGGCGGACTTGAAAAAAGATTTCGACCGGGTGGCCAAGCTCATCAACCGCGATTACTCCGACCGGTTTGCCGACAAAGCGCGCGTGGACAAGCGCGCCGTGCTGTCGTCCGACCGCTCGCTCGGGTCGGTGATCAAGCTGCTCACGCCGGACGAGCATGATTACACGCCAGAATACAACGCCTGGCTCAACTCCGTGCCGCAGCACGTGAAAGAGCTGGTCTTCGTGGTAAAACGCTATTGCAAGCCGGAATGGAACGGCCGCTGGCGCGAGCATTTCAGTGTCGACATCATCAACGGGACACCGGGAAACGAACTCAAATGTGACGGACGCAAACTGGTCACGACGTGCTTGCGCGTGGGCTTCGACGACGAAGGCGCGTGGCGCACATTTGGCCTGCGCAAAGATTTTCACCCGGCGGTGAAAGTGCAGATGGAAGACGACATCACGGCGTCCACAGTCGTTCCCGCCGGCAGGCTGGAAAACCTGCCGGAAGGCACGGACCCAAGCCGGTCGCTGAAATTTGCGCAGAACTGCGAACAGCGCCTGTTCCAGCGGCCCGACGACGCCATCCATCGCGGCTACGACAAGCAGGCCGAACTAGACTTCGTGCTGCCGGATAATTTTTTTTCCAACTACCAACCGCTCACACCAGCGAACGCAAAGGCCATGCTCGCGGATGCGCTGGGATTTTACCAGTTCACCGAGCCGATGCAGAAATTCATCCGGGAGGTTGCCGAGACCGGCCAGCCAGATTATTTTGTCTGCACCGCTGAACCACGCCTAGTCGACGGCAAGCCGACGAAAAATCCCCGCTATTTGCAAAAACGCCCCGACCTCGTGCGCGCGAGCGAAACCTATCTTGCGGAAATCGCCGCGCGCCTGCGCCGCCACGTGCCGATGAGCCAGCCGCTCCACACGCCCGTCACCGCGGTATTGCCGGGCCGCCGGAACAATCCGCCGGAAAAAGGCGTGCGGGCGCTCGCTTGCTACAACCCGGTGCATTACATGGAGCTGCCGGAATTTTTCATGGAGGTGATCTGCAGCATGACCGGCAAATCGCCGTCCACCACCGGAGCGGGCTCGGAAGGCGCGCTCACGAAAGGGCCGTTCAACGCGCTGCCGCCGATCATCGATTTGAACAATGCGCTGGTATCATTCATCCTCACCGGCCACAACGCCTTCGTCACCGCGGCCGGCTACGTCGGGCCGCAATTGCGCGTGGATCACGACGTGAGTCTGATTGTGCCGGAAGTCTGGTCGCGGATGAGCGCCGAGGAACGGGATCCGAAATTTCTCATCGCGAACCGGTTTCTGGAGCGGTGCGCGGACTTTGAGCACAACGGCAAGCAAATCCTCGCGAGCCGGCTTGGCTGGCGCATCAATGCGCGGTTTGTCCACGCGTTTTTCGGACGCGTGTTCAACCATCCGCACGCCGTATTCACCGAGGCGATGCTCAAGCCGGAATTGCAGGACAAAGACATCTTCGCGGACGGCATGGACAACATCCTGGCCACGCAGAAGCGCGTCGCGAAGATGTATTTCGACGACGGCAGCGCCGCGCAGGCGTGCCCGCCGCTGAAGGCATTGCTGAACATCATGCTCAACGACACCTTCGCGGGAAAGGGACTGGACGACGAGGAATTCCGGAAACTGTTCACGCGCGAAAACCTTTTGGCGAGCGATTGGTATGCGGCGCGACTGAAGGCGAAGCAGAAGGTTGACCGCGCGCTCTGGCGGCGGCATGTGGATTATCTCAACGGCTTCCTGCGCCGGCCCAACTACACCGACGTCGCAGACAGCCTGCGAATTGCCGACCGTTTGACCGTCGCGCGGAAAACGCTGGAGCAAGCCGAGTCGCCGGAATACTTAAAGCAGCTCACCGGCACGCTGGGCGCGGAACCGATGGACGCTTACACGGGCGCAGCGTAACCGTCGGGGCCATTTAGTTGATTCGCTCGGCAACCTGATATTTGAACATCCGCTGTTTCATCCAGCGCACCGCGAGCAAATCGTAGAACGACGCAAACAGGCGGTTCCACACGCCATAATTACTTTGGCCGGCAAAGCGCGGATTATTGCTGACCTCAATCTCCGTGACCGTGTGGCCTTCAATCTTGAACAGCGTCGGCAGAAAGCGGTGCATGCCTTTGAAAAATTTGAGGTTGGCAATACACTCGCGCTTGAACGCGCGGTAGGTGCAGCCGGCATCGGAAATCTTTTCGCCGGACAGCTTGTTCCGCACGGCATTGGCGATGCGGGACGACGCCACGCGGATGAAATGATCCCCTTGGCCGCGCACCTTCACGCGGGTACCGCAGACACAGTCATAGGATTTCAGCGCTTCCAGAAATTTCGGCAAATCTTTGGGGTCGTTCTGCAAATCCGCATCCAGCGTGAATAAATATTTTCCCCGGGCGGCCCGGAGGCCGGCAAAACTTGCCGCACTCTCGCCACAGTTGAAGGCAAATCTTTGCACGCGAATGCGGGAATCTTCCTGCGCCAGCTCCTTCAAAATTTCCCACGACCGGTCCCGGCTGCAATCGTCGGTGATGACGATTTCGTAGGATATATTTAACGGTGCGACCGCCGCGCGGATGGCTTTCACCAGCGCACGCAGATTGCCTTCCTCGTTATAACACGGAATGACAAGGCTGATTTCAGGATTCTCAAGATTCATCGGACAATAATAGAAACATTAAGTCAACGTTCTGGCACTAACTTCTTTCTCCGGCCAGCAGGACAAATTGAAAGCGCGGGGAAATAGTTAGTGAGTCTTGGTTAACTAACAATGCATACTGGTTGATTTTAGCTTATCATCAAACACACCAGATCGGGATAAATATGTACGATTGGCCAGCTGCCGCCTTTGGGGAGGCCAGCCGTCGGCAAGGTGTGCCCGCAGGATTAGCCCCAAGTGATGAAAGAAGCCGGACGACCCGCTCAGGGAATGGTCCGCTTTTCGCTGCGACTGCCTTGCATCGAACCCGCAACCACAAAGGGGGTACCATTGATCTGGCCGGACCCGGTAATATTGTTCACGCTGTCCGATTCGGTCTCATTGTAACCGCCGGTAAGAAGCGAGGTATCCTTGGTTTTCACCGTATCCAAGCCCTGGAGCGTAAAATTCAATAATCCGCCACCGGGGATTAACGTATCGTCAAAAGTAAGTTGAACGATGGTCAGGCCAGTCGTTTTGGGGCTGGCCAAGCCGGTGGTATCATTGATTTTTCCACTTACAACCTCATTGGTTCCATTGGATAATTGCAGAATGTCCGAAACATCCACGATGAGCTGGCCATTACGATCGACGACCAGGAAAAATCCGCCCGATAGGGCCAGCTGGGAACCGCTGGGGAAAAAATTAGCCGGATAATTACCTTGAGCATATTTATCGCGAGCGAGTTGATTCAGCAATCCCTTGGTATCCAGCTTGCGGCTAACAGGGTTAGCGAAAATGCGGGTGGTGCCGTTATCACTAATGCTGCCTTGAGACTGCAAGGTAAACGCGACGGTTATAAAATTCAAATTGGTCAGCTTGCCTTGCGCGTGAAGGCTGGGGGTAATCAAGGCGAACAGCACCGAGACAACGGAGAAGAATTTCAGCACTTTATTTTTCATATTTTTTCTAGTCGTACCAAGCTTTATTTAATAATATCCAAGCTTAATTACAAGGTGATTTTACGGTTGTCGCCAGCCCAAAACGACACAATTCTGTCTAACGTAACCATTTTCGCAAATAATTTCCTGATTTTCCCGTGTTTGTCTGTAAAAAGAAATATAATGTAATTGTTGTGGGCGCAGGCCATGCCGGCGTCGAAGCCGCGCTCGCTGCCGCAAGAATGGGTTGCGACGTCTTGTTATTAACGATCAATGCAGATGCAATCGGCCAAATGTCCTGCAACCCAGCCATTGGTGGCCTAGCGAAGGGGCATATTGTCCGAGAAATCGATGCTCTAGGGGGCGAGATGGGCATTAATACGGACATGACGGGAATTCAGTTTCGAATGCTGAACAAAAAAAAGGGGCCCGCGGTTTGGGCGCCTCGGGCACAGTGTGATAAAAAAGCATATCAACTGCGGCTAAAATGGGTATGTGAAAAGCAGCCACGCTTAGATATAAAACAAGATCAGGCAATAAGGATATTGGAAAAAGATCAGATTGCTTACGGAGTAGAGACAGGCTATGGTATTTGTTATAAGGCAGATACAGTTATTATAACCACTGGGACTTTCCTAAAGGGTTTGCTTCACATCGGATCAAATCAATCTCAAGGCGGACGTGCGGGAGATATTGCCGCTATGAGTTTGTCAAAATCGCTTCTAGATATCGGACTCGAACTTGGCAGATTAAAAACAGGGACGCCACCGCGCTTACTCCGCAAATCAATTAATTTTTCAAAAACTGAGCTTCAAGATGGCGATTATGATCCTCCGCGTTTTTCATTTTGGGACGATGGAATGTTCCACATGGAACATTGTAATAATAAAATCAGCGATTTTGAACAGGAATCTTGCGAAAAACCCCTAATCAGCCAGCTGCCCAGACAGCTTCCATGCTATATTACTTATACGACGGAAAAAACAGCCGATATAATTAATGGAAACCTTCATAAATCTCCTCTATATTCTGGGACCATTACAGGCATTGGACCCAGATATTGTCCTTCGATTGAGGATAAAATAGTCAGGTTTGCCGCCAAAGAAAGGCATCAAATTTTTCTGGAGCCGGAAGGGATTGGGACTGATGAAATTTACGTAAACGGACTTTCTACGAGCTTACCCTATGATGTTCAAATTGACCTGGTGCATTCATTAATCGGCTGCGAAGAAGCAGAAATATTGAGGCCGGCATATGCAGTTGAATATGATTTTGCTTTCCCGACGCAAATCTCAGCGTCATTGGAAACAAAAGTATGCAAAAACCTTTTTCTGGCCGGTCAGATAAATGGAACATCCGGCTATGAAGAGGCGGCAGCTCAAGGGTTGATGGCAGGAATTAATGCCGCAAGAAGAGTTCAACAGCTCGCTCCCATCGTTTTGAAACGCAATCAAGCGTATATTGGAGTCTTGATTGATGATCTGGTTACAAAAGGAACAACCGAACCCTATCGAATGTTCACATCCCGTGCTGAATTTCGATTGCTTTTGCGACAAGATAACGCCGACTTAAGGTTGTCACGACTAGGTTATGAATATGGCCTATTACCGTTCAGAAATTTCAATTTATTTCAAATAAAAGAACAGACAATAGCGAATGAAATTGACCGGTTGTTTTCAACTTTTTTAGGTGGCAATTCCCTGGCTAAAATCTTATCAAGACCGAATGTTGCATACGGCGATTTATCTGGATGCGATTCCTCCCTCGACAGAGAAATCATCGACCAGATTGAGATAGCGATCAAATATGAGGGCTATATCAACCGACAAGACATTGAAGTGGCCCGCTTAAAAACGCTCGAGGATAAAAACATTCCTCCCGGTTTTGATTTTAACTCGTTGTTAAATCTACGGCTTGAGGCCAGGCAAAAACTATCAAAAATTTCCCCGAAAACCATCGGCCAAGCCGCACGTATTTCTGGCGTGTCACCTTCTGATATCGGAGTGCTACTTGTTTCGCTTAAGAGCTATAAAAGCACAATTGAACCAAGTCCTTAAATTTTCGTCCGTTTTATATTTTAGAAAATTTATTTGTGCCAGAGCGGAAGCGATTAAATAAATGCATGCACCGCTATAATAAGTTATTAAAACTTTTGTAATAAGCTATTTACAAATATTATAAATCGAATAAGTGGGCCGTTTAAAATAATCTCATTTATTCACCGGCAATTCTGGAATGAACACTGAGGGCGCGCATCGGAATGAAAATGACTGTGACTCGATAGGTGCTGGGTCAGGCGGGTACTGCAGAGTTTAGCCGTAAACCCGACTCCGAATTGAATTGAATCCGCCGGAGCGTGCAAAAATAATAGCGGCTATCTGGCGGATTAGGTTTACTCGGTAGCGAGGCCCATTTTGGTGATATCAAGTTGGCGGAGGGTATCCATGACATTGACCATGACCTGATAATCGGTTTCGTCGGAGCCTTTGACCACGACGCCGAGGTCGGGGTTGGCAGCCTTGAGCTGCTGCAGCCTCTCCTTCAACTGCGGCACGGTGACCACCTCGTCGTTGAGCCGGATCTGCCCGGCGTTGTCCACCTCAATGCGGCTGGGCTTGGGCTTGGGCTTGTGGTCCGCCGGTGGCGGCTTGCCCGACGGCAGGTTGATCTCCAGATTGTTTACCAGCTGCGGCGTCGTGATGATGAAGATCACCAGCAGCACAAACACCAAGTCCAGCAGTGGCGTGATGTTCAGCTCGGTCATCGTGCCGTGGCTCCGTTTGGATGTCTTTTTCAGGCTCATGGCATCAACACCGGTTCGGTCTCTTCCTGCACGTCAAAGCGCACCGTCACCACCGGCGGAAAATTTGTCGGCGGTCGCCGGTCGATCAGCGTCACCACTTTGAACACTTCTTTCACCGTCTGATCCCATTTCTCATCGCCGCTGCCTTTGAGCCAGTTCGGATGGCTCAGGTTCCCGGCGCGGTCGATGTTGACCGCCACTTCCGCGACATAGTTATCATCCGGCAGATTGTCCGGCCGGTTCCACTTCGAGCGCAGCTGGTATTCGATATATCCCTTGTAGAGCTGCACCGGGTCGCTCTCCGAGTTCACCGCTTTGCCGCCTTCAAATTCAAACGAGGGCACATCGCTCGCCGGCGGCGCCACCACCGGCGGCGCAGTGACCGGCTGGCTCACCACCTTTGGTTCCACATACTTCGGCGGCTCCTTGGGCAAATCCACTTTCGGCGGCTCCACTTTCGGCGGCTCGGGCTTGGGCTTCTCCGGTTCGGGCTTCTTTTCCTTCACCATCTCCACCGCAATCTTCTGCACTTTCTTCCCCAGCAACCCTTCCTTGGCCGCAAAGTAGAATAGCACGCCCAGCAATACGGCGTGCACCACCCCTGAGATGATCAGGTTCGCCTTGGACGAGTTCTTCGCCTTCTTGGGCTGGGATTGGGGAATCATTTGTTCACCTCCGTGGCCAGATCCACTTTCACAATGTTGGCCTGCTGGCAGATGTCCAGCACGGTGCGGATCTGCTTGTACTTCGTCTTCCCATCCCCGCGCACAATCACGTTCAAGTCCGGGTCGTCCGTCCGCATGCTGATCAACTTGGCCAGCAGTTCATCCACCTTCACTTCCTCGCGGTCGATGAACAGGTTGCCGCTGGCCGGCACCGATATATACCGCGCCTTGTGCGGCGGGTCTTTCTGGTGCTTGGACGCCATCGGCAGCTTCAGGTCCATGTCCTTCACCGGCGGGATGGTGGTGATGATAAAGATCACCAGCAACACAAACGCCAGGTCTAGCAGGGGCGTGATGTTCAGCTCCGTCAGCGACTCATGCGCGCTGTGCGAACACTTCTTCATGGCCGGATTCCTAAGACTGCGCGGGAGCCGACTGCTCATGGCGCCGCAAGGCGCCGGCAATCTTGTCCTCAATGTCCCGGTTGTCCACGTAGGCGTGCTCGATCTGGTTGGCGTAGCGCGTGGCAAACCCGTCCAGCTCCTGCGTGAGGTTCCGGATGGTCGTCACCATGAAGTTGTACCCGAACATCGCCGGAATCGCCACCAGCAGCCCCGTCACCGTCGCCACCAACGCCGCCGCCACGCCGGGCGCCATCGCCGTCAGGCTGGCCGACTGCTTCTCCGCGATGCCCGCAAACGTGGACATCACCCCCCAAACCGTGCCCAGCAGCCCGATGAACGGTCCGCCGGCCACGGCCGTGGACAGCACGATCATCCCCTTTTCCAATGCCATCGCCTGCGCCGCCGCCGCCTCTTCCAGCACCACCTTCACCGCCTCGTAGGACGCGTTGCTGATCTTGGTCGTGTTCGCCCGCGCCAGATGATCGGTGTTCCCCTCGCCCACGCTGTGCACCGGCACCGGGTTTTTGAGCTCCACCGGATTGTTCTTCAGATGGTACAACACTTCCTCCGCTCCCCGCTCGTAGAGCGCATACGCCGGCGATCCGTCAAACTCCTCGCCCCGCTTCTTGATGTCCAGCGGGTCACGCGTGCTGCTGTAGGCCGCCATAAACTTCTTCGTCGCCCGCCGCGCGATCATCAGCTGCCGGAACTTCGTGATGATGACCGTCCAGCTGAACAGCGACAGCAACAGCAAGACGATACACGTGGTCTTCCCCTCCGTCGTCGCGTTCTCAATGGCATACACGGCCGCATTGGCCAGCATCGGTTGTATCATAGGTTTTTATTTTTTTAGCTCTTGGTTTTTAGTTATTAAATCTTCGCTTCCACTCACATCGGCTGGCCCCCGCCCACCCGCTCCGAGACCTTCTTGCCAGGCAACAGGACCGTCACCCGGCTCACCTTCTGCACCAAACCGATCCCCTTCTTCTTCTTGAGGTCGGTTTCGGAATCATCACTGGACTTGGTGGCGGCCTTCGCCACTTCATCATTGCCCAGACCCTGGCTGGCGCCATTAGCCGCCGTGCCCTGGCCGAGGCCTTTGGAACCACTGGTGTCGCCGGTAACACTATTATTCGATTCGAGGCTGGCATCAATGCTACCGCCGCTGGCACTAACGCCACCGACGCCGATGATAGTACCCGAAATGGTGCCGCCGGCGTTGGCGCTCACGGTACCTTCGGCCAGCGCGGTGACATTGACGTTTTGGACGGCGGTCAAATCGAGATTATCGCGGGCAAAAATGACGCCGGCAATGTTGCCGGAGGCGTTCAGCTTGACCGTGTTGCCGATGACACCGGAATTCTCGGCGTTGATGTCACGCCCGGTGGAAATCTGCACCGGCGTGCCGGCCGAGATGTCGGCGGCGTAAACCGGATTGCCGCCGGCGTCCTGCAACTGATTACCGGCGAGGACTTCAACAATCGAGCTTCCGCCCGTCACGCCGTTGAGCGGCAACTGCACGATGCCGCCGGAGCTGGCATTGATGTTGCCGTTGGGGGTCTCGACCAAAATGTTACCGACCGAACGGCCCTTGTCGTTGGGAAACGTCGTGGCCAGGATGCCGCTACCGGGAATGGTAGGCGCATCCGACGTAACCCGGCGCGTGACCGGATCAACGACATAATCATAAACAACCACGAAACCATTGCCACCGCTGCCGGCGTCAATGTTGCCATTCAGCGACTCAACAGTGACGTTGCCGCCGTCGTAAGCGGCGATGCGCGAGCCGTTGATATTAATGTTGCCATCCGCGATGACGGTGACGTTGCCCTGTCCCGCCGTAAAAATGCCGCGGGCCGAAGTGGAAATCACATTGAAATCGGGCGAGCCGGCGCTGATGGAGCCACCGGTATAAATAT
>Ga0007882_10000231_pt1 | contig 33216 bp, 30 predicted proteins | sample CryBogCBH12Aug01_FD_71195 | JGI IMG/M metagenome (GOLD analysis project Ga0007882, IMG submission 71195) | Freshwater microbial communities from Crystal Bog, Wisconsin, USA - CBH12Aug09.1 | ecosystem: Environmental > Aquatic > Freshwater > Lake | place: Crystal Bog, Wisconsin, USA | collected... | reverse complement strand
GCCGATGCGGGTGACGACATGGCCCACAATCGGCGCGGCATTCCAAGCGGCGGTGCGCTGGCCCGAGGAGGCGGCATTGGCCTGCGGCTCGTCCAGCATCGCCACCACCACATAGCGCGGGTGATCCATCGGGAAGGCCGCGGCAAAAGTGGTGATCAGCGAATTCTTGCGATAGCCGCCGCCGCCCGGTTTTTCGGCGGATCCGGTTTTGCCGCCCACGCGGAAACCGGCGGCGTTGGCCGAGCGGCCAGTGCCATCCACCACAATCGCGCGCAGCAATTGGCGCATCCGCGCGCTGGTGGAAGCCTGCCAGATGCGCCGCCCCGGTGCCGCCTGCCCCGGCTCCATCCGCAGCATCGTGGCCGGATGCCACACCCCGCCATTGACCAGCGCGGCATAGGCGCAGGCGAGATGCAGCGGCGTAAGCGCGATGCCATGGCCATAGGACACCGTCATGGTGGTGATCCGCGACCATTGGCCATTGCTGCCGGTGCGGGGCCACAGCGGAAAGCCCTTGGCGGGCAGCTCGATATGCGGGCGCTCGTTGAAGGCCAGCGCGCGCATGGTGGCCTCCAGCCGCGCGCCGCCCAGCTCGTCGGCCACCTGCGCCGTCACGATGTTCGACGAATGCACCAGCGCCTCGGGGATATTGAGCGAGGGGCCGAAATTATGGCTGTCGTGGATGGTGTGGCCGTCGATCTCGAGCGGTTTGTCGCTGGGATAACGCTTGGCGAGATTGGTGACCACGCCGCTATCGATGGCGGAGGCGATGGTGATCGGCTTGATCACACTGCCCAGCTCGTAGACCTCGTTGGTCACCTTGTTGAAGATATTGGCAACGCCGGCCTCGTCGATCAGATTGGGGTTGAACGAGGGCAGCGAGGCCAGCGCCAGCACCTCGCCGCTATCCACATCGATCACGATACCCGCCGCCCCGCGCGCGCCATAGAGCAGCATGCCGTGGTTGAGTTCGTCCTCCATCGCGCCCTGCACCCGCGCATCGATCGAGAGCATCGCCGGGGTGGCGCGGGATTGGGCATCGGTGAGACGCTGGTCGAACACCTGCTCCATGCCGGTGTGGCCATGGCCATCGGCGGCGACATAGCCCAGCACATGCGCCGCCATCGTGCCTTGCGGATAGAAGCGCTCGGCCTCGCGGGGGAACTCGAGCGCGGGCTCGCCAAGGGCGTGGATGCGGTTGGCGTCCTCGGGCAGGATGCGGCGGCGCAGATAGCCCTGCTTGCCCGAAGCGAGACGGGCGGTGAGGCGGGCGACGTCCTCGTCGGGGAAAATCTGCGCCAGTGCCAGCGCCACTTCATGCGGGCTTTTCACCAAGGGCGCGCCGCCCACCAGCGCGTGCGGATTGAACCACAGCGAATAGGCGGGAAACTCGCGCGCCAGCGGCAGGCCGTTGCGATCGACGATATCCCCGCGCGAGGGAACCATATCCGCGCCCATCGCCTCGGCGGAGCGGTCGCGCTCGAACAGGCCGAGATGCGCGATCTGCAGCAGCGCCACCGCCGCTATGCCGGCAAACAGCAGCACCACCTTGCCCGCGCGCGATTTGGCCACGGCCAGCGCGTGGCGGCGCTGGCTGACCAGCGCCACCCGGCTGGTGGCCACCACCGCGTTGCAGCGGGGCGCATTGATGCCGGAAGCGGTGAAAGGGAGGCTGAGATTAGGCACGTTGGCGCGGTTCGATAAAGCCACCGGCCGGGCGGGGCCAGATGCCCCGAGGCCAGATAGGCCCAAGCCAGTGGAAAAATAATTCACTCGCGCGCGCCGCCGGGCCGATCCAGCCGCGAGAGGCGTTCGTTGAGGCTGGCGACTTTTAGGGAATTGTGGGCACCGCCCACGGGGAGCAGCTTGTTGGCCCCGCCCACTGGCGAGCCCGCCACGGGCGGCTCGGCAGCGCGGGCCACGCCGATCAGCCGGCTGGCAAAGCTGGCACTTTGCGGGGCGCGATCCGTTGCCGCGCCAGCGCCATCGCTGGCGGCGGCCACGCGGATTGGCGAGGGCGCATCGGGCGCGGCGGGCTTGCCCAGCGCCGCGAGATCGCGCTCGCTTTTCAGATATTGCCCGGCGCTGGGCGCGGTGTAGCCGAAATCGACATCGTTCATGGCGCGCAACTGCTGCTGGCTGGCGCGGGTCTCGAACTCGGTTTCGAGATAGAGCTTTTCCTGCGAAAGCTGCGCGATCTGGCGATCGGTGAGCGTCACTTGCGCCTTCACCGCGTTCACCCGCATCGTCAGCACGGCGATGATGGCAAAGCAAATCGCCAGAGCCGTGCCCCAGCCAATCGTGTGCAAACGGTCTCGCGTGAGATTCATGCGACCCTCTTGTGGTTGTCTGGCCTGTTGCTGCGGGCAGGAGCGGTGGTGCGGATGGCGTGGCGAAGGGTGGCCGAGCGGGCGCGGGGGTTGCGGGCCAGCTCCGCCTCGCCCGCGCGGATGGGCTTGCTGATCGCATCGAAGGCGGCGGGCGCACTGGCCGATGGCAGCGGCACATAGCGCGAGGTGGCGGCGATCTGGCCACTGGCGGCCTTGAGGAACTGCTTGACGATGCGATCCTCGAGGCTGTGAAAACACACCACCGCCAGCCGCCCGCCGGGGCTGAGCAGCTGCTCGGCGGCGGCGAGCGCGGCCTCCAGCTCTTCCAGCTCGGCGTTTACATGGATGCGGATCGCCTGAAAGCTGCGGGTGGCGGGGTCTTTCGGCGCGCCCGCGTGATAGCCCAGCGCCCGGCGCACCACATGGGCCAGCTCGCCGGTGGTGGACAGCGGACGCGCCGCGACAATCGCGCGGGCGACGCGGCGCGACTGGCGCTCCTCGGCATAGCGATAGAGCACATCGGCGATCTCGGCCTCGTCGGCGGTGTTCACGAAATCGGCGGCGCTGGGGCCATCCTGCCCCATCCGCATATCGAGCGGGCCATCGCTGGAAAAGGCGAAGCCGCGCGCGGGCTGATCGAGCTGCATCGAGCTGACGCCGATATCCAGGACGACGCCATCGACGCTGGCCACGCCTACCTCGGCCAGCGCCGCCACCATCTCGGAAAAGCGGCGCGGGTGCAGGATCAGGCGCGGGGGCGTTTCGAGGGTCTCGGCCCAGAGGCGGCCAGCGGCGACGGCGTCGGGGTCGCGGTCGAAGGCGTGGACGGTGGCCCCGGCGTCGAGCAGCGCGCGGGTGTAGCCGCCCGCGCCAAAGGTCGCGTCGACCATCACCGCGCCGGGCGTGGGGGCCAGCGCCGCGATGACCTCGTCGAGCAGAACCGGGATGTGGGGGGATGAGGGCGCGCTCATTTGGCCCCCTTCATCAGGCTGGCGCAGGCGGCCTGCGCGCTGGCCCATTGCGGGCCCTGCTGGCGGGCCAGCACATCGGGCGCAAACAGCGTGAAAAACGGGCCCGAGCCCTGAAAATAGATGCCATCGGTGATGCCCACCAGCGCCTTCAGATGCGCGGGGATGATGAAGCGGCCGGAATTGTCGAAGCCAACCTCGACGCAATCGAACAGCTGGAAATAGCGCATGTCGCGGTCGAACGGCTGGCCCGCGCGCAGCGCCAGTTCGTAATCGCGGTCGATCTCGGCCATCAGCCCCTCGCGCCGCGATTCGCCATAGCCGACGAGGCATTCCCATGTGGGGTGCTTGGCCACCAGCAGCAGGTTCTTGCCGGCGGAGCTTTCGCTGACCCCCTTGCGGAAGGAGGCGGGCAGCAGGTGGCGCTCCTTATCGCCCTTCGGCGAGAAGCCCTGACCGCTGAATATGACCGGTCGTCCAGTCACCCCTGTTTACCCCTGCTTGGCGAAAACCCCGTAATCTCGACAAAGCTTCCCCGCCCGTGGCCCGCCCATGGCGTGCCACGCCCACCCCAGCATGGGGCGAAGCGATTATGCTTAACGATGGTTGTGCATACCGCGCCGATGGCGGGTAGAAAAGGGAGAATACGGGAAACTCTGCCACTTTCTCAACAGAGGCAATATATCACCCTGATTTTATGATTAATTTTTTATTAATATCGCGGCATTGTAGTACAGATATCGCCCCCAGATAGGCCCAGGGCACCCGGAATCGGCGCTAGAATCACCTGAATTGCGACGAATCTGCGGCTATATCGCGGGTGCCACAATCCCTTGGCGGATAATTCCCGCAAATTCCCGCGATGGGCCGCAAGCGGCGCAACTTTCTCCGGGGAAGGCCTCGGGAAGCAGGGTTTAAGGGTAATCCGGCGCGCGCGGAGGGAGGCAGCGCGACTGCAGCGCTTTAGCGCGTGGACGAGCCCGCCGGGCGATGCGCCGATCCCGCCTCGGGCGCGGGGGCCACGCCGATATCGGCCAGCGGATCGCTGTCGCCGGGGTTGGCAGAGCCGGATTTGGCGGCCAGCGCGCCCTGCGCGGTCAGGCCCGCATCCGACTGGCGGGCGTGCTGCATGATGATATTGGCCAGACCCACCAGCAGCAGCATCGCCGCCAGCCCAAACAGCCCCACCTGCAACCGCTGCACCGCCTGCGCCCGCAGCTCGCGCGCGGTGGGCGGCACGAAATGCTGCGCGGTGGCGGCATTGCTCATCGGCGATCCCGGCCCGGAACGCGATGGCGCGGCGGAATAAGAGGAAACGGGAGGGCGCGATTGCGGCTGCATCGCCCCATCCTTAGCCGATCACGCCAGCCAGGGGAATACCGGAAGCCCCTTGGCCGCCAGCCACTCGGCATTGTAGAGGCTGGAGAGATAGCGGAAGCCGGTGTCGCACAGGATGGTGGCCACGCGCGGATTAGCCCTGCCCTGCCCCACCAGCTGGCGGCCCAGCGCCACCGCGCCCGCCACATTTATCCCTGAGGACAGGCCAAGGCACAGCCCTTCTTCGGCCAGCAACCGGCGCACCCATTCCAGCCCCTCCTCATCGGAGATGCGGAACTGGGTGTCGATGGCCGCGCCTTCGAGATTGGCGGTGATGCGGCCCTGCCCGATGCCCTCGGCCACCGAGGTACCTTCGGCCTTCAGCTCGCCATGGGCGTAGTAGTTATACAGCGCCGCGCCATGTGGATCGGAAAGAGCGATGGTGATTGATTCGTCGAAGGCTTTCAGCCCGAGACCCACCCCGGCGATGGTGCCGCCGGTGCCCGCCGCGCAGGTGAAGCCATCGATGCGGCCTTCCATCTGCGCCCAGAGCTCGGGGGCGGTGCTTTCGATATGGGCCTTGCGGTTGGCGGTGTTGTCGAACTGGTTGGCCCAGACGGCACCCGGCGTTTCCTCGGCCAGCCGCCGCGAGGTGTGCACGAAATGGCCGGGATTGCTGAAGGGTGCGGCGGGAACGAGCACCAGTTGCGCGCCCAAGGCCCGCAGCGTGTCCATCTTCTCGCGGCTTTGCGTTTCGGGCATGACGATGATGGTTTTGTAGCCCAGCGCATTGGCCACCAGCGCGAGGCCGATGCCGGTGTTGCCCGCCGTGCCCTCGACGATGGTGCCGCCGGGCAGCAGCGTGCCCCGCGCCTCGGCATCGCGCACGATCCACAGCGCCGCGCGGTCTTTCACCGAGGCACCGGGGTTGGCAAATTCGCATTTGCCCCAGATTTCGCAACCCGCCTCCTCGCTCGGCCCCTTGAGCAGGACGAGCGGCGTGTTGCCGATGAGTTCTAGCGTGTTGGCGCGGACAGGAGGGACAGTCATGCGGGCAAGCTATATTCACAGAGGGCGGATGCGCAAACTATTTGCGCTTGCGTCGCCTAAAGCCGGGATAGTTTGTTCGGTGCGCCCTTGGCATCCGCCAAGGGCTTGCTGTGCCGTCCCGCTCCCCCGGCCCAACCACCCACAGGGTACACTCATTGGGTGGTTGGGCCGGGGGAGCGGGACGGCACAGCAAGGCAAAGCCGGAGGGCTTTGCCGCACCTAACAAAAATCAATCTTCCTGCGCGATGGTAACCCGCAGACCGTCGAGATCCTCGGTCACCTTCACCTGGCAGGAAAGGCGCGAGTTGGCGTCGCGGTTGTCCGAGCTGTCGAGCAGGTCGTTTTCGTCGGCGCTCATCTCGGACAGTTTGCCGAGATAGGCGGGATCGATATGCACATGGCAGGTGGCGCAAGAGCAGGCCCCGCCGCACAGCGCCAGCAGCTCTTCAAAGCCATTGTCACGAATAACTTCCATCAGCGAGTGACCAACCGTGGCCTCAACCTCGCGCTCTGCTCCCGACTGATCGATCACCACCACCTTGGGCATCAGGCATTCCTTCTCTGTGGCCCTAGCGGCCTCCGGTCGGGGCTGCTAAAGCCAAGCGCGCCATTTTGCAACGGGGAGTCTTTGATTGGTGCGGCAAACCCCTCCGGGTTTGCCTTTGCTTCCCCAGGCCCGCACCCCCACCCAACCACCCCCGAGCGTATACTGAGGGGTGGTTGGGTGGGGGTGCGGGCTTGGGGAAGCAAAGCCCTCGACGGATGTCGAGGGCGCACCGAACAAAAACTCTCACCACCGCATACAGAAAGAACAAGCACCATGGGCCTATCCGCGCAGACAATCCGCGAGGGGCTCGACGCCATCGCCCGCACCGAGCCGGCCATTGCCAGCGCACTCGAGCGCACCGGCTATCCCGAGCCGCGCATCCGCCCGCGCGGGGCCACCACCCTGCTCCGCACCATCGTCGGCCAGCAGGTCAGCGTGGCGGCGGCGTCCTCGGTGTGGATCCGGCTGGAGGTGATGTTTGGCCCCGGCGTGTCGCCCGCCGCGCTGCTCGCCGCCAGCGAGGGAGAGCTGCGCTCCTGCGGCCTCTCGCGCCAGAAGCAGACCTATGCCCGCAGCCTGTGCGAGCTGGTGACGGCGGGCACGCTCGATCTGGAGAACCTGCCCGAGGGCGACGAGGCCGCCATCGCCAAGCTCACGAAAATCAAGGGCATCGGGCGCTGGTCGGCCGAGATATATTTGCTGTTTGCCGAGGGGCGCGCCGATATCTGGCCCGCCGGAGATCTGGCCGTGCAGGTGGGGCTGGGCAAGCTGCTCGCCCTGCCCGAGCGCCCCGGCGAGGCGCAAACCCGCGCGCTGGCGGAAAGCTGGCGGCCGCATCGCGGCGCGGCGGCGATCTTTACATGGCATTGTTATAATAATCCGGCGCTTTAGGGCTGGAAGGATAGTTGAAGGGGTAAAGGGGTAGTCTTGGGGGTGTTACACCCCCAAACCCCCATTACTGTCCGCGTGAGCGCATCCATCTCGGCGTGGTGCCATGCCGCGAAGCGGCTTTAAATAGCCTGCGGCGCTGCAACGTTGCTCTATGCCGAACCGAAGCGCGAGGCCGACAGTATTGGGGTGCAGGGGTGTAACACCCCTGCGATTTCCCTTCTACCTTGCAACCCCCTTGCACCCTAAACCAGCGCATCTATCGCCCCGGCCAGCGCCACATCGCGCCGCGAGAGCCCGCAAGCATCATGCGTGGTGAGGGTCATCTCGACCCGGTTCCACACATTGCGCCACTCGGGGTGATGATCGGCCTTTTCCGCCAGCAGCGCGACGCGGGTCATGAAGGCGAAGGCTTCCGCGAAATCGGCGAAGAGGAAGCTGCGGGTGATGGCCAGCCCATCTTCGCGCAGGCTCCAGTGCGGCAGGGTGGCGAGAGCGGTGTCGCGCTCGGCGGCGGAGAGGCGGGGGATGGGCATGGGCGTCGCTCCAGTCGGTGAGTCGGGTGGGCGGCTTGGCAGGGCGACAGCTTTCCCCTAAGCCGCAGCACCATGCAAGCCGCCCCGCACCAGGCCATTTCCCCGGCCAGCCCCTTCCCCGCGAATACCCGGCTTGCCGCCAGCGGTGTGGCCTGTCGGCGGGGCGAGCGGGTGTTGTTTGCCGGGCTGGCGCTGGCGCTGGGGCCGGGCGAGGCGTGCCAGATCGCGGGCGCCAACGGCATCGGCAAATCCAGCTTGATCCGCATTCTTGCCGGGCTTGCCCCCGCCTATGCCGGAGCGGTGGAGCGCGCGGGCACGGTGGGGCTGATCGACGAGCGGCTGGGGCTGGATCCGGCGCTGCCGCTGAGCGAGGCGCTGGCTTTCTGGGCGCGGATCGATGGGGTGGGGGCTGAGGCGCGGGCCGGGCATCTCGCCACTTTGGGGTTGGGCGAGCTTGGCGATGTGCCGGTGCGCTATCTTTCCACCGGGCAGAAGAAGCGCGCCGCCCTCGCCCGGCTGCTGGGGCAAGGCGCGGCGATCTGGCTGCTCGACGAGCCGCTCAACGGGCTCGATACCGCCGCCTGCGCGGTGGTGGAGCGGCTGGCGGCGGAGCATTGCGCGGCGGGCGGCATCTGCGTCATCGCCTCGCACCAGCGGCTGGCCCTGCCGGGGATGCGGGTGCTGGAATTGGCGGAGTTTGTGGCATGACCCCGCCTTCCCTGCCAAGCACCCTGTTCACCATCGCCCGGCGCGATCTGGCGCTGGCCTTTCGCGGCGGGCGGCAGGGCGGCGTGGTGCTGCCGGTGCTGTTTTTCCTCGCTGTCGCCATGCTGTTTCCCTTTGCCGTGGGGCCCGATCCGCGCCTGCTGGCCCGCGCGGGCGGCGGCGTGATCTGGGTGGCGGCGCTGCTGGCGGCGATCCTGCCGCTCGACCGGCTGATCGAGCCCGATATGCAGCTCGGCTGTTTTGACCAATGGGCGCTGCGGGGGATTGCCGAAGAGGCGGTGGTGCTGGTGCGGGTGCTCTCGCACTGGCTGAGCTTTGCCCCGGCGCTGATGCTGGCGGCGCTGCCCGCGGGCGCGATGCTGGGGCTGAATGGCGCTACGCTGGCGCTGGTGGAGCTGGGGCTGCTGGCGGGCACGCCCGGCCTCGCGGCGCTCGGCGTGATGGTGGCGGCGGTGACGGCGGGGCTGAAAGGCGGCGCGGCGCTGGCCGGGCTGCTGGTGATTCCGCTGGCCGTGCCGATCCTGATTTTCGGCGCGGGCTCGTTGGCACCGGGCGGGGAGAGCGGGATTGCACTGTGCGCGGCGGCGAGCCTGGTGCTGCTGGCGCTGGCGCCGTTTGCGGGTGCTGGCGCGATCCGCGCCGGACGCTAAGCGCGCGGCGGTGCGGGCTGGAAGGTAAGGAAAAGATGCGAGGGGCCGGGAGTATCGCGCTTCACGCGATGCGACCCACAGGAATTCACCCTCGCGCTCCCATTTCTGTCTGCGTTGCGCGTCATCGAAGCCTAGGCGCTGTCTGGCAGGGTTTTAGGGCGCTGCGCGCAGGCAGCTGGGCCCGGCGATTGGCGCGATACAGCAGCCATTCGCCTTTTCGCCTACAGATGATATTCTTGCACGAGATTGGGGCCCCGAGTCGTATTCTGACTTTTCCTTGCCCAGCCTGCCCGTGCACCCGTTGAAAGGATTGGCATTATGCCCCTTTTTGCATCTGTCCGTGTGTTTCGGTTTAGCCTTGTCGCTTCGGCGGCCCTTCTGGCCCCAATAGCACCGGCATCGGCCTCGCAATCCTATCAGAGCGCGGTCAATGTGGATGGCTCGGTCTACACCGCGCCAGACCCCGGCGTCACCAGCGAACAAACGCCCACCGCCCTGTTTCTGACCATTGGCACCCCGGCAAATGCCCAGATCACCTACCGTATCGGCTGGGAGAATTGCCCGGATGAGGGCGGCACTTGCCAAATGGCCCGCAGCGCCATCGACACGCCCGAGTATGAACTGCAATGCCTCGACAGCCCTTGCGCCATGCCTCCGGGGCTGAGCTTTGACGTTAACACCGGCCTCATCAGCGGCACCCCCACCAGCCCCGGCGTGTGGCACTATCGGGCGGCAGCGCGCGACAAGAGCAAGGGCGAAACCCCCTATCGCGGCAATGGCTATTGGTGGACCAGCTATGGCAAAGTCGATGGCAAGACCTTCGCCATCAGCAAGAGCACGCTCAAGGTGGTTGTGCTCTCGCCCCCGGGCGACAAGTCGGTTCAGCTATCCTGCGCGCCCACCAGCGGCAGTGGCGCGCCGATGCTGCTCACGCTCGATCTCGCCAATGGCTATCTGTTTGAATACAACACCACGGCGCAAATCTCTTTCGCTACCAGCATCAATACCAATTCCGACGTGTTTGGCTGGCATGGCAATTCGTTTGCCTATGATTTCACGCTCGATCGCTCGACCGGCAATCTGCATGGCGCATCCTATATCGGCAATGGCCAGCAAGCGGACTGGCATTGCGCCAAGCGCTCGACCACGCGCGCTTTCTGACCCCCCAGCTTCAGGGAGAAGACTCATGCGGCCTATTCGACCCCTCCGCCTTGCTCTGGCAGGCCTGTTGCTCGCCCCCATCACCGCACCCGCCCCGGCGCTGGCCTATAAGCTGAGCGGCGATGGCTGCGATGCCAATGGCAAGGAGTGCAAGGTCTATTGCGACAATGGCTCGCTTGCTGGCTCGATGTACTGGAATGGCAGCGTGTGGACCGATGGGCTGAAGTGGGATGCGGACAAGGATGCCGAGGCGAAGAAAATCTGCGCCGCCAATGGCTCGGCCTGCAAATAGGGCTCTACCCGCGGCAATGGCTTTGCCTTGATCCTTCAGGCGTAGGGCGGCTGGTGCAGGCCCTTGGGGCTGAGCGTGAAGATCTCGCAGCCGGTTTCGGTGATGCCGATGGAGTGCTCGAACTGGGCGGAGAGCGAGCGATCGCGGGTCACCGCCGTCCAGCCGTCGTCGAGCATCTTCACTCCGGGTTTGCCGAGGTTGATCATCGGTTCGATGGTGAAGAACATCCCCGGTTTCAGCTCCGGCCCGGTGCCGGGCTGGCCGACGTGGACCACCTCGGGCGAATCATGAAACAGGCGGCCGAGGCCATGGCCGCAAAACTCGCGCACCACGCCATAGCGGTTGGCCTCGGCATGGCGCTGGATGGCCGCGCCGATATCGCCCAGCCGCGCGCCGGGCCTGGCCTTCTCGATGCCGATCATCAGGCACTCATAGGTCACCTCGACCAGCCGCCGCGCCTTTAGCGGGACATCGCCCACCAGATACATCCGGCTCGAATCGCCATGCCAGCCATCGAGCAGCGGGGTGACATCGATATTGACGATATCGCCGTCTTTCAAAGGTTTATCCGAAGGGATGCCGTGGCACACCACCGCGTTGGCCGAGATGCAGCAGCTATGGGCATAGCCGCGATAGCCCAGCGTGGCGGGCACCGCGCCGCCGTCCAGCGTCATCTGCCGCACGACATCATCCAGCGCGGCGCTGGTGACGCCGGGTTGCACCATGGGCACCAGCGCGTCGAGGATTTCCGCCGCCAGCTGGCCCGCGCGGCGCATGCCTGCAAAGGCCTCGGGGCCGTGGAGCTTGATGGTGCCGTCGCGCAGCACCGTGTCGCTATCGGTGACGATCTGATAGTTGGTCATGCCCCTCCTTTAACCATTCGAAGCGCAAATTGCGAGGGGTTCGCGCCGGGGGATGGCGCGGGCCCGCTGGAGCAAGCGTGGTTTTTCCCTCGCCTCGGCCCGGCGGGGATGCTTTAAGCCCGGACATCCCTCTTGGGCGCATCGATTTTGCGCCCCAACCATAGCCGGATTACCCCGCCCATGAGCTGCCAAAGATGAGCCGATCCCCCTCCCCCCTTTCCCCCGAACCCGCGCAAAGTGAACTCCTGCTGCCCGACCGGGGGCAGGAAGCGATTGCCATCCATCTGCTCGACAAGGATGGGCTGGAAAGCTGGCTGGCGCGGCGCGGAGCGGCGCAGCGCGCGCAGCTTTCCGCGCAGAAGTTTGCCGCCAAGCCCAACTCTCACGCGATTTTTGCCGAGGGCGATGGCTGGGCGGTGGCGGCGGGGGTGGGCGATGTCGATCAGCTTTCATGCTGGTGCCTCGCCAAGCTGGCCGAGGTGCTGCCCGCGGGGAACTATCGGCTGGCGGCCGAGGCGGATATCAGGCCTGAACGCGCGCTGCTGGGCTGGGTGCTGGGGCAATATGGCTTCGAGCGTTATCGCTCCGCCCCCGGTAGCGAGGGGCCGCGCGTGCTGCTGACCAGCGCGGTGAAGGCCATTGCCCCGGCGCTGGCCGAGGCGGCGGCGGTCACGCTGGTGCGCGATCTGGTGAACACCCCCGCCGAGGACATGGGCCCCGGCGAGCTGGAGCAGACCGTGGAGATGCTGGCCAAGCCGCACCGCGCCACCGTGCGCGTGGCCAAGGGCGAGACGCTGGAGCGCGAATATCCGATGGTGGCGATGGTGGGCCGTGCCGCTGGCCGGGCGCACGCCCCGCGCATGATCGAGCTGGAATGGGGCGACCCCAGCCACCCGCGCGTGGCGATCATCGGCAAGGGGGTGTGTTTTGATTCGGGCGGGCTGGATTTGAAGCCCTCCTCGGCCATGCTGTTGATGAAAAAGGATATGGGCGGGGCGGCGATTGCCATCGCGCTGGCGGGGCTGGTGATGCAGGCGGGGCTGAAGGTGCGGCTGCACCTGCTGGTGCCCGCCGCCGAGAACGCGCTGGGCGGCAATGCCTTTCGCCCCGGCGATGTGCTGAAAAGCCGCGCCGGGATCAGCGTGGAAATCGGCAATACCGACGCCGAGGGCCGCCTGCTGCTGGGCGACGCGCTGGCCCGCGCGGGCGAAGGCGCTGATGGTATTCGGCCAGACCTCATCCTCGATTTCGCCACGCTGACCGGGGCGGCGCGCTCGGCGCTTGGCCCGGATCTGCCCGCGCTGATGACCCGCGAGGATTCCACCGCGCAGGCGCTGATCGAGGCGGGGCTGGCCACAGATGACCCCTGCTGGCGTCTGCCGCTGCACGAGCCCTATCGCGACTACCTCAAATCCGACATCGCCGACATCATGAACGCCCACGCCAACCCCTTTGCCGGGGCCAGCGTGGCGGGGCTGTTCCTCGACCGCTTTGTGCCCGAGGGGCTGGATTGGGCGCATTTCGATACCTTCGCCTGGCGGCCCGCCGCCAAGCCCGGCCGACCCAAGGGCGGCGATGCGCTGGGCTTGCTGGCGGCATGGGCGATGCTGCAAAAGCGCTATGGCGCGCGCTGAGCGGCGGGATGGGCAACACGCCGCGGGGATGGATAGCTTGCTAGGCGGGCCCCATCCGGCTAATCGCGCGCTTTTCCAGTTTAAGGGACCAGACCGCTTGCACGCGCCTGATATCACTTCCGGGGCCATTTTCGCCAGCCAACTATCGCTTTCCGGCCCGGCCGAGGTGCTGGATTCCGCGCATTGGCCGGTGCGCGGCGATCTCGCGCATATCACGCTGGCCGGGCGCTGCTTCGTGCCGCACTATGCCGTGCCGATGCCGCATCGCGTGGTTGTAGGCGGGGCGAGCCTGCGCCGCGCCGCCAAGGACAGCGCCGACGAGCTGATCGCCCTGCCCCATGGCGCGGCTTTCGATGTGCTCGACATGGCGGGCGGCTGGTGCTGGGGGCAAGCGGGCGATGGCGGGTTTGTCGGCTATATCCGGCAGGCGGAGCTGGAGAGCGCGGCGTGAGCATCTCGGTATTCATCGATGGCGCGGCGGGCACCACCGGGCTGGAGATCGCCGACCGGCTGGCGGGCCGGGCGGAGTTCTCGCTGCTGATGCTCGACGACGAACGCCGCAAGAGCAGCGCCGCAAGGCAGGAGGCGCTCCACGCCGCCGATTTCGCGGTGCTGTGCCTGCACGATGATGCCGCGATCGAGGCGGTGGCACTGGCGGCTGGCAGCAAGGTGCGGATCATCGACGCCAGCACCGCGCATCGCGTGAGCGAGGGCTGGACCTATGGCTTCCCCGAGATCGTCGGGCGCGAGGCGGTGGCCAATGCGGCCCGCGTGGCCAACCCCGGCTGCTATCCCACCGGCTTTATCGCGCTGGTGGCACCCTTGGTGCGCGCCGGGCTGCTGCCCGCCGACTGGCCCTACACCGTCAACGCCGTGTCGGGCTATTCGGGCGGCGGCAAGGCGCTGATCGAGCGTTTCGAGGAAGATCCCGATATCGCCTTTCGCACCTATGGGCTGGCGCTGGGCCACAAGCATGTGCCCGAGATGACGCGCTATGCCGGGCTGGTTCATCCCCCGGTGTTTGCGCCTTCGGTGATCCCGGCGCATCGGGGGATGGTGGTGGAAGTGCCGCTGCCGCTCTCGGCGATGCCCGGTGCGGCTTCGCCGGATGCGCTGCGCGCGGCGCTGGCCGAATTCTACGCCGCCAGCCCGGTGGTGCGGGTGCGCGACGATGTGCCCGACGAGCTGCTGCTGAGGCGCTCGACCCCGCCCGGCGATGGGCTGGAGCTGTTCGTGTTTGGCGCGGGTGATGGGTCGCAGGCGCGGCTGGTCGCGGTGCTCGACAATCTCGGCAAGGGCGCCAGCGGCGCGGCGGTGCAGAGCCTCAATCTGATGGCTGGGTTGAACGAAACCGCCGGGCTGGCGCTGGCGAAGTGCGTGGCGCTGCCTAATAATTAGGCGGCGATTGCTTGTTTTTTTGACACCACCCCCTGGAAAACCCCTGGGCTATTTTCAAATCGACGCAAGGCAGTCGCCAAGGTGATGCGATTCAGCGGTTTTCAGGCCCGCGCAATTGCCGTAACCATCGTTTACCGACTCTGGCACGAATCTTGATAGATGGTTGACGAGACGGTCCGTAAGTGGCCCCGCTGCGGCGGTGTTGACGGTCTGTGTAAGGGGATTCCCCCGGCTACAGTTCCGGATATAGGGGCCCGAATAAAGGGATGTTGCAGGCGTGAAAAAGATCGAGGCGATCATCAAGCCGTTCAAGCTGGACGAAGTGAAGGAGGCCCTGCACGAGGTTGGTGTTTCCGGCATTACCGTGACCGAGGCCAAGGGCTTTGGCCGCCAGAAGGGCCATACCGAGCTGTATCGCGGCGCCGAATATGTCGTTGATTTCCTGCCCAAGGTGAAGCTGGAAGTGGTGGTGGCCGACGAGCTGGCCGAGCGCGTGGTGGAAGCCATCGCCAACGCCGCGCAAACCGGACGCATCGGCGACGGCAAGATTTTCGTGATGCCCGTGGAGGTTGCCCTGCGCATCCGCACCGGCGAACGCAACGACGACGCTATCTGAAACAATCCGCCGTTGTGGTGGCGCAAGCTGCCCTGCGGCGGGATACGGGAATTGCCTGTGCGGGGGCACGGGCTGTTCTCTTAAACACTGTCCCCCTCTCCCCGGCTTGCCAAAAGTCGGGATTTTCGGAGAAAAATGGTAATGGCTACTGCGGCACAAATCATCAAGCGCATCAAGGACGAGGAAATCGAGTGGGTTGACCTTCGGTTCACCGATCCCAAGGGCAAGTGGCAGCACCTCACCATGGTCAGCTCGGTGCTCGGCGAAGATGAGCTGAATGGCGGCCTGATGTTCGACGGTTCGTCGATCGAAGGCTGGAAGGCCATCAACGAATCCGACATGATCCTCAAGCTCGACCTCGACGCGGTCTATGTTGATCCCTTCTCGGCCACCCCGATGCTGATCGTGTTCTGCGACATCGTCGAGCCCTCGACCGGCGATCTCTACTCGCGCGATCCCCGCTCGACCGCCAAGCGCGCCGAAGCCTTCGTCAAGGCCAGCGGCGTGGGTGACACCGTCTATGTCGGCCCCGAAGCTGAATTCTTCGTGTTCGACGACGTGCGCTTCTATGATGGCTACACCGGCAACGGCTTCGAGATCGACGATATCGAACTGCCGACCAACTCGAACAAGACCTACGAAGGCGGCAACCTTGCGCACCGTCCGCGCGCCAAGGGTGGCTACTTCCCCGTCGCCCCGGTCGACAGCCTGGTCGATATCCGTGGCGAGATGGTCTCGACGATGATCGAGATTGGCCTGCCCTGCGACAAGCATCACCACGAAGTGGCCTCGGCTCAGCACGAGCTTGGCCTCACCTTCGGCACGCTGGTGCAGACCGCCGACCGTATGCAGATCTACAAGTATGTCGTGCATCAGGTGGCCCATGCCTATGGCAAGACCGCCACTTTCATGCCCAAGCCGATCAAGACCGATAACGGTTCGGGTATGCACACGCATATGTCGATCTGGAACAAGGGCAACCCGCTCTTCGCCGGCGACGGCTATGCCGGCCTGTCGGATATGTGCCTGTATTTCATCGGCGGCGTGATCAAGCATGCCAAGGCCCTCAATGCCTTCACCAACCCGACCACCAACAGCTACAAGCGTCTGGTGCCGGGCTATGAGGCCCCCGTGCTGCTGGCCTATTCGGCCCGCAACCGTTCGGCCTCTTGCCGTATCCCTTACGGTGCTGGCAGCAAGGCCAAGCGCGTGGAATTCCGTTTCCCCGACGCGATGGCCAATCCCTACCTCGCTTACTCGGCCCTGCTCATGGCCGGCCTCGATGGTATCAAGAACAAGATCCATCCGGGCGAAGCCATGGACAAGAACCTCTATGATCTGCCCGCCGACGAGCTGGCGCTGGTGCCCACCGTGTGCGGCTCCTTGCGCGAAGCCCTCGACGCGCTGACCGCTGACCATGCCTTCCTGCTGGAGGGCGGCGTGTTCACGGCCGATCAGATCGAGGCCTATCAGGAGCTGAAGTGGCCCGAAGTGATGCGTTGGGAAACCACGCCTTCGGCGGTCGAATTCGACATGTACTACAGCGCCTGATCCGGTTTTCCGCTCCCCTCGCGGGGGCGGAACCGATCACCAAAAGCCCGGTGGGAGCCTCGCGCTTCCGCCGGGTTTTTTGCGCGTTGCGCGCCGGGAGCGGGAAGCCCTGTCCTACAGCATCCTATTTGGATATTTCATGAATCATAAATAACCAAAACCAAAGTCATTCGGAGCCCGCCTCAAATGGATCAGCCCCCCGCTTCGGCCTTTGCACCCAATTCCGCGCCCACCAGCCCACGCCAGATCGGTGCGGAGGGAAGCGCACTCATCCGCTCATTCGAATCATGCCAAAAGGCGCGTGCGGACGGGCACTTCGCGGCCTATCCCGATCCCGGCAGCGGCAGCGTGCCATGGACCATCGGCTGGGGCTCCACCGGGCCGGATATTCACGAAGGGCTGATCTGGACACAAAGCCAGTGCGATGCACGGTTTGCCCAGCAGTTGGAGAGCTTTGCCGCAGAGGTGGCCCATGCCATCGGCGATGCCCCGACCAGCGCCAACCAATTCGACGCGATGGTCGCCTTCCACTATAACACCGGAGCGATTGCCCGCGCGCGCCTCACCCGGCTGCATATTCGCGGCGATTATCTCGGAGCCAAATCCGCCTTTGCCGACTGGACGCGCAGCAATGGCGTGGTGCTGCCCGGGCTCGTGCGCCGCCGTGCCGCCGAGGCCGCGCTTTACGGCAGCGTCGACAAGGGCTGAAGGACTGAGGGGAAGCCTTGGGGGTGTTACACCCCCAAACCCCCATACCTGTCTGCGTGGGCGCGCGGCATCAGCGTCGTGCTTTGCCGCGAAGCGGCTATAATCGCCTGCGGCGCTGCGACGTTGCTCTATGGCCGAACCCGAAGCGCGAGGCCGACAGGTATGGGGTGCAGGGGTGTAACACCCCTGCGTCTAATCCTTCCCCTTCAATAATCCTTGCTAACACGCACGTTCCCGCCCTGCTGGCCAACGGTGGAAATGGTGCCCAGCAGCGAGAGCCAGCGCGAAACGCGATACTCGAGGTTGGTGGCCGAATAGCCGTGGCCGTCGCTCACCACCTCGGCATAGAATCTATGGCCGAAATGCTTGCCCGCCGCCACGCCGGTCTGGCGGCCGATGGTGGGATCGGGGGGCACGATGGTTAGTCGGTCGAGGCCGATCACCGAGCGCACCCGGGTAATCGGATCGAGCCCGCCGCCGCCGTGGAGCGTGGTGAGCGCGGCGCCCAGTTGCAGGGCTTCGGGCGCGGAAATCTTGGTGACCGTATCGCCAAACAGCAGGCGCGATAGCACCTCTTCCTCGGGCAGCGGGGGCGACGAGGAAAAGGATATCAGCGGCTTGAGCGCGGTGCCATGCACATTGAGCGTGGCGGCAAGGCCGGTGACATTGGCGGTGGCGGCAATATCCAGACGGGGATCGGCCGAGGTGGAATCGGTAAAGATGATGCGGCCCCGGGTGAGATCGAAGCGCGCGCCAGCGAACTCGTAGGTGCCGTTCACCAGATCGGCGTGGCCATCGAGCGTGGGATTGATCAGCTCGCCGCGCAGGCGCAGATCCGCGCCCCATTCGCTATCGAGGCCCAGCCCGGTGAGGCGGATCTTGCTGCGCCCGGCGAGGTCCACCAGAAAGCGCCAGGTAGTGTGCCGCACCGAGGCCGGGGCAACATCGGTGCTGCGGTTTATCTCGCGGGTGGGGATATTGGGCAGCTGCGCCGCCACTTGCCCCAGCCCCAGCCGCCAGCGCGCACTGTCTATCGCCAGCCGCCCGGCGATGGTGCCATTGGTGCCATCGGAGATGATCCGCATCGGGCCGGTGGCGGTGAGCGCCATATCCGCGCGCGAGGCCAGCTGCGCCTTGTTCACGGCCAGCGTCAGATCGATCCCCGGGCGATGGCCATCGGTGATGCCGGCAAAATCAATGCCGCCGCTGCCGCTCACCAGCCCGCCGCCAGCGGTATGGCCGGAGAGGCTGGCGAAGCTGAGCCGCGAGCCAGCGAAATTGCCGCGTGCAACAATCTGGGTGATGTCGGTGCCGGTGCTGGAGCTTTGCAGATGCAGTGCATCGCCCGCCAGCGAGCCCTGGATTTTCGGCGCATCGAGCGAACCGCTGATATCGGCGGCGATGGCGATGGGGCCGGTGAGATCGAAATCATCCACCCCCATCAGCCGCCACGGGGCATCGGCCGGGCCCTGAAAACGCATCTGGGCGAGGAAGGCGCCGGCGTTCAGCCGCTCGATCAGCGTGCCTTGCGAGGGCAGCGCGGTAATGCTGGCCTGCAGGCGGCCGATCGCCAGCCCGCCATCGCTGGCGAGAGCGCGGGTTTCCAGCCGATCAGCCGCGAGGCGGCCCACCAGCGCGAGGTCTATCGGGCGCGAGGTGACCACCAGCCCCGAGCGGGTGAGGCCCTTGACCATCACCTGCACATCGCCAGTGGGCAGGCCCTCGCGCGGGGAGGCATAGTGCAGCGTGCCCGAAACGAACCCGCCCAGCCCCAGATCGGCAAACACCACATCGCCCAGCGACAGCGGCATGGCGGAGAGCGCGAGGTTCAGCTCGGAGCTGCCATTGCCCAGCACGCCCGAGGCGATGGCGCGGCCCGATCCGAAATCGATCTGGCTCGGCTCCAGCCGCCAGCCGCCGCCTTCGGCCTCGCTGCGCGCGGTGAGGACGGCACGGCGCGGCATGGCAATGGCTTGACCCGCGAAGATGCCATGCGCGCCCAGCGCCACCCGGTCTGGCGCGAGATCGCCCGCCAGCTGCAAATCGAAACGGCTGCCCCGCCGCCCGGCCAGGCTGGCCGAGACCTGACCCACGCCATCCGCCAGCCGCGCCTGCGCCGACACCTGGCCGAGGAACAGCCGCCCCTTGCCGATGCCCTGCGCCATCAGGCTGCCTTCCAGCGTGGAGTGGTGCCGCAGCAGCACGCCGCTGGCCACCAACTGGCCGCGCGCGATGGTGAGTGGCTGGTCGCCGCCGAAGTGGGCGTCGGTCATGGCGAGAGCGAGGTCCATCCCCTCGCCGCCGCCGCGCGGGACGAGGCGGATGCTGCCCGAGACCCCGCCGCCCGCGAGAGTTAGCACCCCTTGCGCGCCATCGCCGGTGAGCGCCAGCGAGCCCGAGAGCACGGTTTTCGAGATAGTGAAGGCGCGCAGATCAAGGCGCCCCACGCTACTCTGACCACCCTCTCCCGCCCCCCCGTTGACCAGCGCCAGCGAGCCCGAGAAGGGGCCGAACATCGATTGCCCCTGTGTGGCGATCTGCACGCCATCGGGAGAGGGGGCGAGCTCCAGCGTGACGTCCTTCACCCCGGCGGTGGGATAGGGGTCGGGCAGCGAGAGTGTGGCGTGCGGGCCATCGCTGGCCAGCCTTGCGCCAAGGGTGAAAGAGCCCAGCGTGGCGTGATGGCCGCTGCCGGTCAGCTCGGCGGTGCCATCCTCGTTGCGGCGGCCTGTGGCGGTGAGATTGAGATGCTCTCCGGCCAGCGCGAGGCGCGAGAGTTCTATCGGCTGGCCCTTACTGCCGCTGGCTTCCCCGGCCAGGGTGAGCCGCTCGCCCGCCAGCTGCGCCAGCGCGGCATTGGTGATGTGATCGAGCTGGCCGCCCAGTTTCGCGGCGAATTTCCACGCGCCCGCCCCGCCAAAGTGCGCGGTGAGCGTGGCCTCGCCATCGCCGTGGCCCAGATTGGGCAGCTGCCAGCCCTGCGACACCAGATGCCCGGAGAGATCATAGAGGCCGGTGGAAAGATCCCCACCCAGCGTCAAGCGGCCCGACAGCGCCGGGGCGGCGAGGGTGATCTCGCCCGCCGAAAGATGCGATCCGGCGAGCAGCACCGTGCCCTGCGCCCGCGCCCCCACCAGCCGTGGATCGAGCAGCGCGTTGCCGGTGACGATGCGCGCGGCAGAGAGGCTGAGCGGCCAATACCAGCCCGTGGCGCTGCGGCTGAGCGTGCCCTTCAGGCAGGGAGCCTCGATCCGCGTGGGGGCGGAGGACCAGCGCGTGGCGCAGAGGCTGATCGGCGCGCTGAGGCTGGCGAAGGGGCCATCGAGCGTGATACTCGCGCGTCCGCCATCCAGCGTGCCGCTGCCCAGCGGCACCTGCCCGCGCGTCTCGGCGGTGAAGGCCAGATGGTGGAAGGCCCCCGCGCCGAGATCCGCCTCGCCCCGGCCAGCGAGGTGCAGGGTGGCGCTGCTCGCCTCCAGCGCGCCGGAAAGGCCGCGATCCCGCAGGCTGGCATGGGCAGAGAGCGCGATCTTCCCGCCCAGCAAGCGGCTGGTGGCGGGATCGGTGAGCGGCGCGCTCCATAGCAGCCCGCCCACGGTATAATGATCCTCGCGCTCGGTCAGCTGCAGCGCCGCCGCCCGTTTCCCGCCGCCATCGGCCAGCAGGCCGCCGTGCCACTGGTGCCAATTGCCGGTGCCGCCAATCCGCACCCGCCGGTCGCTCTGCGCCCCGGTGAGCGCGGCGAGCAACCCGCCCTTGGGGGCCACATAATCCAGCCCCAGCGCAAAGCGATTATGGGTGCGATCCTCGTCGAGCAGCGCCATCAGATGATCGCCGCCACCCAGCTTGCCCTGCAGGCTGAGAGTGGCCCGGGTTGCCTGAATCAAGGCGTTGGCGTGAATATCGATGCGCCGCTCAGCGCCAAGCACGCCGCTGGCCACCGTCAGATGCTCGATGGCGAAGCGATCCACCCGCACATCGAAATCGGGCAGCAACGAGCCTTGGACGCTGGGCTTGCGGAAATGCGGCGCGCGCAGCAGCACGCCCCGGCGCAGCACCAGCTTGCGGATAGCGAGGCGGTTATCCAGCCAGGCCATCGGATGCCACTCCACCTCCACCACCGGCACACGCATAAAAACACCCTGCGGATCGCGCAGCGCGACATCCTCCAGCTGGGCGGTGCCATAGATCGAGCCATCGATGCGGCCGATGGAAACGGCGAGGCCAATATCGCTCTCGCCGCTCTCCAGCCAATCGGCCAACATGCGGTGGCCGATGGCGCTATCCAGCCCCAGCAGCAGCAGGCACAGCAGCGCCAGCAGCACCAGCGGCAGGCCAAGCCCATACTTGCGGCCGAGATAGGCCGGGCGCGGGCGCGGTGACACCACGGCAGCCGCTTCGCCCTCCGCAACAGCAGGCACGTCGTCGGCCATCAGAAGGCCTGCCCCAGCGTGACATAGACCCCGATACGGCTCTCGCCCGGACGGCGATCAATCGGCGTGCCAACATCGAGCCGCACCGGGCCAAAGCCGGTCTCGTAGCGCATCCCCAGCCCCGCGCCATAGCGCATCGCCTTGAAATCGGGGACAGTGCCGGTGCCCGCGCCGCCTGAATCGAAAAATGGCACCAGCTGCAGCGCATTTTGCATCAGCCCGGTGTTGATCCGCGCCTCCAGCGAGGCCTCATACAGCGAGCGTCCGCCCTCGGGCTCGCCCTGGGCGTTGCGCGGGCCGACCAGCTCGAAGCCAAAGCCGCGGATCGAGCCGCCACCTCCGGCGTAAAACCGCCGCGAGGGGGCGATATTCTCCAGATCGGTGCCCGGCATACTGCCCAGCCGCAGCCGCGCCGCCAGCACCACCCCCCGCACAGCCGGCTGATACCAGCTGGCATCGAGCTGGATGCGGGCATAGGTCGAGGTGAGGCCGCGCGCTTCCGACATCTCGGGCGAGACGCGCAAGGACACCCGATAGCCCTTGTGCGGATCGAGCAGATCGTTGCTGCGATCCCAGCTGGCGCGCAGCGGGGCGGCAAGGGTGAAATAGGCGGTCCGCCCGGTGATGATGCCGCTCGGCACCCCTTCGCGCTCGTCCGAGGCCTGAACCTCCAGCCCCAGCGACCAGCTCCACGGCTTTTGAAACAATAGGGTGGTGGCGCGTTCATAGCTGGCCATGAGATCCACCGCGCGCGAGGCATAGGCTGGCAGCGTGGCATTATCGGCGGTGAGATCGAAGCTTAGCGTGCGGTCGCGGCCATGGAAATTGGCGCGGCGGAAGGTGACTCCAGCCAGTTGCTCGTTGGTGCCGGCCACCCCGCGCAGGCGCAGCGAGCCCTCGGGCGGGAACAGATTGCGATTTTCCCAGCCGCCCTCCAGCCGGAAGCCCTGCGCGGTGTCGTAGCCGATGGCCCCCGAGATGGTGCGCGCGGGGGCTGGTGTCATGCTGACATCGAGCGCCACGGTTTCCGGGGGCGTGGCGCTTGGTGTGGCGTTGGGGGCGCTGGGCACGCTTTCCGCGCGCGGGGTGACGGTGAGGCTGGAGACGAGGCCGGTGGCGAGGATCGCGCGGCGCAGATCGTCCACCGCGCTGCGCTTGTAGAGCTGGCCGGGGTGGAAACGGGCGATTTGCGCGAGGTGGCGGCTGGAGAGAAAGCGCGGATTGGCGCTGATGATCGGCCCGAAGAAATATTTGTCGCCCGGCTTCACCGGCAGTGCCAGATCGCCCTCTTCGCGCAGATGATCAACGGTGAGCGCAGGCGGATCGATATGGGCAAAGGCATAGCCGCTTTCGCCCAGCGCGGCATCGAGGTGCTCGGTCTGGGCGGGGATCGCGTCGGCGTGCAGCGGATCGCCGGTGACGATGGCGAAGCTTTTCCGCAAGGCGGGATAATCGGCCCCGGCGCTGGCAAGAGCGCCAAGATCGATCACGCCAAAGCGATAGCGCATACCGGGCACAATATCGAAGCGCACCAGCTGGGCGGATTTGCCGGGCACAGACTCCAGCGTCTGGCTCACCTCGGCGTCGTAATAGCCATAGGTGCGGAACAGGCGAACCAGCACATCGCGATCAGCGGCGGCGCGAACGGCGAATTGCGCCAGATCGTCGGCCTCTTTGCCGGGCATGGTTTGCAGCGAAGAGAAGCCGCGAAAGCGCGTTTCCAGCTCGGAGCGCTCGGGGATGGAGCCGCTCTCATTATGCCAGGCCAGCACCACCCGGCCCGCGGCCAGACGATCCAGCCTTTCCATGCCCGGCTGATCGCCGCCCTTCGCGCCGACGGGTGCCGCGAGGGTGAGCGTGGTTAGCGAGGGCGGCGGTGCGATGGATTGGCCATCGGAAGGCAGCGCGGCCAGCTCGGGCAGATCGAGCGCCTTATCCGGCCAGGCCACCGAGAAGCCGCGCAGTTCGGCCATCGGCGAGGAGGGGGAGAGCGGGGCGGAGGAGACCGGGGCGGAGGAGAGCGGCGCTTCCACAGGGGTAGTGCCGGGCTGCCCGGGCAGCGGCGGGAGGGCTGCGGGCGCAATGGCCGCTGGCGGGCTCACCGCTTTGGCCCAAACCTCGGGTTTGGCCACGGCGGAATCGGGGATCAGCCCCGTCAGAACGCTCTCCCCATCGCCCTGTGGTGCGCCGGGAGCGCCCTGCGCGGCTGCTGGTGCCTGGGAGGCGGCAGGGATAGCGGCCTGGGCGAAGGCCAAAGTGGGAAGCGCCACGCCAGCCAGTGCCAGCGCGGCTATCCGCAAGCCAGATGGGGTGGTGAAATCAGCGCTCGGCGCCGCTGGGTGCCAGCAGTCAGTTCGGCGGGAGCGCCTAGCCGAAATCCGAAGAATTGAGCGGACTGGAATGAAACGCAGCAGCCCCCAGAGCGGCGGAATCGAGAGCCCCGGCATCCAGACTGGCCATGCCATCCTTGCCGAAACCGCCCGACGTGGCCACTTCGACCCGGCTGTGACTGGAAACGGCGGCAACCAGACGATCCTGCTCCTCATCCGAAAGCCGCTGCCAACCATCGCGGCCCAGCCGCTCCAACGGGCGATAGCGCACCTTGTATTGCATCCGCGCCGAACCATCCACCCAATAACCGAGATAAACATAAGGAAGGTGTTCGCTCGCCGCGCGGCGGATGTGATCGAGGATAATGTAATTGCCAAGCCCGCTGCGCGCCTCATGTTCCGGATCGTAGAAGGAGTAGATCATCGACAAGCCGTCGCCCTGCCGATCGGTGAGACAGGCGCCAACCAGACGCCCCTTCTCGCCATCCTGCATAGGCTCTCTATATTCGATCACATAGCTGGTCACGCTCGTGTGTTCCACCATGTCGGCGAAATCGACCTCGTCCATCGTGGCCATGCCGCCGCCGGGGTGGCGCGCCCCGAGATAGCGTTGCAGCAATTCGAACTGCTCGGCGGTGGACCACGGCTGGCAAACGGTGGCGACCAGATCGGAATGGCGCTTCAGGGCGCGGCGCTGTGTGGCCGAGGGGGCAAACTCATCCGCCACCACCCGCACCGAAACACAGGCCGTGCAATCACCACAGGAGGGACGATAAGCCACCGTCTGGCTGCGGCGGAAACCGATGCGGCCCAGCGCGTCGTTCAGTGAGTCGGCGTGGGGGCCCTTCAGCTCGGTGAATACCTTGCGCTCGTTGCGACCCGGCAGATACGGGCACGGTGCCGCGCTGGTCACAAAGAAGCGGGGTATTTTGACTGGAACCGTCACTGGCATTCTCAATCCCGGACAACCACTATAGCCGCTGATATGCGGTGTGACAGCATAATGACAGAGATGCGCGCTGGTGAAAGTGGCTTAACCATGAATTTTGGCTTCGTGAACGAATTTTTTACCCGATTCGGGGTGCGCGCCCCTCATTGATCGGGAACAAACCTCAGTTCAGCTCCACCTGGCTGACATCATAACCCTTGGCGCGCAGGCCAGCCACCAGCGCTTCGAGCTGGTCGCGGTCGCGCGCTTCGCATTCGATGTCGGTGATCAGGCCCTTGGCGGGCAGGTGCGTGAAGATGCGCTGGTGCCAGATCTCGATGATGTTGATGTTGTGCGTATTGAACTCCTGCATCACCTTGAACAGCGCGCCCGGCCGATCCTGCAGCGTCAGCCGCAGCCGCGCCAGCCGCCCCGAGCGCGCCAGATCGCGCAGCAGCACATTGGCCAGCAGCCGCGTGTCGATATTGCCACCGCACAGCACAATGCCCACCTTGCGACCGGCAAACATCTCGCGGTTGGAGAGAACCGCGGCAAGGCCCGCAGCCCCCGCGCCTTCCACCACCGTCTTCTCGATCTGCAACAACAGCGCCAGCGCGCCTTCCAGCGCCGATTCGCTGACCAGCACGAAATCATCGAGCAGCCCGGCCAGCACCTTGCTGGTAAAGAGGCCCGGCTCGCGCACGGCAATGCCTTCGGCCAGCGTGTCGCCGCCGCAGGGCAGATCGGTGCCCTTCAGCAGATTATACATCGAGGGGTAGAGTTCGGCCTCGACCCCGATCAGGCGGATATCGGGATTGAGCCCCCGTGCCGCCGTGCCCATGCCGCTGGCAAGGCCACCCCCGCCCACCGGAATGGCCAGCGTATCGATCTCCGGCACATCCTCCAGCATTTCGAGCGCCACGGTGCCCTGCCCGGCGGCCACATGGGGATCGTCGAAAGGGTGGATGAAGGTCAGGCCCAGTTCGGCCTCCAGCAGCCTCGCATGGGCATAGGCCTCGTCATAGCTCTCGCCATAGAGCACCACCGTGCCGCCCACGCTCTCCGTCTGCATCACCTTCACCATCGGCGTGGTCTTGGGCATGACGATGGTGACCGGCAGCCCCAGCCGCCGCCCGTGATAGGACAGCCCCTGCGCGTGATTGCCCGCCGAGGCGGCAATCACCCCCCGCACGCCGCCCTCGTCTTCCAGCTGGAGCATGGCATTGAGAGCACCGCGCTCCTTATAGGCGGCGGTAAATTGCTGGTTCTCGAATTTAAGCCAGATATCAGCACCAGCGATCTCGCTCAGCGTCTTGCTGTAGAGCGTGGGGGTGCGCACCACAGAGCCCTTAATGCGCTCGGCCGCCGCGCGAACGTGGTCGAGGGTGAGGAGCGAAGGGGCGCCCTGGGCGCTGGGTTTGGTTTGCACGGTCATAAGCGGGTGGCCGTAAGGCAAAGCGGGGCGCAAGGGAACAGCGTTTTGGGGAAAGAGCTGGCTGAAGAGCGGTAGGTTTTAGGGGTAGGTGCGAGGGGGTTACCCCCTCGCGCTCCCATTAATGTCGACCTTGGCGCATCGGTTCGGCATCGCGCCTTGCCGCGAAGCGGCTATAACAGCCTGCGGCGCGGCCGCGTTGCGCCAAGGCCGAACTGACGCGCGACGATGACAGTATCGGGAGCGCGAGGGGATAATCCCCTCGCACCTTCCCTCTTCACTACCATTATCCTTTACCCTCTTTACCCCCTTCCCCATCTTTGCTTTCATCCCAAACCCGTTCATACATCCGCCCCATGACCGACACAGCTCCCGATACCCCTCCCTGCCCGCCACGCCGCGTCTGCGTTATTGGCCTTGGCGTGATGGGGGGGCCGATTGCCCGCCATCTTGGCAAGGCGGGCCATCACCTCACCCTCTACAACCGCAGCCCCGCCCGCATCGACAAATGGCGCGAGGCGCATCCGCAATTCGCGGTGGAAGTGGCCGACAGCCCCGCCGACGGGGCGAAAGACGCCGATGTCGTCATCACCTGCGTGGGCAACGACGATGATCTGGCCGATTGCGTGCTCAGCCCGCGCGGGGTGTTTTCCACGCTGAAAAGGGGTGGCGTGTTTATCGATCACACTACGGTTTCGGCGCGGATTGCCCGCCAGATCGCCGTGGAAGCGCGCGACGCGCAGGTGCATTGCGTGGATGCGCCGATGACCGGATCGCAGGCGGGCGCGGAGGCGGGCACCCTCACGCTGATGTGCGGCGGAAGGGGCGATGCCATTGCCGCCGCCGAGCCGGTGATGCGCGCCTATGCGCGGCGCATCGTCCATATCGGCAAGGCGGGCACGGGGCAGGCCACCAAGATGGTCAACCAGATCTGCATCGCCGGGGCGATCAGCGGCGTGGCCGAGGCCTTGCGGCTGGCGCAGGCCGAGCATCTCGATCTCGGCAAGGTGTTCGAGGCGATATCGGGCGGGGCGGCGCAAAGCTGGCAGATGGACAACCGCTGGAAAACCATGGCCGAAGACAGCTTCGATTTCGGCTTTGCGGTGGATTGGATGCGCAAGGATCTCGGCCTCGCGCTGGATGAGGGGCGCGGGCTGGGCCTGTCGCTGCCGCTCACCGCGCTGGTGGATCAGTTCTACGCCGATGTGCAGGCGCTGGGCGCGGGCCGCAAGGATACCAGCGCGATTGTGCTGCGCCTGCCGCGCAAGGGATCGGCCTGATCGCGGACCCCTTGCGCGTTGGCCAGGTCGTTAGAACTGGCTCCAGTCTTCCATTTCGGTGGGAGCAAGCGCGAGATTGCCGAGTGTGGCAGGCCCGCTATAGGCCGGTTTGGAGGGGGCGACCGGCTTGCTGCGTATCCGCACGAAGGGCGTAGCCGCCACATCCGGCAGGCTGCCCGACGACGCCGCGCCCGTGTGAAACCGGCCGACCATTTCGGTCAGCGCGGAGGCCTCCTCGGCGAGAGAGCGCGAGGCGGCGGTGGCCTCTTCCACCATCGCGGCGTTTTGCTGGGTGACGCGGTCCATTTCTCCCATGGCGTTGCTGACCTGGCTCAGCGTGCCAGCCTGCTTTTCGGCGCTGGTGGCGATATCGGCCACGCGCTCGCTGATCTCGCCCACCTGGGCCACGATATGGCGCAGCAGCTTGCCGGTCTCATCCACCAGCAGCACGCCCGAGCCGACCTGATCGGTGCTGGCGGTGATCAGGCCCTTGATGTTCTTGGCGGCCTCGGCGCTGCGCTGGGCCAGCGCGCGCACCTCGTTGGCGACCACCGCAAAGCCCTTGCCAGCGTCTCCGGCGCGGGCGGCCTCGACACCCGCATTGAGCGCGAGCAAATTGGTCTGGAAGGCGATGCCATCGATCACGCCGATGATATTGCCGATCTCGTGCGAGGAGCGCTCGATCGCGGCCATGGCCTCGGTGGCGCGCTGCACCACCACGCCGCCCTCGTTGGCCTCGCGGTGGGTGCCGTTGATCGATTGCTGCACCGAGACGGCATTGGTGGCGGTTTGCCGCACGATCGCGGCCACCTCGTTCATCGCCGCCGAGGTTTCCTCGACGCCTGCCGCCTGCTGCTGGTTGCGGTGCGCCAGATCATCGGAGGCGGCGCGGATTTCCACCGCCCCGGTGGAGACGCGCCGCGCCGTTTCGGAAACGCGATCCAGCAGATTGGCCAGCTGCTCAACCGTGCCATTGAACGCGGCGCGCAGATTTTCATAGGCTGGCGCGAAGGGCCGGGTGATGCGGTGGGTCATATCGCCCCCGGCAAGGGCATTCAGCCCCTCGCCCAGCGAGCTGACCACGAATTGCGACTGCTGCTCGGCCTGCGCGTTGGCTTCGCCCGCATCGCGCAGCATTTTCAGCACCCAGCCGATCAGGCCCAGCAAAACTAACGCCATCACCGCCAGCAACCAGCCCGTCCGCTGCATCTCAGATGTATTGTCGACATTGATATCGTCGAGGTTCTTCTGGGCCGCGACAACCAGCGTATCGATCTGGCCGCGATGGCTGGCATAGATGTCAGACAGGCGGGCATAGCTGGCCTGCATCGCCGCATGATCGCCAGTGCGGGCGGCCGGCAGGAAATGCTCGTCCACTTCCTGCCAGAACTGGTGGGCGGTGGCACTCGACTGGGCGCTCAGTTGCTGCTTGAGGTTGTCGGCCAGATCGGATGTCTGCCAGCGCTGTTCCTCGGTGAGATAGTCCTTCTCCAGCTTGGCCAGCCGATCGCGGTGCTCGGCATAGTCGGCGGGCTTTTCCAGCAGCAGCGTGGTTTCCAGATAGGGCTCGATCACAAATTCGGGCGGGGGCAGAATATCCGCGACGAAATCATTGATGGTGTCGCTCCGGTGATCCAACGGCCCAAAAATCCGCACCCGATTGAAGCTGTATGCGGCTAGCGTGAAGGACAACAGCACGGTGATGACAATCGCGATGCTGCCGATTTTGACTTTCTGCCCAATGTTCATGAGATGACCCGCTGGTTTGCTGTGGCCGGGGCGTGATGCCACCCGGCGCTGTTCCAGTCTGGGTTTATAAACGATGGCCACAGCCAAGGCGTTTATGGCAATTTACGGGTGAATACCTGATTGGTCGATGGAGGCTACTCAGCCCCGGCTTCAGAACCATCAGCCTCAGGCGCCCCGGCGGGTTCCTTGGCCCGCGCCTTGGCCTCGCGCCGCTCGCCCAGCCACATGATCAGCAGCGAGCCCTCGTAGAGCAGCCACATCGGCACCGCCAGCATCAGCGCCGAGGCGACATCGGGCGGGGTCAGCACCACCGCCACCACCACGATCCCCACGATCACATAGCGCCGCCCATCCGCCATCTGCGCCCGGCTGACCAGACCCGCCCGATCGAGCAGCATCATGAACACCGGCAGCAGAAAACACAGGCCAAAGGCGAAGATGAACTGCATCACGAAGGTCAGGTAATCCCCGGCGCTCGGCAGTGCCTCCAGCTTGAGGCCGCCCGTTTCGCCGGCAAAGCCCAGCAGAAAGCGGAAGGCATTGGGCATCACCACATAATAGGCAAAGGCCGCCCCGCAGCCAAACAGCACCGGCGTGGCGATAAGAAACGGCAGGAACGCCTTCTTCTCTTTCGCATAGAGCCCCGGGGCGACAAAGGCCCACAGCTGATTGGCGATGATCGGAAAGCTGAGGAGGAAGCCAGCGAATACCGCCACCTTCACCTCGACGAAGAACAGCTCGTATAGCTTGGTATAGATCAGCCGCCCCTGCCCCGGCGGAAAAGCGGCGGTGAGCGGGCGCACCAGAAAGCCGAGGATCTGCCCGGCAAAGGCATAGCACCCCACCGAAGCCACACACAGCGCCAGCAGCGAGCGCATCAACCGCGCGCGCAATTCGAGCAGGTGGTGCAGCAGCGGCATCTGCGTTTCGTCGATATCGGGGATGTCGAAGGCCATGCGCTGGTTCGCTCAATCGGACTTCGACGTGGATGGGGGCGGCGTGGATGGGGGCGGCGTGGAGGGGGCCGCTGGCTGCGGCGTGGCAGTATGGGCTGGGGCGGAGGGGGCAGTGTCCACCTGCGCGCCGGGCTCAGGGCTGGCTGGCGCGGCGGCAGCCATATCCACTGGCGTGCCCAATGGCTCGGGAGGGGTATGCGCGTCGGTCACCACGGCGGGATGCGCGCGCATGATCGCCTCATTCTGCGCCCGCCAGGTCTTTTCCATCTCCTCGAGCTCGGCCTCGCGGATCAGATTTTCCATGCCGGCGCGAAAATGCCCCGAGACGCGGCGCATCTTGCCCACCCAGCGCCCGGCTGCCCGCAGCGCGCGCGGCATATCCTTGGGGCCAATGCAGACAATCGCGACGGCGGCGATCAGCACAAATTCGGAGGGGGCGATGTCGAGCAACAGGAACCTTTGCCGGAAACGACGGCGATAAAGGGTGGAGGATGGCGGCGGCGGTTGCTAGATTCGGGAAGCTCAGCCCTGACCCGAGCCGGGGGTCTCGCTTACCGGCGTGGCAACGGGCGGTGTTGCCGGATCGGCAGCGGGATTTGCGGCGATTTGCGCGGGCGGCGGCGGAACCGGCCGGTTGGTCGTCTCGTCAGCCATGCCCTGCTTGAAGTTCTTCACGCCCTTGCCAAACTCGCCCATCAGATCGGCGACCTTGCCCCGGCCAAACAACACCAGCACCACCAGCGCGATCAGAACCAGCTTGGGCAGCGACAATTCGAACATGAAAACTACTCCTGAAACACTGGGCCTAATTCTGTGGGCCGGAAACCGCGAAGGGGCGTGGCCTGTGCCCGCACGCCTCCGCTGCCTTCCTATCTAGGCGCTTTCCGCGAGACTTGCCAGCCCGGCATTTGGGGGGCCTATGGTTCGCTCTCGTCGCCCACAGCGGCGGCCCCACGGCTCGCCTCTTCCAGCGCCTCTTCCAGAGCCTCCTCCACCGGATCGAGCAGGCCCGCGGCCTTCAGCTCGTCGATCCCCGGCAGATCGCGGCGGCTGGGCAGGCCGAAATGGTCGAGGAACTCTGGGGTGGTGGCATAGATCACCGGCCTGCCCGGCACCTCGCGGCGGCCCGCGATCCGCACCCAGCCCGCCTCCAGCAGGATATCGAGCGTGCCCTTGGCGGTCTGCACGCCCCGGATCGATTCGATCTCGGCGCGGCTGACGGGCTCGTGATAGGCGATGATGGCGAGGCATTCGGTGGCGGCGCGGCTGAGGCGGCGCGGCTCTTCCTGCTCGCGGCGCAGCAGATGGGCGAGATCGGGGGCGGTTTGGAAATGCCAGCGCGCCTCGCGTCCCTGGCCGCGCTCCACCAGCTGCACCCCGCGGGGGGCATAGTGTGCGGCGAGATCGGCCAAAGCGGCGCGGATATCGGGCAAGGGAGCGTCCCCAAGATGGCTGGCGAGCGCCTCCACGCTCAGCGGGGCCGTGGCGGCAAACAGCGCCGCCTCGACAGCGCGGGCCAGCACGTCGGGTTCGGCCAGCGGGGCGGGATCGTCCATCGTGCTATCCCCCTCGCCGCTCATGCCGCCGCCCCCGATCCGATCCGGCCCCCAGCAATCCGGCGCAGCCGCAGCGGGCCGAAGATCTGCTCTTGCGCCAGCTCGGCCCTGCCGGTGCGGGCCAGCTCCAGCGCGGCGACAAAGCTGGAGGCCAGCGCCGAGCGCCGCAGCCTTGGGTCTTGCCATTCCCCGATCTGCTCGGGCGGCAGGAAGGCGCGCAGCTCCACCCAGTCGAGAGTAAGGCCAAGGATCGCCGAAACCCGCTCCAGCGCCGAATCGAGCGTCATCACCATGCGGTCGCGCACCATATGCACCACCGGCACGCTGCGCGCCTTCACCTGCCCATAGGCGACAAGCAGCGCATACATATCGCATTGCCAGAGGTGCTTTTTATCCACCTTGAGGCCCTCGGGAGCGCCGCGCACAAAGACATCGCGCCCCAGCCGATCGCGCGCCATCAGCCGCGCCGCCGCATCGCGCATCGCCGCCAGCCTTGCCAGGCGCAGCTGCAGCCGCATCGCCAGCTCTTCGGGATCGGGATCGGGCTGCTCCTCGCGCGGCAGCAGCATCGATGATTTGAGATAGGCCAGCCACGCCGCCATCACCAGATAATCGGCGGCCAGCTCCAGCCGCAGGGCCTCGGCGCGGGTGATATACACGAGATACTGATCGACCAGCGCGAGGATCGAGATGCGCCGCAGATCGACCTTCTGCCGCCGGGCGAGATCGAGCAACAGATCGAGCGGGCCTTCGAAGCCGTCGAGCTCCAGATAGAGCGCGGTGTCGGGCGTGGGGGCGCTGGCGGGGCCGGCCCAATCGTCGGAATCGGCCGGGGTGTCGGCGGGGGGGATATCGGTGACGGGCGTGCTCATGCGGCCCTCTCGCCCGCCAGCGCCAGCAGCGTGTCGCGCGTGGATAGCAGCGCGGCATGGTGTGCGGTGTCGAAAGCGGCGGGCACGGCGGTGTTGGCCAGCGCGCGCTCCAGCCGCGCGGTGGCCTGCGGGGTGATCGTGGGCAGGGCAGCGGTGATGCCGATCATATCCGCCATCCGCCCCCAGCAATTGAGCACCAGATCGCAGCCCGCCGCGATGGCCGCGCTGGCCCGCTCGGGGATGGTGCCGGTGAGCGCCTCCATATCGATGTCGTCGCTCATCAGCAGGCCATCGAAGCCGATCTTCTCGCGGATGATCGCCGCGATGATGGTGCGCGACAGGGTGGCGGGGTGCTCGGCATCCCACACGGGGAAGCGGATGTGGCCGGTCATGCCGATCAGTGGGCGGCCGGCAGGGGCTTGGCACAGCGTGGCGAAGGGGGCGA
>Ga0007882_10000230_pt1 | contig 33219 bp, 27 predicted proteins | sample CryBogCBH12Aug01_FD_71195 | JGI IMG/M metagenome (GOLD analysis project Ga0007882, IMG submission 71195) | Freshwater microbial communities from Crystal Bog, Wisconsin, USA - CBH12Aug09.1 | ecosystem: Environmental > Aquatic > Freshwater > Lake | place: Crystal Bog, Wisconsin, USA | collected... | reverse complement strand
AGCCCGGCACCGACGCCCACCCAGCGGTTCGCCGCGCCCATGCTCAAGACCAGCCGCGACAGGCTCATGGAGTGGAACCCGACCATGCCGCCGCCCAACCCGGCCAGCAGCGAGGCCTGCCCGGCCGAACGCAATTCCCGGTTGATGTCCACGTCCTGCCCACTCACCAACTCCAGCGCGCTGGCACTCAGCAGCACCGAGACCACACTGGTTAGCAAAATCGTGCCCACCACGTTCACCTCCCCGCCCAGCGTCGCCCACGGCACCCCGACGAACGGGAGGTAGCTGGGGAAAGGGGCCACCCCGTGCGCGCCCAGCAACGTCGGCAGCCAGCCATGGGTCCGGGCCTCCGGCAGCGATACCCCGGTGAGATGCAGCATGGCATAGAACAAGCCCACCCCGGCGAGCAGCAAGCCGGCCGGCACCATCGGATGCCGCGACCATTTCATCAGGAAAAACCAGAGTCCGCCGAACACCACCGCTGGCAGCCATTTCACCAACTGCGCCGACGTGAACAATTGCAGCACGTTGTCGGCATGGAGGGCATGGCCCAAGGCGATGTGGAAGCACCCGAGCGTCAGCAGCCAACCTGAGCCGGCCAGAAATCCGCCGATGACGGGATAAGGCACATATTGCAGGAGGTTGCCCAGCTTGAGCCGGCCCACGGCATACAACGCCACGCCGGTGATGACAGTCACCATCGCGATGGCCGCGATAGCGACGCGGCATTGTTCCTCCGGAGACGCATTCGGCAGCTTCGCCACCACGCCCACCACCAGCACGGCCAGGATGGGCGCAATGCGATCCTGCGGGATGGCCACCACCCCGCGCAGCGAACTGGTCAGCGCCACCAGCACCCCGGATACCAACCCGGTCCAGAGCATCAGCCAGACGCCATTGCCCACGAACGGCTCGAGCGGACCGCTGAAAATGAGGGAAGCAAAGGAACAGGCCGCAATAATTGTGAAAATGCCTGTCATCACCGCCGCACTCGCGGTGGAAACCCAATCAATGGCTCGCGGTGAAACCCTAGCTGCAGACATACCCATCCCCTCAGCATTTCAAGCCTGCCCGCCATTGTCCATGCTGGAACCCGCTGTAACCAAAACGTAACATTAACTTGCTTGTCAGCGTGGTCAGTTGACTGGCGTGAACCTGATGGTTACCGACTTGGCGTTAAAACCGCACCACCAAACGCTTGGCCGCGACAAAAGCCTACGTGAACAATATCTTCGTGGTCGTTTCCTTCTCATCCCAGCCGCGCGTCGGGGCATCGGTCACGGAGGAGATGTCCTTGATGGAAAGCTGCCGGCCCAGGGTCTTGGGGCTCTTCACTTCCACCTGGCTGGGATCGCACGTCTGTTGCGAAATCTTCTGGTGCGGCGCAGGCTTGTAGCGCACATACAGGATTTTCGGCGTCTCGGGCGCAAAATACAGGATGCGCGACTTTTCCGGGATGCACGAATACACCTTGTTCATGATGGTGCCGCCAAAGGTGAACCGCTTCAGGTAGCTCGCGTCGCGGTCCGTGTAGGCGCAGGTGAACACGCGGTCGCGGTCGGGCAGTGCGCAGAACACCAGGTCCTGGCCGATGAACAATTTCTCCGGCAGTTCCACGACCTTGTAGGTGCCGTCCTTGAAAACCAGCAGCAGCTTGTCAAACTTGGTGCACTCCAGCTTGTATTCCTCACCGCTGACCTTGTAGCCCACGTAGCCGCTCTCGCGGTCATAGGCAACCTTGAAGGACTTGAACGCCGCCGCCTTCACATCCACTTCCTCGTGGCGCGCGGATTTCGTGGTCAGGCGCGGATAAACGGGCCGGTATTTTTCGAGCAACGCCTCCAAATGGCCGATGACATATTTGGTCAGGTTTTTGAGATTTTTGCGCACCTGTTCGAGTTCCGCCTTGGTCTTGGCCATCTCCTCGCGGTGCTTGTTGATGTCAAAGAGCGAAATCCGGCGGATGCGCACCTGCAGCAGCTTTTCCACGTCGGCATCCGCGAGTTCGCGAATCAGTTCCTTTTGGAACGGCTTGAAGCCCTCGTAAACGGCGGCCAGCACGGACTCATTCGTCTTGCACTGCTCAATCTTCTTGTAGATGCGCTCCTCGATGAAGATGCGCTCCAGCGTGCGATAATGCAGTTCCGCGAGCAACTGCTGCTCGCGCAAATCCAGTTCGCGCTTGAGGACAGCGACGAGTTGGTCGGTGTTCTCGCGCAGCACCTCGCTCACGGTCAACTCCACCGGGCGGTTGTCCTTGATGACAATGATGCGGCTGCTAATGGAGGCTTCGCAGTCCGTAAAAGCGTAGAGGGCGTCCACCATCTTCTCCGCATCCACGCCGGCGGGGCAGCGAATCTCGATTTCGGCGGTCTCGGCCGTGAAATCGTTGATGGATTTAACCTTGAGCTTGCCCTTGCGGACGGCGTCCTCGATGGAGGCGGTGAGCGATTCCGTGGTGGTGCCGGGCGGGATTTCCGTGATGACCACGGTGGACTCGTCCTTCACCTTGATGCGAGCGCGCACCTTGACGGAGCCTTTGCCGTCCTGGTAATCGCGCGCGTCCATCAGACCGCCCGTCGGGAAATCCGGCAAGCACTTGAACGGCTGCTTCTTGAGAATGGCGATTTGCGCCTCCAGCAGCTCGGGGAAATTATGCGGCAGAATGCGCGCGCTCAAACCGACGGCAATGCCCTCCGTGCCGAGCATCAGCGTGAGCGGCAGCTTGCTGGGGAGCGTGACGGGTTCCTTGTTGGTGCCGTCGTAGCTCGGCACGAACTGGGTGATTTCGTCGTTAAACAGTTCCGTGCGCGCGAGTTCGGTGAGGCGGCACTCAATGTAACGGGTCGCGGCGGCGGGATCGCCGGTGTAAATGTTGCCGTAGTTCCCCTGCCCTTCAATGAGATACCGCTTGTTCGCCAGCACCACCAGGGCGTCGCCAATGGAGGCGTCGCCATGCGGATGGTATTGCATGGTGTGGCCGACCACGTTGGCCACCTTGATGAACTTGCCGGAGTCCTTTTCGTGCAAGGCCCAGAGCACGCGCCGCTGCACGGGTTTCAGGCCGTCCGCCAGGTTGGGAATGGCGCGGTCGCGGATGACGTAGCTGGCGTAATCGAGAAAACCGCGGTCCACCCGGGTGTGCAGGCCGACTTCCGGCTTGCGCGGATTGAAGGGCTTGTGCGCGATGCCCTCGACGGCTTCGGCCACGACATGACCGGATTCGCCGACCGGCGGAACGGCGGCGCTCGCCGGGGGCACGATGCCTTCAATGGGCAGTTCCGGCTGGCCGGTGGGAATGTTTTTCTTCGCGGCGCTCATGGGCGGGGGGAAGTCTTCAAGGCGTCAGGGCAAACACGGATTATCCGTGTTTACTTGGCGGCAATCATGCCGGATTGGCGGGCGTAGTTGAACAGGCCGCCGGCATCCACCACCGGGCGCACATCGCCAAGCGGCTTGAAGGAATACACCTTGCCGGTGGCGTCCACCTTCACCGTGGCGGCGTCCAAATCCACCGTCACCACGTCGCCGGTCTTCACCAGTTCCACGAGGCGTTCGGTGATTTCGCAGGGGTAGAGTTCGCCGGTGGCCACGCAATTGCGGAAGAAAATACGCGCGAAGCTTTCAGCCAGCACAATGCGGCAGGCGGCGGAACCCATGGCGATGGGGGCGTGTTCGCGGGAACTGCCGCAGCCGAAATTGCGGCCGGCGAGGACGATGGGGTATTCGCTGTCCAACTGGCCTTCCTTCACGTAGCGCGTCGGGTAAAGCGATTCGGGCAGGCCGCACAGCGCGTAACTGCCGAGCTTCTCGTATTCCTCGGCAATGGTGGGAACGAGATTCAGGTATTGCGCGGGAATGATCTGGTCCGTGTCAATATTGTCGCGCACCACAAAAACCGGTCCGGTAAAAACAGATTGCATGGGGCAAATGTGCCGCGAATGGGCGGACTTTTCAATGAGATTTACATGCGAAAGCGGGCGACCGAATCCAGGGGGTGTTTGCTTCACGACGAGGCGAGGTAAGATTTTATCACCCCACCGCATCCAATCAGGGAGCCGGAATAACGGCAAACAATTAACCAAACAAATAAAATAACCAAAAACATCGCAACCATATGAAAACCATCAAAAACCTCATCGCCCTCACCCTCACCACCGCAGCGTTGGCCTTCTCGGCGCAAGCCGGCAACCTCGTCAATGTCTCCGGCGCAAGCAACATCGCCGTCGGTGGCTACGACACCGTGGCCTTCTTCACGGATAGCAAGCCCGTCAACGGCGACCCCGGCATCACAGCCACCTATGAGGGCGCAACCTATATCTTCGCCAGCCAGGAACACAAGCATCTGTTCGAGGCCGCGCCGGAAAAATACGCCCCGCAATGCGGCGGCTACTGCGCCTTCGGCGTCTCGGTCGGCGCGCTGTTCCCAGTGGACATCAGCACCTGGCAGGTTCGCAACGGCAAGTTGTATCTGAACCTGAACCAGACCATCCTCAAGAAATTCAACGCGGATTTCGACGCCAACGTCGCCAAGGCGGATAAGAACTGGCCCGGACTGGTCGCGAAGCACGGGAAGTAATTCACCGGCGGTGGCGGGGCAGGAAACTGCCCCGCCAAAGTTTATTCGCAGGCCGGCTTGGTTTCGATGGTTTGCCGCCCGGCGCAAAACGAGATCAACTGGCCTGCCGCCTTTAGCCTAACGATACAGTTGAAAATCTTTCTTTACCACGGATGGACACGGATAAACACGGATGGGAAGCCATTTTTAACGGGAAAAGTTGGCCAACCAAAGAGTGCCTCATGACCAGTACCCTAAAACCGCCGCTGACCCCGTTTTTATCCGTGTCCATCCGTGGCCAGGTTGATAAAACCCGCATAAATAAAGGGTTTCCTGACCGGAGGACAGGCCACTGTCAGCGGAACTGTCAGTAAAGCGGCGGGTTGCAGGACAACTCGCCACCACTGGCTAAAACCCGCTGAAACTTTGCCACAACGCGCGTTCGCAAACGCGGTTGCTCCGGGACTGATTGATTGATTCAGAGCAATCACATCATGAAAACCAAGTTCAACCTGTTTCGCCGTGCGGGTGTATTCTATATCGAAAACACCGCCACCGGCAAACAGACCAGCCTACGCACCAAAGACGAAACCGAGGCCAGAAGCCTGCTTAACGCCCGCAACGAGGCGCAGCGCCAGCCGGTGCTAAACTTGCACCTTGCCCGCGCCTATTTGACGGCCAGCGACCCGGCCTTTGTCGAGCGCACCTGGCAGACCGTCATGGAGCAGTTGCAATCACGCGGCAAAGACAGCAGCCGCGAGCGTTATGCCACCGTGTTCAAATCCCCCTGCTTTGATGCCTTGCGCCGCAAGAAGCTGCTGGAAACCACCGCCGATGACTTTTTTGCCGTGTTCAAAAGCAGCAAGGTGTCCATTGTGTATTTCTTGAAGCGGCTGCATAATTTTGCCCTGAATCTGGGCTGGATTGCCATTCCCATCGTCGCCCCCTACCTCTGGCCGAAATACGAACCCAAGTCCCGGCGCGGCATCACCCGCGACGAACAGGAAACCATCCTTGCCGCCGAGAAACATGCCGAGTGGAAGCTGTTTTTGGAACTGCTTTGGGAAACCGGCGCAGCGCAAAGCGACGCTACCAGCATGACCGCCGAAGACATTGACTGGCAGACCCGTACAATAACGTATTTCAGGATGAAGACGGGCAGCAGGGCACAGTTCACCATCAGCAAGGCACTCGAACGGGTATTGCAGCAGTTGCCGACCACCGGCCCGCTGTTTCCCAACCTCTCCACCTTCACCGCCAACGACCGCGCCAGCCGGTTCCGCCGTCGCTGCCATAAAGTCGGCGTGTCGGGCGTGACCTTGCATAGCTACCGATACGCCTGGGCGGAACGAGCGAAAATGGCTGGTATGCCCGAACGTTACGCGCAAGCGGCACTGGGCCACAATAGCCAAGCCATCCACCGCGCCTATGCGAAAAAAGCCCAAATCATCGTGCCATCGCTGGAAGAATACGAAGCGAAGGCGGCGGCGTTGCCGGTGGCACTGGTGAGTTAATGCAGGAAAGGCAAATCACGGGAGGGGCCGTATATTACGCCGCCCCAAACCCTAAACCCTGTGTCAGTGGTGGGACGACGAAAAATAATTTCACCACTGACATAGTATCCCGTGTCACGGTTGCCATGCAAAATACACTCGCCGGAAATGAAGTAGCCACTATGGCCAGAAGCGGTGAAAATATCGCCGCCATTGGCAAAGTATCCAGTGCTGATGATTGGAGTATTCACAGGAAATTTTTAAGCCTGAAATATTGAGTCACATGCCAATGGCTTTTAGCCCTTCTGATTTCACAAACGTCAAAATCAAATCTGCCGTAAAAGGAACTACTTTTTTAGCAAAATGCTCTTTGACCCGATGCCAGAGAACATCATCCCTTACAGCCTTGATAAAATCATGCCCCTTCCAAGTAATGTCATCAACGATATAGGCAAGCGGGATTGATTTGCCCGTTCCAGGCAGCGGGCCTTTAATCACTGTTCCCTTGATATACCCCTCATCCACCAACTGGTTTACATGGTATGCAACCTCCACTTTTGTATGCCCAAGGGGAACAGAAATGTCACCCCTCTCAAAACGAAGCATCAAATCCCGAATCAAATCCATGTCACGAGGCATCATATTTTCTCGAATGAGCCTATTTCTGTCGTCGCCGATTGTCGAGAATGATCGAGGTGCTGAAAACCGTTCAAAACAGCCAGACCACCCACCGCACCATACGCGTAAAGCCCAGGTCATCGTGCCATCTCTTGAGGAATGCGAAGCGAAGGCCGCCTCGCCCTTGCCGTTGGCAAGGGCGAGTTGAGTGGACTGGCAGAGTGGCGCGTGCAATCCGGCTTTACGAAGCCGGATTGCGCGGCTATTTTCAGAACATGAAGCCGGACGAGTCCTACAAAAAACTGCAAAAGGAACTTCAAGCCCTGATTGAAAAGAGCGACCAGTCAGGTCAAAGGAGCAAAATCAAAAAGCAGCTCGAAAAGGCATTTATGGCCGCTTGGCAGTTTGCGCCTGACCGTCTTCGGCTTGGCGGCAAGCTCAATGTAGCTATCGATCAATTCAGGACCAAGGACGGCACCTGCCCAAGAGGTTTTGACCATTGCACCTATTACACCGGTGTAAATGATCAGCGCATTATTGTTACCCAGCCATACCACATGGCCTGTTCAGCCATATTGCAAGACCTCACTTTGGACAACGGCGTTTGCCCCGAAATCATTGATGCGACTGAGTGGGCGTTCTATTACCCCGGACGGGCTAATTTGCACATCGTCAAATTTCCGTTCGGATTCGCCAAAGCCATGCAGGATTTCACAAAAAAACTGGCACAGGCTAAAATCGACGATTCTCTATGCCAAATCAAAGCCCAAAACGCTAGATTAGAAGCCTATGGATAAAGCTCGGTATCAGGCCGCTATTGAGGCATTCAGAAAGACTCTGGCCGACTACAAGGGCGGTTGGGACGATGCAGAGGCACGCTCGGCAATGCTGAATGGTCTCACAACCATCAAAATCACGTCCGGCGACATGTCGTTTGACGGCTACTTTTCTGGCATCATTCACAAGTTGGAGAGGTATATTGATGAATTGTATAGTCCCCGAAAGCATTTGAAGTACAAAACAGCTTCTCGCAGCGGGGTCGAAGAATTGCGTTCCCGTATTTTCTCGCAACTATACAGGCTTGACCGGCTTCCGTTGGAGGTTGGCGGGCGCAGCCAAGATGTATGAAGACACAGCAGCCCGCTCCCTCATCAGAACCAACTTCAAAAAATGTCATGGCCGACACGCAGGCCATCATCAGCAAGTTGCCCGCAGATGTGCGTGAATCGGTTACGGCACGCACCATCCAGATTTGGACATTCATTTACAACCATGTGGCTGAGCATGGCTACGCCGATTGTGTCGATGAAGGTTTCATCGACGAAGTTCGTTCCCAATTCAACATTTCAATGCGTACCATAAGTGGCCATCTACGACGAATGCGGCAGGCCAAGTTGCTTCAAGCGTGGGAGGGAACCATTGGCAAAGGGCAAACTTCACCTTACACATCTATTTTCCTGGGCATTCCGCCAACGCGCATAATGCGTTACACCCTGCCGGGTCAAAAACCGCCGAAGCAGATGTATCGAAATTGAGCCACCAAGTGAATGGCGTGGGTAAGAAATGCCGTTTTGTGAAGCGTTCACCGAACGACATTTCATTACGCTTAATTGCCAACCGCCAACGGCAGACTTGAACAAAGCAAGTGACCGTCTTGCGTACCATTCACAGAACGGCCTTTCTTTGCATTCTGCTTTTGCCGGTGGTATTGATGGCGACCGTCAAGGCTTGCTGTCCAAGTGTAATCCGGCGTTACCAAGCCGGATTGCACGACTATAGTTTACTGAGAATCCGACTTATAGCGCGAATCCCAGCACGAGCAGCCCCTTCCTGAAACCCGCGCATCGTCAGCGATTGGCAAGCAACAATCAACTTCAAGCAGAAGTAATCTTTTTCCGTTCCACCGTATATTTTCAACACTTTCAAAGCTGCCTTTCGGGTTTCAATGCTCGTGTGCACGGCAAGGCAAGATGGCTTGGAAGACAACAGCGCGGGATGCAGCCGTTTCAAATCTTCAAAATTCCAGTCCTTTGAGAAGAGGGAATGAAAGCACTCGACTATTTCATCCTCACCTTCCGCCATTCGGAACTGAGCATAAAGCATTGCCGCTTCCAATCGGACTAAATCAAATGCGGGGTGACCAGGACCACTGTTGGCAAAATCAATGAATAGCGGCTCCCGGTCGAGACGCACAAGAATATTACGAAGATGCACATCCCCGTGACATTTAGCTTTTCCATTTAATTTCTCAACTTGGGTCAATGCATTTTGGAGAACGCTAAATATATCTATCGGATTACCCTCGTCTTTGAGTAAAAATCCCACGCTGTTTTTTTGGAGTTCAAGCATGGGCTCAAACTTGACCCAACAAATGTTTTTAGTGTTGTGCCCAGGAAATGGCTGGCTATTCAACTCGACTAACTTTTCAACGGCTTTGGAAATGGCTACTTGGAGGTCTTCCAGCTTGGCGGCATCTTTCACCCCGCCAGAACGCTCATTGTTCCACAGGGAAACGACCCGATCTTCCAGTGTAGGGGCGGGCTTGCTTTTAGCATCCGCAGCATCAATCAAAGCAAAAAAGATTACCGCTACCCCGTGGTGCAGATAAAGTTCTGGACGCAGTTGTCCCTGCCAAGCTTCGATGTAGGTATGAAAGCGGAGCATTTCGTCTCGGAGATATTCCTGGCCTGAAATTTTGGCAACAAAAGGAGAACCAACATCATTTGGCTTTAAAATTACGATTTTGGCCAAAGACATTCCGCCATGAACCACAGTGGTGTCAACACGCTCAATCTGTACCGGCGTTAATCCGGGTTTGATTGATACGCGCTTATGAATGGCCCCCAAAAGAACAGTCGCCTCATCCTCGCTAATTTCGCTTGGATGAAACCGGATACGGCCCGCAGCGGCCAGATGGAGCGCGGCAGTATTAAGCCGCTGAATATCCACCGCGCCAAGTTTACTGGTAGAAGGAAATCCAACTTCGGTTATGGCGGGGTCACGGAAGCGACTTGCCCGGCACAAGGCGTCAAAACCTGCAACGATCTCTTTCTTAAGTGAAGCTTCATCAATTTTTAACCAGATGAAATTGGAAAACGAGAGCAATCGGCGAAGGCAATTTTCATGTTCGGCATTTGGAATTTGAGTCCACCAGGTGCCATCAACCACAATTCCGCAGATAGCACCCCCCAATGATGAATCTAAACTCGTCAACGAATCCACGCGGCTGGGGGTGAAATCTTTAGTCTTCAAAAAGGTAATGTTTGATTCATGGGCTTCCGCAGAACCGAGTAACAGCACGGTTTTAAAGTCATCTTCACCCTTGCCCTCTAGTTCTGTTGGCGGAATCACGCCGACATCCCTCACAATTTCAGTCGCCTGCCTTGTGTTCGTAGTGACAAACTCAGCCGCAGTTTGGGGTGCCTGGTCATCCTTACCAGCGTAGATTCGTTGCCGTTGCTCCGGCGATAATACCGACTGGACAGCAAGTTTAATGCCCCCTTGCCATTGTGCGGCAGCCTTAATCAGCTCATCCGCCTCTGATGCAGATAAGGTTGATTGACCAACCAATAAACGAGCACGCCGCGCAATTTCGTTGGCCCCCAAGGCACCATTTTTCGCCAAGAAATTTATCGCCTCAATCGAATTGCTGATTTTACGATCCGGTTGGCCCTGAAAAACCACCAAGGCTGCCTCGAATGCCTTCTGATCCGGGCTGAACAGGTCTGGATTAATTTCCATGTTTTTGGTTTAGGAGCGGACCATACTTAACTTGCCGTAAGTTAAAAGCCTCCGCGCCACCTTCAAGTAGATTCAATATTTTATCTTTTACGGCGTCAATATTTCCGACATCCGGCACCCCTGTTTGGATTGGATTCTGCATGTGCATTACGATTACACGTTCTGCATCCCCCAAAACCGGGATGTTCGCATTGTGGGTGACGAAAATTAATTGCCGCTTCAACTTCAACTCACGTATTTGCTGAACCAGCGTTTCATAAATGAACCGATTGTCCAAATCATCCTCCGGCTGATCGAAGATCAAGGGATATTCAGCTTCGCGCAAAATCAGTGGAAGCATGGCCGTCGCCTTTTGTCCTTTGGATAATTGATCAACACGCTTGGGTGTTCCCTCGTCAAAAAGGGTGATTTCTAGCACATCGTCAAAAATTTGTGTCTCAACATCGTAAAGCGACGGATTATCCACCAAATAGCCGACCAAGCGTGCCATCTGACCCAAATCACGTTCCAATACCATCGCCAGACGTTGGCTGTCTGCCGCTTCAACAATATCAACCAATTCTTGCGGTGGAATTTTCACTGCAATCTGATCAGCTATTTCATCTTGCGAGCGGAGGCGAGACCTGTCCAGCAACCGGGCCAGCGTTCCTCTATACCCACCGGCGTGGGACGATTGCGTAAGCGTCAGCAGTACTTTTTTGTGGTATGACTGGTTAATCCGATCCACCTCGACCACACGCAGGCAGTAGATTTCGTCGTTAACTTTTGCAATTTCACTCCGCAATAGACTCCGGTGCTCGATTAAAACATTCAATTCCGCTGTGAACGTGTTGGCCTCATCGTTGATTCGCTGCAATTGACCAATTTGCTGGCGAAGCTGGTCTTCCTTGCGCAACGCCTCATTAAGGCTCTCTTGGCCCTTACGCAAGGCGACATATTTTTCACTCAGTTTGTCTAGCAACAGCCCAAGCGCATTGACCTGTCCAGGCAGTTTGTCGGAAAGATCTGCGGCCTCAGATTTGGTGCGCGTGATGAAAGCAGCTATCGCTTCAAAACAGTCACCCAAGGAAGTTGCTTCTGGCAGGCCTAATTGCTTCAACGAGGCAGCGACAGCCCTATAATCTTCCGATGATTGCGTTATTTGAGTTAAGTTTCCTACTAATTCACTCCATTTTGTTGCAAGGGAACTGGCCTTGCTGTGTACGTTCTGCCGTTGAGCATACTTGGTCCGCTCTTCGTCAAGTTCGGGAGACAAAGTAGGACGTGCCTTTTCAAGGTCGGTCAACGTCTGTTGGTATGCGTCGAGCGCTTTGACTTCGGCCCTACGAGCCTCAATTCCTGACCGGCGCGTGCGAATATCATTGCCAGTTTCCTTCAACTTGACCGCCAATGCTTCACGTTTGCATTTCAGCTCGTCAATCTTTTTCTGATTCGGACGATCAATCAATTGCAAGCGGCGCGTGCTGTCTTCCGCAATTTTTTGAAGTTCCCCCTGGGAATAAATTTCAATGCATTGTAGCACGTCACGGTCAGCAATCTGCTTTACACCATCTTTGTAAATGCGCGGCTCGGTTCCAACGTCGCGTTCAATGATCAGCGACTCAGGATCAGCTCCAGTCTGCTTGATTTCGCAACGGGCAGTTGCACCACCGAGCGTAACTTTGAGAAGCCCTTTATGAGAGATGGCGTTGGGTTCATTGCCGGTATTCTCACATACCATCTCCCCCACTTTTTCCCGGTCGGCATCAAAAAGAAAGCGGATGGTCTCTACCACCGTAGATTTGCACGTGCCACGCGAGCCAATGATGCAGTTCAACCCTGGTAGAAATTCAATGGCAGCTTTCTCCAGAAAACCGCCTGTCGTGGACATTTTGCTAATACTGATTGCCATGCCGGTTTATCGCATATTTGCAGCCGCCATACGACAAAAATTTGAATTTTCTGGCAACCGATTGAAAATTCAACGCATTCCGCCCGTGGCTGCCATTTCAGGTTAAATTTCAGAAATGGCCATGCCAATTAACGTTTAGCGCTCGTTTGTGACGACCATCTCTAATTCATACCGGTTTGAATGTGCGGCGATGTCCCGTTTGCGGGCATTCTGCTTTTGCCAGTGGGTATTGATGGCGACCGTCATCCGGACCAGCCAAGCGCGGTCTTTGGCAATCTCCAACAGGTCAGCCGTCGCAAAAAACTTGATGCTGTTTTGCGAAGGATTACCCAGCGGCTTGAGCAAGCGGGCGTGAATCAGCGCGGGAATATCATGCGGCTGGCAGTTCAGAACCCAGCCGGCTTGCTCCGCCGTAAGGCGGGCGGGTAGTTGATTCAGGAGGGACAGGAAACGCTGTTGATCGTCTTTCATGCAATGGCAGTCCGCCCCAGCGCCCAATACCGAACAGATTTTGCCGAAAACATTTGCCACGCAGCGGCCCAAGGCTTTAGCCTTCGCGCCGACAATGGCCGAACTCATCAAACTGGTCCGCACCTACCGCTTTACGGCTGGATTGGCAGAGCGCATCCGGCTGGCGGAAGAGATTTTCACGCTGATTGCTCCCGACCTGCATTTGTTTGTGTTCAGCAACACTTCCCACCACGCCGCGCAGGATGTTTATCAGGAAGTCCTGAAAGCGGTTGCCACCAGCTTGAAGACGTTTAAGGGTGATACTGAAAAAGAATTTTGGAAGTGGTGCTACCGTATTGCCCGAAACAAATTGAACGACCACTACCACAGCAAAGCCGTCGAACGCATGTTGCCCACAGCACCAGATGACCTCCGGCAGATGATGGACTTGGCAGCACAGGACGCGACGATTTCGCCAGCCATCCGGCATGACCTCGAATACGCCATGAAGCTGCTCACCAGTTCAAAGCCGGAATGTTACGATTTTCTGTGGAACCATTTTGTGATCGGGCTGGACTACACCGATATTGCCGAGGATCGAAACATGAGCTACGATAACGTGCGTATGAAAATCGGGCGCTGCCTGGAACAGGCCAAGTCGCTCGTTTCCTGATATGGCCGAAATTTCACCAAGGGAACAACTGGCATTGCACGCATTCAGCGTGTGGTATCGCAGCACCTACGCCCAGCACCACCCGCTTTCCCCGCCCGGCCTTGGGTCGGTGGTCGAAGCCGTGCAAAAGGATTACTACATGGAACAGGAAGCTGTGCATAGTCCTTCCGTCGAGCCGTCCATTGAGCCGCCAGCCCCGGAAAAGGCACCTGAACCGCCAGAACCGGAACCGTGAGCGGTAAAATCACCGCCTGCCTTTCCGGCGGCAACGATTGCGGCGTGGAGCGGAAAGCAAGGTTGCCAGCGCATTAAAAACATGGGCAAGAGCGTTAATCAGTAAAGCGGTTTCAACAATAGTCATATGATTTTTCCTCTGTTATGTCCGCCTTGATCGGCGTGACGAGAGGCAAAAAAGCCGGGATGAAAGCAGGAGGGGAAAGGCCGCACCGCCGCGAATGCGGGGCGAAGTTGCACAAGCGCAGCGCGGAAACGAGTCGCCTTGTACGCTTGGCTTGACCGGCTAAAGATGCCGACGACCACGCCAAAGACGGCAGACGAGGAGAAAAGCCTGATTTTGAATTTGGGCAGCCTCAGATTAACCACACCGCCTATTTTTTCTGCGCGGCATCATCGAGGTAATCCGCCCACCACTGCATCATCTTGCGGCGTTCCGGCAGGTATTGCGCGTGATTGTAGGCAGCGCGAACATGGTTCCGTTCGCTATGAGCAAGTTGCCGCTCAATGACATCGGGCATGAACCCGTTTTCGTTGAGGATAGTACTGGCCGTGGCACGAAAGCCGTGGCCTGTGGCGCGGGAATGATACCCCATGCGATAAAGGGCGTAGATCATGGTATTTGCGCTCATGCACGTAATCATGTTGTGTTGATTCGGAAACAAATGTTGCCGGTTGCCTGTATGCGTCTGCAATTCTCTGAGCACGGCGATTGCTTGATTTGATAGTGGAACTATATGCGGGTCTTTCATCTTCATGCGTTCCGCAGGAATCCGCCATTCAGCCTTCTCCCAATCTATTTCCAACCATTCTGCGGCGCGCAACTCGGTTGTGCGAACAAAGGTGAGCAGAAGAAAGCGAAGAGCGAACTTGGTCAACAGGTTGCCGTGATAGGTTTCAAGCTTGCGCAGGAACTCTGGCAGTTCACCAGCCTTTAGGTGGGCATGATGCTTGACGACCGGCGTTTTCAACGCGCCACGCAAATCAGGAACGGGATTCCTTTCGGCACGTCCCGTCGCAATGGCATACATGAAAATCTGTCCGCACATTTGCTTAATGATTTGCGCGGTTTCCAAAGTCCCTTTGTTTTCGATTACCCGCAGCATTGAAAGAATATCGGGCGCAAAAATGGCAGTAATCGGCCTGTGGCCGAGTTTGGGGAAAATATGAGTTTCCAACCGGGCCAGCATTTTATTGGCATAATTAGGCACCCATTGATGCTGGCGTTTTTCGTACCACTCGCGGGCAATAACCTCAAAGGAGTTCTCACTTTGAAGAAGCGCCTGACGTTTGGCTTCCTTTTTAACCTCACCGGGGTCATTCCCCGCCGCAATCACTTTACGGGCTTGGGCGCGGCGCTCACGGGCATCGCCCAGTCCGACCTCGGGGTAAACCCCCAAGGCGAGCAGCTTTTCTTTGCCCGCAAAGAAATATTTCAGTCGCCAGTATTTACTGCCAGATGGCGTGACCAGCAAAAACATCCCATCGCCATCGCTGATTTTGTAGGGTTTGGCTCTGGGCTTGGCATTCCGAGCTTTCGCATCCGAAAGTGACATCAGGGGTATCTCTCTCCGCAAGTGGGGTATGTAGTAAATTTTATACCCCAAAATAACGCGGATGTCAATAATCGCTAATGGACATCAACAAGAGAAAATAGCGATTAGAACGGCTGCAATCCTGTGTTTTTTGGAATTCTTTGGACGCTGCCGACCAAAGAATTGGTGGGGGGTGAGGGATTCACGGTGGTGAGGCATCCCGCTGTCTTTAAACCACAATTCTCTGTATAGGAAAAATGTGTACCCCGAATTGTACCCCTTCAAATTTAGCAACATTCGGTATTGTTTTGAGAATCAAATACACGCCTCACATACCACCATTTTAGGCGATTGTAATCAAAATTAGGGGATAGGCCGGCTATTTGTCCGTGGCAGCCTGCTCCCCAAGCTGCTTTATCAACACACGGATGTCCTCTGCCCGCCACGCGGTGCAACGAGTGGATATTTTCACCGGCTTGGGAAAGCGACCCGATTTGACACCTTTCCACCAGCAGGATTTTTTTACTGGAATCACCATGAGCACTTCATGTAATCGGATGAATCCCATTTCAGGCAACGTAAACTGCATAATCAACCTCCCAAAAAATTCATTGTTCCGTTTCAGCCGAGAGAGAATTTCCCTCGGTGATTTCTACTTTGATAGACTCAATAAACGCGGCGCTGGGGTCAGCGGGCATCGCCCAACGGTCAGGATCGAACTCCATAACGTAATCCGCCGTCCCACGATTCAGGGCATTAACCAGCTCTTGCAGGTTCTTGCCCTCTATGCTCACCCGCATGACGGAGAACAGCAGCAAAATGGTCTGGCCTTTGTCATCATCGTATGACCTTACAAGCAGAATGTTGTATCCGATGGCATGGGTCAGATAATTGGCCAGACGGATGCGCAAGCACGGGACTTTGTCCTTGGCTGCGAACGCCACATATTCGGTCTTGCCCTGCGGTGCAGCCAAATGGCTTGGGGGCGGCAGCGGCGTTTTGCGGTAGGGTGCTAAAATATCCTCATTCATGGTTTACCTCGAAAATTCCGGGCCGTCACGCAGCGGGCCGTTGTCCATTTCCATACTTAGGCCGTGGCTGCGGCGACCAGGTACGCTGGCAGTACGAAAGGCGTCCCATGTATCCCTGAGCGAATCGCGCACGACCTTGGGTGTTTCGGCCATATAAATCAGCGACCGTTCCCACCACGTCCTGCCCAAACCCTGCTGATGGACTTCGCCAAACCGTTCGATAGCCCGCGCCCACGGGCGCGTTTGGTTGAGCAGTTTTACTCTGCGCCACAGATCAAACCGCTCGGAATCCTCCCCCCGGCGTTTCATCGCCGTGGCTGCCTTGCCAAGTTTCGGCTCCGGAATGCGGTCAATGCCCCGGTCTTTGAGCGAACGGTGATCCACCCGTTCAGGACGACCGGCCTTTTCCAAGGCGTCATTCTCCGCCTTGCACCAGGATTCTCGCCAGTGGCAGAGCAATTTGTTTTCATTCCATTCACGGGATTTCTTGGCGCTGAATTGGTCGCCGTCCAGTTTGCGCAAGGTGCAGAGCACATGCACATGCGGGTTGGTGCCGCTCTTGGGATGATGCAGCGAGACTTCGGCGATCATGCCCAGACTGACCAGATCTTTTTTCACCCAATCCACGGCCAGTTGAAATTGCTCTTGGGGGGAAAGTTCCGGCGGAACCGCCAGAACGAACTCGCGTGACAGTTGAGCATCTTTTCGCTTCTCCGACGCCTCAACTTTGTTCCAAAGCTGGCTTGGGTCACGCGCCCAGGCCGGGGAGTTTTCGGGATAGAGCAATGCCGTCTCGACGACGCCTTGGGTTCGTGCCTGATAATTGTGCGTGACGCCGTTATGTTCGTCACGAATTGTGCTGCCTGATCGGTAGGCACTTGCCGCGACAATGGAGCGGGCCGAGCGGTAGGCACTCGCCGCCACCACGGACTGCGTTTTACGGCCTTTGGCCTTGCTGATATTTCGCCCTACTATTTTAGCCTCCAGACGGTACATCGCCATATACCTGCAACAGTCGCGTACCTCCTCCCATTTAGAACAGTATATCACAAAATAATTATTCAGTCTTGCGGAGATTGGCTCTCACAGCCACTTTTCGGAGTTTGTCCGTTGCCGTCCGCCGTCCTGTTTTGACACAGGCGGAAGCGGGCTTTCAGCCCATGAAAAAATCAGGCAAGCAGCGCAGACTTTCAGCCTGCGGATGGAAGAAAAGGCGAAAGCGCGCGCGTGTCGGACCTTCAGTCCGCTTAGGCAGGAAAAAAGCCTAAGAGCGAGGTTATACATTGCTCCGCAATGCCCCTCGCCAGAGGGGGCTCTGGCCGCCCCCTTGGATCCCCGCCGCAAGGGTTTGCCACCCCTGTTCGACCCCGCTTCAAAGGCGTTCCGCCCTTGAACAACCCTGACCAAGAGCGTGCCTGCCCTTGGAACCAGCCCAACCGTCCGCCGGTTGGAGTCCGCCAGAAGTTGGCCCTTCTGGACTGGCCGTGCGGTTGGCAGGTAGCCAACCGGTAAAATCGTCCGGTTGTGTCCGATTTTTCTTTGCCGCCGCGTTCGCTCATGCCAACCTTTTTTGCATGACGGAGGGCAATAAAGGCTTGCCGGAGTTTCACCCGCAGACCGTGTTGCGGGACTGGGGCGGCGGGCAAGCCTTCCGGCTCGCCGATGCCCAGACCGGCGTATGCGTGTTCGGAGCCACCGGCTCCGGCAAGACCTCCGGCCCCGCCAAACACCTCGCCTATGGCTACCTTGCCGCCGACTTCGGCGGGCTGGTGCTGTGCGCCAAAAAGGAAGAACGCCGGCAATGGGAACAATGGGCAGCCGATTGCGGACGTTCCGATGACCTCGTCATCGTGGACAGCCAGGGCAAATGGCGGTTCAATTTCCTCGAATGGGAAGCCAGCCGGCCCGAAGAAGGCGGTGGATTGACGATCAACATAGTCGCCATTCTGGACGAAATCGCCGGTGCCATTGCCAGCTCCGCCAGCAAGGCCGACGGCGGCGGCGACAACAAGTTTTGGGATGATGCCCTGCATCACATGAACACCAACCTGGTGGACTTGCCCATCTTCGCCGGACTTCAGGTATCGCTGCCGCTCATGCGCTCCATCATCAACTCCGCGCCCCAAAGCCTGGAGCAACTTGCCGACCCCAAATGGCAGGAATCAAGCGCCTGCGCCGCCATCATCCGCGAGGCCGACAAAGCCACCCTAAAAGCCGATCCCGACATCCGCGCCGATTTCGAGGAATGCCGCAACTACTGGTTGCAGGAATACCCCGTGCTGTCGGAAAAGACCCGTTCCATCATCACCCTGACTTTTTCCATGATGGTGCGTCCGCTCATCACCCGCCCCCTGCGAAAGCTCTTTTCATCCGACACCACCATCAAGCCGGAAGATGCCTTTGACGGCAAAATCATCATCATTGACCTGCCCGTGCAGGAATACCGGCTCGCCGGACGGCTGGCCAACCTTGCCTGGAAATACTGTTTTCAGGTGGCCGTGTTGCGGCGCACCCAGCCGCCGCAGGGCTACCTGCGGCCGGTCTTCCTCTGGGCAGACGAGGCGCAGAACTTCGTCACCGCCTTTGACGCCGAATATCAGGCCGTCGCCCGCTCCGCCGGAGGATGCACCGTGTTCCTCACCCAAAACCGCGAAAGCTACCGCCGCGTGCTTAAAAACGACGACGGCGTGGATTCCTTGCTGGGCAACCTGCAAGCCAAGTTCTTTTGCCAGAACTCCGGCGACACCAACGAATGGGCATCCAAACTTTTGGGCGAACGCTGGCTAAAAGTCACCAGCACGAACGTAGGCCAGCAAAGCCATGACCGCTCGCAAGATCAGACGCCGCACAGTTCCGGTGTGTCCCGCAGCGAGCAAAAACGCCTGTTTGTCGAAGCCGCCGCCTTCACCACCCTCAAACGCGGTGGCGAAAAGCACCACTACCAGGTCGAGGCCATCGTCTATAACGGCGGCAATCTGTTTCCCAACGGGGCGGAAACGCTGCCCTACAAGCTGCTTACCTTCAACCAGCGTTAATATGGGACAAAAGCAGCCCCCAACCGACACATTCTCGTTTAAGCAGCAGCTACACGCCGTCAACTGGCTGATTCACCTTGGGGCGCTTACCCCCATCGTCATCACCCGATGGGATGTGGGGTTTCGGTTTTTGAACCCGTTCCACCTGATCGGAACGGCGCTCGCCATGCTGGCCATCGCCGGCCTGACCGACGACCAGACCAAACGCCCCTTTGACCTGGCCGTCTTTGCCGTGGTGATGCTCGTTGCCGCCCTTATCCAGAAATTCACCCGCTGGCGGGAAATCGGCCGGGGCATCCGCCGGCACAGCTACTACCTGGGCACATCCTGCTTCCAGTTCCATTGGCTGCCCGATTTCCTGAAACGCAACCGCCGCATGGCGCGGTTCGTTGACCCGCTGGTTCTGTTCGGTGTCGGGCTGGCGATTGTGTCCGTTTCCAACGAGCTTGGCGTTTGGATCATGGTCACATCTCTCTGCCTGCGGCTTTTTGAGTATCAGACATGGCGGCAATGGATGTTCATGAACCTCGACCTCGTGGACGGAACCGTTCTGGCCGAACTGCAAAGCGATGCCGTGGAAACGTTCACCACCCAGCCGCCACAACACCAGCAGCACGACGACGGAGCCATCCCCACCGGCATGGGTGAGGATATTCAGGAGAAAATCAAACGCAGGAAACAAAACAGAAAATCATAATATGAACATAGCCGACATACTCAACTTCGCCAAGGAGGCACCGAACCACGTTGTTAAAACGATTGTCCCCAAGATTATTGTTGGCGGTGTTTGTGGTGCGGGCAAGTCATCATTGTTGAATGCTATCGTGCAGGGAAATGCATGCGAAATCGGCGCAGGCAAGCCCGTTACAAGGGATTACAATGAAACCCAGACGAAGACCGGTGATGCCCCCATTTGCTTCATTGATTCGCCGGGGTTTTCAGAGGCGGATAAGGACGACCTCGATTACGCTGGCAAAATCAAAGATTTGATTACCCAAAGGGCGCATCTCTATTTACTGGTGGTTCCGGCGCCAGACCGGGCGCTCGAAGTCGAAAGCAAATGGCTGAGCAAAGCACGAACCGAAGGATTTTTTTCAGAGGTGCCTGGGTTGATTGCAATCAACAAAATTGACATGTGCCCACCCGTTCGAGAGTGGAATCCAAACACACTCAATCTTGCAAATCCCAGCACGCTAAAGGAGCGGAACATCACAGAGTTTATCGGCTACGTTCACAGCCTGAAAGAATTTCAGCCATTTGCATCGCAAGGCCGGATAGTCCCTGTTTCCGCCGGAGAGTCATATAACGATCCCAGCCAATATAATATAGAGCAGCTTCGAATGAAAATTTTCGATTTGCTCCCCACCGCCGCCCAAATCGAATTTGGAAGACAGACACATCTGAGAAGAAAAGCCGCAGAAACCTGCGTGCTGCAGTATGCCGGTTCGATTGCATTAGAAGTGCTTGTAAATCCATTCCCGATCTCTGACGCCGCCATCATTGTTCCCATCCAGATTGCAATGATTGTTCATCTTGGCAAAATCTATGGTCAAAATATAAGCTGGGCATTGGCATCTTCGTTGCTCGGGACAACCGCAGCGACCTTGATTGGACAGGCGTCGGCAGGGGCAGTTGCGGCGGCGGCAGCGATGTTTATTCCAGGCGTAAAAAATTTCGTTGGTCCAGGAGTTGCATTTGGTATATCTGTTGCACTGGGCCACACGGCGATTGAAATTTTTGCCACGAACAAGGCCAACGCATCGAAAGAAGAAATCCAGAGCATTGCCAAGAAATACAAGCAACTGGTTGAAAAGGCCAAGGCAGATTGCCCTTCAATCGAAGTTTTGAAATCAAAACGCAATCTTGAATAGCACCCGAATCAGTAAAACACCGCGATTATTTTAATGTCTTCCCATCTGTTGTAGTGGAACGAACCGGTGTTACCGGAGCACCGGCGTGTTCCTTCACATCATGCCCGCCTACAATTCTATGATATGTGTCCATGATGGATTTACCCACAACCTCCAGATGCTCTTTCTCACCCTTCCAAAAGTGGCCGTGCATGGCGTCGTATCTAGATTTATCAGCAAGAGCCTCTATTTCCGGGTTTGCCGCTCGTGCGCGTTCTTCCACTTCGGGACTGACACGCTCCAGAGAAAACCTGCCAACACCTAAATTTTCTAACGCCGTTTCAATTCTTCCGATCGTACTTAAGCCTTGCTGTTCACCCTTATCCGGTTTTTTGACTCCGTCGGCCATGCTGTCCTCCAAAATTGATTAAACACAGTGCCATTCTACCACGCAAATGCTTAACGGTGTGTGAAGTTTTTATGACAATGACGCAGAAATGCTTAATGGTTTAGTTTTGCGCTAGTGGCTCCAAGCACATTCAAGATTTGTTGTGTAGTTTGGACTGGCTATCTTCACCGTATTTTGCTTTCGCCTGTTCTTGAGATAGGCACTTCAAAGTGGGTGGCCCGCCTCCATGCATTTCGCTTTCCGGGTAAGTCTGTTCCCAATAACGTCCATCATCGGGGTCTTGGAACAGAGTCTCCCACGCACCCCACTGCTTACTAATGGCAACCTTTCGTAAATAATGAGAGGTTAGCCATTGAACTCGTTGACAAGTGGCGTCAGCGCGGACATTACCGTCTTCCGCGATCCATTTTCCAATTAATTCAGTCTCGTTGGAGTTTGGTTTCATAATTTACGGTGAGCGAATGATTGTCGTTGTAGCACCAGCCGGGATTGGGCCATTTGGTATCACAAATTCGGGTGCTCCGCCACTCGTAATGCCGCCACCGATAAAGCCAGGATTAGACCGGAAAACGGGTGAGGCCAAACCCTGAGAAGGTGTCGGGAATTCGATGACGCTGTATGTATCGGAGGCGGGGATTCCCAACGTTTGAGAAATCTGCGCGGGAGTCATACCGCGAATTGCAGAGGCGTCTGTCACAAATACGTCAGCACTTCCTGGTTGTCCTAAAGTAAGGAATGGGCCTTCACCAGGAATGACGCGAGCCAACGAAGCAGGAACTGGATTAGCTATTCCCTCTAATGCCCCCAATTCTCCAGCTGAAGCCCCATCCGTTACCAATAATACACCCAACGACACCGCCACCCCGCCGACTTGAACGACTCCAGCAAGGTTCTGCTGAAACGCCACATCACCGGGGCTTTGCCAGTACATTGTGCTTGGCAAACTCGGGTCGAACGATGGTTTTGGCAACGACCCGTCATAACCTTGTGGTGTGAGGAACGAGCCGGTATTGACATTGGGGTTGATTGTCCCGACCAAATTGGGCGGAGTGTTTTCCGATGTGTTGTACCACGAAAAGTAGCTGTCCCCGGTTGCGGTGGCATTCAGCCCAAACGGATCAAGATAGCTGACCGGATTGCCATTGGCATAGGCGTAGAAGTTCAAACCACCACCAAAGCCGGACGGGTCGGGGTTGATAAACCGGCAGAGATACGGGTTGTAATATCGCGACCGCATGTAGAGCAAACCGTTGGAATCGGATTGCACACCATACCGGCCATTGAATAAAAACGGTGTGTCGCTTGCGCCGATCCGATACGTCGTCAACCCATACGCGGAATACTCGATGCGGTCTGTCACGTTGCCGTTATCGGCGGAAAGTGCGATGGTGCTGCCTCGATAATCGTAGTGATATGTCAGCGTGTTTGTTCCCGTGGCCGTCTCAGTCACTTGATAAAGCAAGCCAGCCCCGTAAACGTAATAATTTGTGACGCCATTTTTTATACGCATCAAAACCTGCGGCAGCTTGCTAGTCGGATTCACCACATAAACCGTGCTATTTGTCCCCACCGTCTGCCGGATGCGGTTGTTCAACGCATCATACGCATTGGTCACGCCGCCAGCAGTCAGCAACCGATTGCGGGCATCGTAGCTGTAGCTTGTCAGAGTCCCATTCGTCAGCGGTGCATACGTCAGGTTTCCGTCGAGATCGCTTGTCACGGTCACACTATTGACGTTGGTCAGCCGGTTGTCGGCGTCATACGCCATTGTCCGCGTCGGCACACTGGCAGTGTGCGGCAGTGGTGCGGCAAACTCCCAGCCCATCGTTCCAGTGTTCGTCCAATTAAAAACGAAAAGCGCAATCGGCAGGCTGTTGGACATTTGCTCCAGAATATTCGTCGCCTGACCGGCCGGGTCGTAGCTGATGGTTCGGCTGGAGCCGTTTGGGCGTGTGATGCTCTTGACGCGGCTGTCCAGGTCATAGGTGATGGCCGTTTTGCGCTGCGACCAGTCCACCACATTCGTCAGCCGGTTTAAGCTGTCGTAATAATAGGCGACGGTATGCCCACCCGGATACACCAGATTGGTAACATTACCGGCGGCATCGTAACGATACTGAATCAGATTTCCGTAAATGTCCTTGTACGAAGAAACACGGTTGTAGGCATCGTATGCCCAACTGTTGGTCTGCCCGTTCTCAACCACACTCGTCACATTATTGTTCGCATCGTAGAGGTTGCTAGTGATGCCAACCTTGTCCCCACGCGTCACCAGCCGACTCTTGGCGTCATACGTGTTGGTCGTCACCTGACTCGCCGGGTCGATGGTTAGGGTAGGCAAGCCTTGATGATTGTAAACCACCGACGTGCTCCGCCCCAGCGGCGTAATCGTATTGGTGAGGCGATTTGCCCCGTCGAATTGAAACTGCCACTTGTTCCCGTTGCGGTTGGTCAAAATAATCTGGTTCCCAGCCGCATCATACACCCGCCTTGAGGTATGGTTCGCTCCGTCCGTGGCCGCCAGCAGACCGCCCCGCGCATCCCAAGTCTGGCGGTTTGTTTCATTGGCGGCGTTAATGGCCAGGAGCTTCCGGCCATCCGCATCATAAGCAAACCGGGACGTGCGCAAAACCGGGTCGGTTTGTGAAATCAAATGCCCGGCGGCATCATTGGTGTAAAGCGTGGGTTGCTGGTAGGGGTCGAGAGATTTCACCAGCCAGTCGCGAGCATCATAAATGTTTGTGACAACAGAAGCGCCCTGCGGGGTGGTGGGCAAGACCGTGGCCAGCAAGTGGCGGGTAGCGCTCCACACGTTGCTGCTGAGATTTCCCCGCGCATCGGTGCTGCTGACCGCGTTTCCCACGGAATCCATGGCGATGCGGCGGAGATAAAGGTTGGTTGGCCCGACCGAGTTGGTCAACTCGCGGCGGCTGTTAAAACTAAACCCAGTGGAAAAGCTGCGGCCATCCGTATGGTTGGTCACGTCACCCAACACGCTGCTGGCAAACGTCTCGGTTCCGAGGCTGCCCGGATAGGTGATGCTGCTCAATTGCCCATAGGCATCATACCCGTAGAGATTGGTGGTGCCAGCGTCGGCTCGTGAATAAAGCGTGCCGTTGCCGTTGTAGGCGTAATTCACCCAATCCCCCGCGCCGTTGGTTTGTCCCGTCATGGAAAACTGCGCGTTGTAGCCGAAGCTGTTGGTGTTGCCACGGGGATCAATAGTGGCAATCAGATTATTGTTGGCGTCATAATAATACCGGTTCGTGTAACCCAGCCCGTCAATCGTCTGCACCACATTGTTGCTGCTGTCGTAAATGAACTGGTTCGTCTCACCCAGCGGCGAAACCGTCATCACCACATGATTCTGGCCGTCATAATATGAGTCAGTTTCATGATTCAGCGGATCAACCACGGCGGTCAACCGCCCCTGGTCATCATAATGATAGTCCGTTTCACCGTTGGCCGGATCAAATTCCGTGGTCTTCCATCCCGACCAGTAGAGCCGCCACATTTTGTTGGTGTCGCCCTGGGTGTATTGGGTGGTGATGCGGCCCTGAGTGTTGTAGCTATTGCTCACCACCAACCGGCTTTGCGCGTCCAACGTGGCAGTGATTTGATGGTTGGTGTCATAAACGTAGGTGCATGTCTTCCCCTCGGCATCGGTAAACGAAGTCAAATCGCCCTGCGGATTGTAGGCGGTCGAATATCCGTAGCTCACGGTTCGGCTGCCGTCGGAAACAGACGTCAGCTGATTGCTCGTGTAAGTGAAAACCAGCGAGCGATTTTTCCAGTCTGTCACCGTCTGCGGCAGACTGCTGGTGCTGTTCACATAGGTAACAGTCAGCGGATTACCGTACGGATCAACAATAGTGTTCAGTCGGCCGAGGGCGTCAAAGTTAAAGCTGTTCCCATGACGTAATTGCAGGCTGTAGGTCACATTACTTTGCAACAGCATTGCGGTGCAGTTTGCCGGTGGCGTAAAGGTTCCGTCCGGCTGCCGGACGAATTGCAAGCTGTCCTTGCCCAGCGAAACCGACACCCCATTCTTGATGATTTGATCAATGCCCCATTTGGCAATCAAGGCAGTGGTGAGCCAATTCTTGGGATCGGGATAGCCATGATTATAAACGGCAATGGCCGCCGCCGTTGCGGCAAGCATGGAGGCCGCTTGCGCCGGATTAGCCCCCCCCAATCCGGCCTGTGGAGCCGCAGTTTGATTTGCGGTGACTGCGTAATTATGAACCCACCCGCCAGGTAAACCCGGCGTGTTCTGGAATTTTCTGGTTCCGTTGTAGTAGCGCGCGAAACTGATACCGCGAGGTTCCGCCTGCCCCACAGACAAATCTGTATGCTCCACCTCAAACGTTGCGTCCGCTGTGTCAACCGGATCGGCGCTCACTGTTGACGGTGTAAAAACAGGTGTTTGGGTGTTCGCGTTTGGCTGATTGTTTTCCGTGGTTTGAATAACAACCGGATCTGTGGTAGCCCCGGATAATGGCGCTTGTCCACCATGGTAATTGCCCGTGATTATCGCTTGCACAATGATGAGCTGTCCGCTTACCCACTGCAATGCCTCATAACCGCATCCCGCCCAACTGCCCGGCACAGTGCTGACACGATTGGAGCCGTTCATGGGCAGCAGTATGGTGTAGTTGGAACTGATCAGGTTATCAAACTGGGTGAGCATGGCCGCAGTATAGTTGGTCAGCGTATTGCGGACATTGTAGCCGGAAGTCCAGTTGGTAGAATTGGCCAAACAGACCGGCTGGCCGTTGGTGTTGGCAACCTGCAGCATTTTTACCGTTGAGGTCGCCGAATTATTGGTGCTCTGAAATTGTTCAATCACCCCATGTTCGAGCGCGCTCGCAAAAACGGTTGACAACTCCATGAAATCACCGCCCAACAATACATTGGCAGATGGATTGGCCCCGTTGGGATATGCACCTTCAAAATGCATGTACAGATCCAACTGGTAACCATTGCCCGCTTCCTGCGACATCCGTCCCAGACAATGAATCGACTGCTGCAATATTCCCAACTGCGCCGCCAGCAGATTTTCAACGGCGGTATCCTGAATCATCCAACTCATCCCCATTATGTTCAGGGTTTCGCTGGTCACCTGACGCGAACCGTTGGTTAAGCCCTGCTGCAAATAGGAGTTCAGTTTGTTTTCACGCTGCTGCAACCACCCCCAGTCCGGCTCGTAGGAATAGGGCAAAGCATTGATGCCGTTGGTGCATTGATATGGGTAGGCAACGGATTGATCCGCACTGTTTCCATTATAGTAAACCAAATTGGTTGAATCCCAGACGGCCCAAATGTTGTGAACGCTCAAGGTGACGTTGGTGGTTCCACTCCCGCTAGTCACCCCCTGGGCCAGCAAGTTGTCATCCTGCCACAGTTGCGCCACCCCACTGTTGTCAAAGGTCAAAGCCAACCGTTGCCCTTGCAGTTGCGGCATCAGCCAACTGTAGTTGGTGTTGGCGAATTGTATGCGCAATGTGGCCATCAGATTGGTCGGCACATACGTCCAGGTCTGAACCGAAAACGCCCCGTAATTATAGTAGGCAAACTTGGGATAAGTGTCATAAAAGTCCCAGGGGTTGTAGGCCGGAACAATCTGCCAGCCGCCAAGCATCTGCTTCAAATCCAGATTGAGGTTGTTGCTGCTTATGCCGCCGAGCAGGTTGGTGGCATACGCTGTCAACTGGTTGCGCACGGCGGCCTCATTCAGGCTCTGACAATAATTGCCAGTGTCGGTGCCACCACTGGCACTTAAGAGCAGATTGCTGATAGCCAGATTTGACCCGCCCATGGCGCTGGTCAGTGAAAAACTGTTCGTCACGGGCATGCTAATCTTAAAAGCCGGATCAAGCTGATAGGTGTTTGAACCGATGGTTAGCGCCACCCACGTCCGTTGTATTTCAACGTTGTTGGTATAGTATCCGTCTAAGGCTGCGGCCGGAGAATCATCACGGTAAAATGCGATACCCCGGTGGTAAGCCAGGCTGTTCAGATAGTTGATTGTGGTAGACCAGTTGGTGTTGTTCAGGCTCAACTGCCACCAATGGTGCAAATCATAATTATTGAAATAAGGATCATCATACGGAATCACCTGCCAGCCGCACTCATACTGCACATTGGTATAGCCCGCTGCCGACAGCAGCGCCACCAACAGGGCGCACTGATCAAAATCATTTCCGCTTTTTTCGAGCAACGTCAGCTCTGCGCCTTTTTTTGAACCGGCGTAGAGCGCAAACTTTATGTGGTCATGCACGTAATCGAAGATTTGCACCGGATCATCCTGCAATCCATCCGCCAAAGCCTGAATCTCCGGGGTGACGAATTCTGCAATCGGCATGGACGGAACGTTGGTTGGTGAAGGAGGGCCAAACAACGCCTCCGCCTGATACTGATTTTGATCCAAAACAATGTCAAACGAGGGCGCACTGGACGTCGGTTCTGGCATACCGATCCAGCCAGGGTTGTCAATTTGCGCCTGGCTGGCGGTGGCCATTGCCAGCAATCCGAGAACCAAAATGCGTAGAGTTTTCATGTGGAAATGGAGTCTGGTTTATTGTGAAACCTGCAGCACATTGCCCTCGGCGTCGTTGGTCACTATTCCCGCCCTGACCCCGGAGACCCCGTTCAGCCAGTCGGCTGGCGTGTAGCCGTAATTGGAACTGGTGCTTGGCTGCGCCACCTGGTTGACCAGCGGGTTCAACCCCAGCAACACCTGCCAGCCGTCATTGATGCCCGCGCCATCGGTATAGGAATTGGTGGGGTTCGTATGACTCACCAGCAATTCATACGCATCGGTCAGCCCGTCCCCGTCAGTGTCCTGCGGCGTGCCCAATATCAGGAACACCGTCGAGTTGGTCAGATTCGGGATGGTGTAGATGTTGGTGCGCGGCCCCTGACCCATCCAATACCAGATTCCGTTGGTAATTGGCGACGTCAGCGCCGTGGTTGCAAACACGTCGTAATACTGTCCGTTCAACCCGCCCTCGATGGAAAACGTGACCGAGGTTGCTCCGTTGGTTGTGTGCGCCAGAACATTCGTCATCCAGACGTTGGTGCTGGGGGCGGAATAAGGCGCACCGCCGCCCCACAGCAAATAGCCCGGACCGGTAATCACATCCGGCGTACCGGATGTGGACGGAACGAACGGAGCCGATTTGATGTTGGCCATGTAAAGCGAGTTCCACGGGTTCATCATGTACCAACCAAATCCCTGATTAAAGCGCCTTTGAATCCAGTCCGCATCCAGCGGCACATTGTAGGTGGCGACGCTGTTGAACATGCCTTGCGCCTGCCACACCCCGTTGCTGTCGCTGCCCATGAAAAAACCGTTGGTTAGCACTTCATGGCCGGGAAATACCGTCACCGGCGGGCCGCTGGTGGCCATCACGCCATCCAGATACAGCACGGTGTTGGTGGCGGAATACGTCAGGACAACGTAATGCCAGTAGTTCGTCGTCCACCCGATGGGCGCGGAAACATAGGTCGTCAGATTGCTGGACAGATCGTTCGTCTGCGCCGAGAAATAGATGTTTGCCCCGACATCATCCACGTAAATGCTCCACAGTCCGTAGCTGGAATCAGGGCTATAGCCGCCCACTTCAAGCAACCGCCCCCATTCGCCCGGCCCATTTCCGCCCTGATTGGTGCTAGCCCAGTTGGGCGCGAACCAGAACTCCACGCTGCCGATGTCCACGGTCAGGTTGGTCGCCCCGTTGGTCTCATAGATGTTGTATTGCAGCCAGGCCGGCACGTTGGAATTGACGACCAGCGACGCCCCGTCCCCCAAATACGAGAAATTCAGGTTGGTAAATGACACCGGCGCATAACCACGGTCGCTCGTCCAGTTGGTGCTGTCCCGGAAAGACCAGGAATCCAGTGGCGTGATTGAGCGGCTGATATTGGTTCCGCCGGGTGAAATGTAAACCGCATTGGCCCGTGGCAGCACGGCGAACAAAACACACGCCGCCAGCACACACGCCATCAGGCGAAGCAGTCGCGGCTTGATTCGGTTGGAGATCATGATTCCTTTTGTTGCATCGGGTATGATGCGTTGCCGCAAGCGGCGTTTTGTGTTGTTTTTCTCGGATTTTTTGCCCTGTCCTGACGACGCCCCGATTCTGTCGTATCGCCAGCATTTGCCAAGCCCAATCCTGCTTTTTGCGCGTCAAATATTGCCTTCATAAACTACAGGTTTACAAAAACATGGGCATGGTTTGGCGCAGCGTTCGGTTTGCATGTGGATCGCCACATATCTCCCGTTGCCAGTCTCGCCAGCGCGGTCGTTCTGATGGGCACAGTGAAGCCCTCGCCAGTCCCCGCAAGCAGAAAATCGGTTCCCCCTGAAGGTCTCCCCCAATTTTCCGCTCTCGTCGCGCCCTAGCTCCGAAGGAGCGTCGGCGGATGCGTGGTTCGCTTCGCCCCGGCTTTCGGACTTCCAGAGTTGTGCCATCAGGCCGCGCTGTAGCGGGCTGACAACCAAAAGGAGAATTTACATGACGACCAACACCAAACAAACCACCACTTCCAAAGCGCCAAGCCATATCGCCTACCATGTCAAGGACGGCAATTCCGGCAAAGGCTTCTGGACGCGCATCGGCGCAGCATGGGCACATGCCGACGGAAACGGCTTCAACATCCAGATCGATGTCATGCCGCTGGACGGGCAAATAAAGCTCCGCGTCGCTTCGGAAAAATCGGAATAACCACCAACCGGGCGGGCTTTGCGGCCCGCCCACAACACAAAGGAATGTCATCATGAACACCATCATTACTATCAGCGAATATCAATTTGACGCGGCCTATCCGCTCTCACGCAATCACCTGAATCCCCAGGCGTCCTGGACTATTGGCAATGAGCGCGGCTGTCTCTTTGAGACATACGGCGCGGAACTCGACTTCGTCCGCAGCCAAGACCCCAGAACCGTCTGGACGTTACTCGACGGTGACAACGGCGACATGGTTCTGGTCAGTGGATTCCACTACGTCAATCGCATCGGCTACCTGATTAGCACGAGGCCGGTTGACGACAACCAGACCATCGAATGCCGCATCCCCATGAACTCAGCAGACGAATAGAGGAGCCATATCATGACATCCACCATCAATCCGTTTTACGCCGCGCGTCACATCCACAACTCATCCTCGCATCCTGCCCGCGATTCAAGGCCGCGCTACGCCCGCCTTCCATTGGCTCCCGTTAATGCCAGCCCTGTGCCGCACCTGACCAGTCTTTATCATTTCCATCGTGCCGGTGACTATGGCGACCGAAACTATCCCGGCAACTGTGGCGGCGCACTCATCCGTGACCTGCTGCTGTATTTCCGGCCGCAGCATGTATTCGATCCCATGACCGGCAGCGGCACATGCGCCGATGTCTGCCGCGAACTCGGTATCGCCTGCGACTCACGCGACATCCGCGATGGGTTCGACGCCACCAGCGCCGATTGTTTCCAACATCTGCCCGAAGGCACACCCTATGATTTCGTGTGGGCGCATCCGCCCTACTGGCGGCAAAAACTCTACACCGATAATCCGGGCGATTTATCGCGCACCCCGACGCTGGCATCCTTCCTGGAACGCTACGCCGCGTTTATCGCCCACTGCGCGGGCGTCATACCCCACGGAGGCAAATTCGCCATCCTCATGGGTGACTATTGCGACCGCGAGGCCGGATTCGTTTCACTCACCTACCATACCAAGCAACTGGCATTTGCCGCCGGGCTTCGCCAGCATTGCACCGACATCATCCGGTTCGGCCACGGCGCATCGAGCAGCCGGAAGATTTACCGCAGCCGCTTCATCCCCGGCCTGCATGATACATGCATGGTCTTTGAAAAACCATAACCGGCAAACCGCCGCCATACCCCCGTCGGGTATGGCGGCGTTCGTGTGCCTTATTGCACCGACACGCGATACGACGCATTGGCCGTTCCCTGAATATCGGTGAAAAACTCCTGTATGGAGCCGTCGCCGCTGATAAGGTTCGTCAGCGAATTCCAATGCACCAGATCCTGGCTCGACTGGAGCCGGTAGCTGCGTCCCGACACCGTCTGGAAGCGAATGCCGACGGCGTTGCGCATCGTGAGGGTCGGCCCGGTGGCAGGGCCACCCGACTGACCGTAGATGCTAAGCACCACCGCTCCGCTATACGAGGAATAGTAGCTGCCGACGGAAACATAATAGGTCTGACCGGCCACGGCGTTAAAGCTCGCCGCGCCGGTATTGGTTTGCGTCACCTGCGTCAGGTTGTTGATGCCGGTGCCAGTATAGACTGAAATGACGGTGGTGAAGGCGTCGCTTCCCTGCGTCAACACTTGCGTCGCGCCGGCGGCCGGAGCCGTCCAGCTAAACCAGACGGTGTTGTAGCCGTTGTTTGACGGTTCAAGTGCCTGCCGCGTGGCGTAGGTAGTGTAGGAAACGGCGGCAGGGGCATTGCCGGTGAGCGTCGCCGCCCCCGAAAAATAATCATTGGTGAACACCGCCCCGCCATTCAGGTTGTAGCCGTTCAGGTCAGAATTCGCGTTCAGGGCAAAGGTGAGGACAATCGGCCCGCTGGAGCTGCTGTAATAAGAATCGACGCACACAATATAATCATTGCCCTGGACAACCGGCAGCGTCGCCGTTCCCGATGTGCTGGTGGGAATCAACTGGATGAGGTTTTGAAGCTGGGTGCCGTGCCAGACGGTAATGTCCTGCGTATAGCTCGCGCTGCCGACCAGACTGAGCGAAAGCCTGCCCGTTGCGGGCGCATGATACACATACCACAGCGGAGAGTATCCGGGATTCGGGGCCACCGCTTCCTTCACCGAGCTTCCATTGTAACCAATGTAACTACCGCTCTGGGTGTTCACCACCACCCGGCTGGCAAAGACGGAATTGCTCGTAGTCGCCCCGCCGATCACGTTCAGCGAGTTGACGGTTGAGGACGTATTCAGGCTCAAATTGACCTCGATATTGCCGTAACTGCCGCTGTAATAGCTGCCGGTGCAAATGTGATAAACGGTGCCAGCCGCCACCGGGAAACTGAGCGTCGTGCTGCCGGAATAGACCAGGGTGACATTGGGCAGCGAACTGCCCAGCCAGACCGTCAACACCTGCGAAAAGTTGTCGCTACCGTTCAGGTTGACGGTGGCAACGCCCGTGGCCGGAGCCGTCCAGCTATACCAAAGCGTGCGGTAGCCGGTGGACGATGGCTCGCCCGTTTCCGTCGTGGCGTTTTGATTATTGTTGGTGACTTGCGCCAGACTGCCCGAAAGCACTTGCGCACTGGCAAAGTTGTCGGGGATGGTTTGGGCGGAGGTGGCGGTAGTCAACAGGAACAGGCCAGCGCCACCGGCAAAAAAGCGCTGGAGGAATGCTTTGATTTTCATTATGTGAGGAATGGATGGTTTTTATTGGTTTGTGATGAACCGGAATTGCGCAAAGTGGTTCAAGGGAGGCGGGCGTGTTTGACCGGCAGGGAAGCCGCAAATACCTGAACGATGCGGAGCGGCAGGCGTATTATCAGGCGGTTCGGGGTGAACCGGACAGGGCGCTGCGGGCGTTTTGCCTGACCCTGTTTTACACGGGATGCCGCATTTCAGAGGCGTTGCACCTCACGGCGGCGGGAGTTGATCTGTCACAAAAGACCGTGGTGTTTGAAACGCTCAAGCGGCGGCGGCGCGGGGTGTTTCGC
>Ga0007882_10000227_pt1 | contig 33301 bp, 21 predicted proteins | sample CryBogCBH12Aug01_FD_71195 | JGI IMG/M metagenome (GOLD analysis project Ga0007882, IMG submission 71195) | Freshwater microbial communities from Crystal Bog, Wisconsin, USA - CBH12Aug09.1 | ecosystem: Environmental > Aquatic > Freshwater > Lake | place: Crystal Bog, Wisconsin, USA | collected... | reverse complement strand
CGTCGCAAGGGTACTCGTCAGAAAAGCACTGCTGCCGCCCTTCGATGACATCCCTGATCACCTGGGAGGTCAGGCCGGACGGACCGTCCTCACCTTCGACAGCATCGATGACCGCCCCGTAATCCGCCCCGAGGTAGAAATCGGCGGCCCCCCCGTTGGCAGCTGCGAAGTCGCGCCAGGCCTTGTTGACCAGGGTGATCCTGCCGGCGGGGTCAAGGACGGCGATACTCTGCGGGACAGAGTCGAGGAACGTTCGCAACTGGGCCGCCTTCCTGCGGACCTCTTCCTCAAGCCGGACCCGGACGGTGACGTCGTGGATGATGGACAGCAGCAGCGACCTGTTGGCGATGCGCACCGGGCCGGCGTAGACCTCGACGTCGCGGACCTCCCCGCTGCTCAGCTGGTGGCGGAATAAGAAGTGGCTGCGCTGTTGTTTTGAGGCCTCCTCCATCTTTGCCGCCAACTCGTCGGGGGGGAGGATGTTGAGTTGCGCGTCGGACATGGCCTTCAATGTCTCGATGTCGTAGCCGTAGAAGCTCGCGGCTTCCGGGTTGGCATCGACGATGGATCCCCCGTCAGGATCAATGAGGAGCTTCGCCACCTTGGACCCGGTGAACAGCGAGTGGTAGCGTTCCTCCTGCTCGCGCAGGTGGTCTTCTGCCCGCTGGCGCTCGGCAAGATACCGCCACGCCACCCAGCCAATCCCGATGCTGACGGCGAGGAAAACCACGGTAGCGGCGATGGCCCTGTCGCGTTCGGTTCTCCATGGCTCCATGTAGTCTTCCGTCGCCATGGCTATAGCCAGAATGAACGGAGCCGTCCGCAGGCGACGGAAGGAGGCGGTTCGTTCGACACCGTCCCCCCCGATGATCTTGGAGATTGTGGTTTGGTCGTCAGAGGCGATGAAGTCGGCTAACCCTTTCGAGTAGATTTTGCTGCCTATGCTGCCGGCCTCGCCTTCAGGGAGGGGGAACCGGGCGATGAGTCCCCCATCTGCGTTCCTCAGCGCCGCGACACCGCGAGGTCCCAGGTTCAACTCGGCGAGAGCCTGGGTCAAGGACCGGATGGGAACGGCTGCGGTAACGACCCCCGCGAAGTTGCCATCAGGATGATTATAGCGCCGGGTGAAGGCGATCAGCCATCTCCTGGTCATTGGTCCCAGGATGGGATTGCTGATTGCCAAGCCGACATCATTGTGGTCGCGATGGGTGGTGAAATGTCGGCCGATGATCTCATGGACGGTACCTCCGGGTACAACCCCTGGTCCGTATCTGAGAACTCCGGAGGCGTCGGTGACGCGGACATTGGCAGAATCATTGAGCATGATCCGTTGAGCGGCCAGCCAGGTGTCAACCTCGTGGTCATCGAGACGGCCTTGCGTCCGCAGTTGCTTTTCCAGTTCCAGCACCGTGTCCTTCAGCGACAAATCGATCGTGGAGACCAGCCCGGTGAGGTTCAGATCAGCCGTGGTGGTCATATTTTCCACCAGCAAGCGGACCTCTTTCTCTTTTGACATCCTGTCCTGGTGCAGCCCATAGCCGATCAGCCCCTCAACCAGCAGGTTTGCGGCGAAGATCGCCACGGCCAGGGAGATCGGCTTGGTGATATGACGCGGGTGGCGCCAGCCAGGGGTGGAGTCGCTCATGGGCATTCACGCACCGCGAGAACCTTGTCGCCGCCCACGAATTGGCCGCCATTTCCCACAGGGCCCTCTCTCCATAAGCATCAATATCCAGAGTAGAAATATAATTAAAATATTATCCGAAAAATCCTTATTTGGGGAAGGGGAATATAGGGGTCTGGCGTCCCGCCAGACTGCCCGGCCGGCATCGTAACAAGCTCCAGGGTTGTTCGGACGCCCCCAATGACCTTCACCTCCCGTGCGCGTCTCAGAGCGTTGCGGTCTGCCCCACGCGTCTTCCCGTGGCGAGGAGATCATTGACCGTCTCAAGGATCTCCTTGACGCTGAACGGTTTGTGCAGGACCTGGTCGGCGCCGAGTCCTTTGGCAATCTTCAGGTAATCCATCGCTTCTGGACGTGATCCTCCCGTCGACATGGCAATGATCTTGGTGTCCGGCCAGCGGTCATGGACCTCACAGATGGTCTCGATGCCGTCTTTCTCGGGCATGAAGATGTCGGTGATGATCAGGTCGGGACGACTTGTCTCTAGGTGTCTGGAACAGGCATCCCCATCGGCGGCTTCGAGCACGGAATGTCCATCGAGGGCGAGTGCCTCGCGCAGCATGAGGCGGATTACGGGGTCATCATCGACAACCAGGATCACTGTCATGTCCTTTCCTCCTCAATCTGTCCTTGGGACCTGAAGCGAAACAATCGCTCAAGGTCCTAAGGGTTGCATACGACGCCTACGCTCCGCTCCGGCGGGCTCGGGCGCCGCTCGGGCTTCGCGGACTTGACGCGGTCATTCCGCATCAAGTCCTTAGGCCTGGTCGGGCATAGCATCCCGCTCGCCCAAAAGTTTCGTGACCACCGTGATCAGCCGGTTCATCGGAAACGGCTTCCGGATGACCCGATTGACCCCCAGCGCATAGGCGGCGTTCTCCAAGGGTTCGTCAGATGCGTCGGTCAGCAGGATGATGGGGGTCGCGGCGTCGATGCCAGTGATCCCATTGCGGATCTGACGGGTGACTTCCAGGCCGTTCAGGGCCTTCGTCTGGTGGTTGACGACGACAATATCTGCTCCGGCCCACCTGATCATGACAATGATGTCGATCCCGTTTTGGGCTTCGATGATGTCGGTAATCCCGGCCGCGCCGAGGGCCATATGGAGCACCGCCCGGGTCTGGGGGCAGTCATCCGAGATCAATGCACGCCTCTTTCGCTCGTCGGACCCCGTCATGTTGCCCTCCTCGCCCCGAGCCTCTTTCGCAGGGGTTAACATGCGATGATGTCAACCCTGTCCCCCATCTGGCCGGTCTCATGGGAGAGATACGCCTCCGAGTAGAAGAGCGGCTGTGCAGTGACTATAATCAAACCCCTAAAGTGCGGGCGTCCACACCCCCCATTTGAGGGTAGGTTGAATATTATCTGCTGATTTTTTACTCTGAGTGTTCACCGGTCGCTCGGTCCCAAGGGAATCTTTCCCATTTGACCTATAGAGGCGCAGCCCCCACGCTGAAAAACCAATGAACCTTGCAGGCTTCCACTATACCCATTTTGGGTAGCCTGGATCTCGACCGTATGGACTGAGAGGCCATATTGCCATCTCAATTACTGTCCTATCTCGAAGTTCCCAGCGGGGATACGGCCGCATTGCTGTCGCGTCGGAAGATCGCTTCAGGCCGCACGGAACTGAACCGTCACCCGTGTTCCCCCCTCTTCATAAGTCAGCGAATCGAAGCAGAAGGCGCGGGCAATGACGATGCCTCGGCCATGCGCCTCACAGGCCCGGCTGGGGTCCAGGTCAACATAGGGGCGCCAATCAAAGCCTGCGCCCATATCCTTGATGCAGACGGTCACCACCTGCTCATTGACGCTGAAGGCAATGCTGACGAACTTGCCCTGGCGGCTTGCCAGGGCTTGCGCCCGATGTATGTCCTCGTCCCAGGCGCCGACTTTGACTAATTCCCTTTTCTTCAGGTAATCAACGCCGCAATTGCCGTTCTCGATGCTGTTGGTGATCAGTTCCATCAGCCCCAGGGTAACCGGGGCCGGGCGCTCCGCCAGATCGGCGATCAGATTGGTTGCCATACGGCCTTCCTGAAGCGTTCTAACCTCGAACACGCCCTGCTGCAGCAGGGAGAGACCGGCCATGGCCTCGATGCCCCAGGCCATGACTTTGCGGAACTGATGAAATTTTTCGATGGCAGCGGCGACAACCTGCACCAGTTTCTCGCCATCGAAGGGTTTGGCCAGGTAATAATACGCGCCTGCCCTGATGCCTTGCAGGACATGCTCGGGTGATGAAACGCTGGTCTGCATGATCACCGGCAGCTCGATCAGTCGACTGTCGGAGCTGATTACGGCAAGAACGTCCATACCGTCCATGTCTTCCATGATGCGGTCCAGGATCATGGCGTCAATGTCGCGAAAATTGTCTTCAAGGATGTCCAGCGCCTGCTTTCCGCTGTTGGCGGTGACGACCTGATATCCGGCTTCTTCGAGAAACTCGGACATCATCGACAACACAATGGCGTCGTCGTCGACTGCCAGAACTTTGCCCAGTGGAGTGGTCATGATCGGTCCTTATCTTCTTTGGTACGGGAGAGTTGCTGTCGTAATTCGGCCTGGGAGGCCACCTTGGGCGGCGGCGCGGGTGCAACGTCATTGCCGGCTGGCGCGACGGGCATGTCTTCCCAGCGACGGAAAGGTCCCTGAAATCCGGGAACGTTCCGTCGACGACGGTCCGGACCGCGATAGGGTCCGCTGGAAATGAACGGCCGCTCAGAGTAAAGCGCCGACAAAATCCGCCGCTGCATGGTGTATTGCGAGGTTGGAAAAACGACGATGTCGGTGGCGCCGGCGTCACGATAGGCGGCGATTTTTTCGTGGGTCCATTTCCAGCCGACGGCGAGAACGGGAAGGTCTGGCCGGGGCCACTTTGCATCCATGCGAACAAACCGGAGAATGTCCAGGCAGTCCGATGTCGGAATGTCTTCCTGCACAATGATCAAATCAATGTCTGTGAGCTGATTCAGAAGAAATATTGTATGGGCGCCGTCTGTGCTTATATTAATATTTCCAAAATTGATATTGAACAGCATCTGTCGAATGGATTTCAGGTAAAGCTTATCAGATACAGCGATTATGCAGCTGCATTTTTCAACGGGTCTTATGATCTCAACCTTATGAGTCATGGTCGTTGCTAGGCTTTCTGACTGCGCTTGGCATCGAAGCGTCGATCAGAATAAAGAGCCGATAAAACCCGCCGCTGCAGTCCATAACGCGACGTCGGAAAGGCGATGATGTCGTCAACCTTAAGGCGTCGATAGATCTCGATTTTTTCGTGGGTCCATTTCCAGCCGATACAGATAATCGGCAAATAAGATTGCTGGGTGAAACCCTCGGACCTGACAAGGCGGACGATATCTTTGCACTGGTATATCGGCAGATCCTCCTGGGCGATAATCAAATCAACAAATACGTGTTTTTTCAACAAGAACAGAGCTTGTGCGCCATCTCGACTGATTTCAATGTTGCCGAATTTCATTTCCCGGAGAGTTTCACGCAAGGTTGTCATGTAAAAGGAGTCCGACACCGCAACCAGACAAGTCGAGGCGTGAATCGGCTTAAAAATATCTGCTTCTCTATTGGTGTCGTGATGGTCATTCATCTCAAAGACCGCTCTGGGTTCAACTGCGCGGATGCTCGACATTCATCAGGCGGATCGCGTCCGCCACCTCGGCGTAACGTTCTTCGACCAAGGCAATCAATGGATCCGCCGCTTCCCCGGCAAGAATGGCCCGCTCCAACTGCGCCGCCGGAGCCTCTACCCCGGTGATCCCCAGCATGGCCGAACTTCCCTTGAGGGTATGGGCGATGCGGCGGGCGCCGCCGGCATCGCCGTCGGCCAGATATTGCCGCAACTCGGTCATGGCGGTGCCGAAACTGGCCGCATAATCCGTGAGCACCCGGGTATAGCGATCAATTTTGCGACTGATTTTTAAGCCGAGATCAAGGTCCACCCAGGGACTGTTTCCCAGGCAACGCCGTAATCTGGCCTCCTCGGCGTCGGGAGGCGGTGCGGCCGGGCTGTCCGCCGGTGCGGTCGCGGCGGCGGCACCCCCGTCCCGGGACGATGTTTTCAGCCATTTCAGCAAGGTGGAATAGAGGATGTCGGGGTGGATCGGCTTGGCCAGAAAGTCATTCATTCCGGCCGCCAGGCAACGCTGCTTGTCCTCGGCGAAGACATTGGCGGTCAAGGCGATAATCGGCACGGCTGATCTGCCCGGCAGCCCACGGATCAGACTGGTTGCCTCCAGTCCGTCCATCAACGGCATCTGCATGTCCATCAGGATGAGATCGAAGTTTTCATGGGTTGCCGCCTGCACCGCTTCCCGGCCGTTGGTGGCGATTGTCGCCGAAAGCCCGACATCCTGCAGGAGAGCCAGCACCAGGTCCTGGTTGATGCGGCTGTCTTCCGCCAACAGGATCCGTCTGGCGCTATGGTTTTCCCGCAGATCCCGCTCTTCCATGGCGGCGGATTTTTTTTCCTGCGGGACAAAGGCCTGGTTTTCCGGCTTGCCGAGGACCACTTCGAACCAGAAGCGGCTGCCTTCTCGCGGACGGCTGGCAAAGCCTGCGTTTCCCCCCATCAGCAGGGCCAGTTTCCTGGTAATCACCAGCCCCAACCCGGTGCCGCCGTATTTTCGCGAGATTGTGCTGTCGGCCTGCTCGAAATCGGCAAACAACCGGGCTTGCGCCTCCGGCTCGATGCCGATGCCGCTATCTTCGACCTCGAGACGGATGACGGTACCGTTGTTCCGTTCTCCGACTTTCGAGGCGCGCAGGGTAATGGATCCCTGCTCGGTGAATTTGACCGCATTGCTGAGATAGTTCATCAGGCACTGCCTGAGGCGCAGCGGATCGCCATTGACCCGGCTGGGCAGGTCCTCGGCCAGTGCCACCGTCAGGCGATTGTTTTTGGTCTTGGCGATCTCTTCGACCTGATGGGATGCGGTCAGGATTGGTTCTATCAGATCAAAATCTTCAAAGGAAAGGCTTAGCTTTCCAGCATCTATTTTTGAGTAGTCAAGAATATCGCTAATTACCCCCAGCAGGTGGTCGCCGGATTTAATAATTTTTCCAATGTTCTCTCGGGTCTTCTGATTGTACTCATGTCGCATTATTAAATGCGCTGTCCCGAGAATGCCGTTCAGGGGAGTTCTTATCTCGTGGCTCATATTGGCAAGAAATGCCGATTTGGCTCTGTTTGCCGATAGGGCTTCCTCGCGGCTTTGTTGCAACTCGCACACAACGGTGTTCAGGCGTTGTGAATTGGCGATGAGCTCATGCCTTTGCCTTTGCGCCAGCAGCAATCCACCGGCGATGAGCAGTGTCAGGGGGATAAATGCCGCGACAAGGATGTAATTTCTAAGCCTGACCGCGGCAAGCGCATTTTGCACCGGTGCCAGGCTTTCCCTCTCGTCCAGGCCAACGACAGCGATCAGCGCCAGGCCGGGAAGGCGTTTGAAGGCAAAGTTCAGCGGAATTCCGTCAATGGTTGACGTTTGCCGAAATGTCTCGCTATCGCTGTGTTGCGGGTCGAGAAACGGTCGGTCGGCCGGGACCTTGCGGCCAAGGGCGGAGTCCAGGTTCTTGTTACGGGCCATGAAGGTGCCGTCGCTCTGGACCAGGGACACGATGTCGCCTGGGTTCTGCGCCAGTTCCCCTTGCGCGGCGGACAGATATTCCGGCAACAAGCCGATCACGACGACACCAAGGAAATGGCCGTCATGGCGGATCGGGCGTGACAGGGCGATCACCCATTTCTTGGCGCCGAGCCGACCCTTGATCGGCTGGCCGATGAACAGCCGGTCTTCCTGCGACCCGGTATGAGCCCTGAAATAAGGGCGATCACTGACATTGCTGCCTTGGCTGACGCCGTCGCTGGAATAGGTGACCAGGCCTTTCGAGTTCACAATCAGCAGCAGATTTTGCGAACCCGCGGGCAGATGTTTTATTGCCATCACGCCAGCCGTTTCGCTATTCGCCATATTGGAAATTAACAACTCTCTTGTCTCAAGCAGTGCTGTATCAAACAGGTTAATAAGTTCTGCGGTTTGAAAGGCGGAGATGTTTGCCAGCCGTTTGGCAAGATCGTCGTTTCGCGTCATGACACCGGCGATATCTTGGTTAAATTCCTTTTTTGACTGGATCAGGAAATAACTTCCGGCGATCGCGGTGATCAGGACGATAATCGCCGCCAGCGACGGCAACAGGAAATTCGCCCGAGCGGAGAACCGATTGTCGGCAAGCGGTGCCTTTTCAGGGGGGGGGCAATTCAGTTGATTGAGACTGCGAGTGGTTCATCTGCGTCTACATCAAAGCCGGTAATCGGCTGTCCATGGGAAAGAATACCGTTGCGAAAAGAATGCCGTTCTTTCAGTCCCCGTTGACGGGCAGTCTGACGGTAAATGTCATGCCACCGCTGAGACTGTCGGCGAGAGAGATCGATCCGCCATGTTTCACGGTGACCAGATCATGACAGATCGCCAGGCCCAACCCGGTTCCCGCGCCGACCGCCTTGGTGGTGAAGAACGGGTCGAAAATATGCTCCCGGATTGCCGCCGGCATACCCGGTCCGTTATCCGTGACCTCGATTTCGATAGCCTGATCGTCATTTCGCGTGGTGACGGTGATCATGCCGGCCCCGGTGGCAGCCGAGCCTTCGATCGCCTGAACGGCGTTGAGGATCAGATTCAGCACCACCTGGCCCAGTTCATTGGCGCAGCATGCCACCGGCGGCAATTCGGGCGCCAGATTGACACTCATCTTGGCAACCGACTGCCAGCGCGGCCGCGAAATAGTGAGGGTGTTGGTGACGATGCCGTTGATGTCGGCGATGGCGCGGCCGGTCGCTCCCGGCTGGGAAAATTCCTTCATTGAGGCCACAAGGTGATTTATCCGCGCCGTTCCCTCTCGGGACTCGGCGGCCGCCTTGGGCAGTTCCTCGCGTAGGCTGGCCAGTCGCTTCCTGTTTGCCAGCGCCGCCCGCAGTGAGTTCAGGCGGCCCTCGAAGGAAGGTGCCGCAAGGGCATCATCAGCCAATGCCGTTGCCGCGTCCAGGATAGTGTCCAGGTCTTTGATGCCCTCGGCGATGTAGTCGATATTGCTAAGGATGTATTGTCCCGGCGTGTTGATCTCGTGAGCGATTCCGGCCGCGAGGTGGCCGATGGCAGCCTGCCGCGCCGCCTGCATCGCCTGGAATTGAACCCTTTTTTGTGCCGAAATATCGCGAAAGGTGATGATCGCGGCGCGGCCGAATTCGGATGTGACCAGCGGCGAGCAGCCGTAGGATACAGGCACTTCCTGGCCCGAAGGCGAGACAAATACGGCATCGGCATCAACATATGTGGAGCCGCCGGAAATGACGTCCTGCCAGGGCAGGCGAGACCTGTCCCCATGTTTCAAGCGAAACAGGATGCCGCGATGCTGGCCGATCAGGGGGGCGGTATTGACATCCATCCCCATGATTTTCAAGGCCGGGCGATTGACGAACAGCAGTCTGTCTGATCGCCCGACGAGGGCGATGCCTTCAAGGAGGTTGTTCGAAATGCCCTGCAATCGTTGCCGGGTCTGGTTCAGGGCGAGGTGGGTCCTGATCCTGGCGAGCAGAAGAGGCTGGGAAACCGGTTTGGTCACATAGTCGACCGCTCCCAGTTCCAGACCTTTTATTTCATCGCCGATTTCATCCATCGACGACAGGAAGATCACCGGGATGTCGCGGGTTTTCTCATTGTCCTTCAATCGCGCGCAGACGTCGTACCCATCCATTCCCGGCATGAGGATATCGAGAAGGATCAAATCCGGAGGCTCGTCACCGAGAGCTATGGCGAGAGCCTGCAGGCCGTCCCGGGCGCTCAGAATATGGAAGTCCCCTTCAAGCAAACCTGTCAGAACCTCGGTGCTGATCAAATCGTCATCGACAATGAGAACCGAGGCGCGCTGATTATTCATTATTGAGTTTCCTAACGCGGCGAACGCCGTCATCGTTCGCCGCCGGTCGCGGCCCGCAGGATGGTATAGGCGAAGACGTCGTCGGCCTGAAATGTGCCGTCGTGGGTGTCAGCATCTCTTGTCCGCCCGGTTGGCCTTATCGGCAGGGTTGCTAAATTTGTGGCGACCAGACGAAACTGGTTTCGCCGGAGTTGCGGTAACATAAGGCGGTAACGGCCGGTTTGGTGGTCCGCGCCGCCACCTGTCCGTTTATCGTCAGCTTGCCCATTTTTCCAAGGAGCCAGGCCGTCTTGGGGCAGATGCGCCGCGGTACGGATTCGGCGATCACCACCTTGCGGTCATCGGCGCCCCGCATGACCCGCAACCTGACCCGATTCCTGGCGTCGACGGAAGCCCCATCTGCCGGGGCCGGCGCCGCAAGCATCTGGCTGACCAGCCGCGCCGCGGTGAGCCTGGCGGCAGGGGCGGTCAGGTTGTGCCAGGACTGGTAAGAAACGATGGCGACGACCCCCGCCGCCGTGGCGCTGACCAGAAGGCCCGCCAAACCCCTTATCAGCCATCGCGGGGTTTCCGCCGGGGCGGTCTCCGCGATCGCCACCGGGTTCGTTTCATCGGCCGGTTCGGCTTGCCGCCCGATCCGCGATTGCCGGCTTTCCCGGGCGGTGCGCAGGATCTCGGCGCAGTTGATGGCTGCCGCCTCGATCAGCGAGGCGCCGGAAACAGACGGCTGCCTGGCGGCTTCGATGTTCTTTTCGAGGGACCGCAGCAAGTCTTCCTTCATTGACTGATCCTCGGCGCGGCGGAGGATCAACTCCAGCGTCATCGTGGCAATCTTTTCCAAGGCATCGGCATTGCGTAAGCCGCGCACCTTCTCGGTCACGCTGTCCACCAGCTGGTTTTCTTCTTCCTGGTTCAGTTGCGCCAGCATGGCTCAGGCCTTTTTTGGCGGCCGGCCGGCGGAAAATCCGTTGCCCGGACGGGCCGGCGAGGTGTCGCCGGCGTCCTCCTGCGCCTTTCTACGGACGACAAAACCCTGCAATGCCCAGCCAATAAGAATTGGCGTTAAGGAAAAACAAATAATTCCGGAAACACCAAAAACAATAGAATGTAAAATCGGATCAGAAGTCCCGTCGAAAAGTCCAATAGACCAAGCAACCGGAGTAATGGAGGCTATAAAAAAACCTCCAGGAAGTCCGAGTCTGGTCCATCCTTTGGCTTGTTGAAAAGATATGGCCGTGTCGCTCATATCATATCCTATATTTCACGGACCCAAGTCGCCGATCAAGGCAAGGATACTAGGATCTCTTATCGGCAAGAGTAGTTGCCAGCATAGAACCGCGATACCCCCAAATGGGGGTTTTGCGTCACTAGACGTTTTGCGGCTGAAATTGTTTTCCGCTGACCGCCTTGATAATTCCCGCATGCAGTTGCTTCAGGGAAAACGGCTTGCCCATGAACAGGTCGGCCCCGGCAGCGTAGGCGGCGGCTTCGGAGTCCTCGCTGACCATGCCTGTCAGCAAAATTATGGGAGTTTCTGGGGCGATCCCGTCGGTCCCGCCGCGGATTTGCCTCGTGCATTCCATGCCGTCCATGACGTCCATCTGCCAGTCCATGATCACGATGTCGGCTCCCCGTGACTTGAGCAGGTCGATGGCCTCCAAACCGTTTTCGGCCTGGTCGATGTCAGTAATTCCAGATGCGGTCAGAGCCATTTTGATTAGGTCCCGCATTTGTGCAGAGTCCTCAACGATAACCGCACGTTTTTTTTGGTTAGCCATATACTGCCTCCTCTGACAGATTTTCTTGGTCGTGCTCGCCAGGAACACCTTCGATTGGTAATCTGACGGTGAACACGGCGCTTTCCCCGGCCTCCCCATTCACCATGATCTGGCCGCGATGTTTGAGGATCACATCGTGGCAAATGGCCAGACCCAGCCCCATGCCTTTGCCAACCGGCTTGGTGGTGAAAAACGGATCAAAGATGTGATCTCGCATTTCCGATGGGATCCCGGATCCGTTGTCGCGGATGAGAATTTCCACCCAGTCGTCGGCGTGATGGGTTGAAAGGCTTATGATCCCCGGCAATGGTTTGCCTGATGTCTCCACGGCCTCCGCCGCATTGGTGACCAGATTGATGAGGACCTGAGCTATCTCGCCGCTGTGGCACTCTACTTGCGGCAAATCCGGATGTAATTCGCATCGGATGGCGGCGACGGGTTTCCAGGAGTTGGCGGTCACCGACAGAACCGTCTCAATCAACCGATTGAGGTCCGTAGGGGAGGGCGATGACGGCAGGGGCCGGGTAAACTCCTTCATCGACGCGACAATACTGGCAATCCGTGACATTGCGTCCCGCGATTCGGAAATCGCCAGCGGCAATTCCTTCTCCAGATTGGTAATTCTTTTCAATAATTTGCCATCGTCACAGGCCCCCGGCCTCTCGGCATGGCTATTATGTCCACTCAAGGCGAAAGCGCTCAGGTCAGGGACCCCGTCCTCGATATAGCAGAGGTTGTTTTGGATGATCTGCGCGGGCGTGTTCATCTCGTGAGCCAGACCGGCGGCAAGTTGGCCGATGGCCGCGTGGCGGGCTGAGCGGAGTGCCTGGAGCCAGGCCCGCCTCAGCGTCAGTTGGGTATTGATGCGGGCTTTGACGATGGGCAGCGAGAACGGCTTGGTGATGTAGTCCACCGCCCCCAATTCAAAACCGTTTATCTCGTCGCCGACCTGTGACATCGCGGTTACGAAGATGATAGGAATATCGCTTGTCGCTTGATCGCTCTTCAACCGCCGGCAAACCTCGTATCCATTCATTTCCGGCATCATGACATCCAACAGGATCAGGTCGGGATGTGGCCTTTCCTTTGCCCTGGCCTGAGCCTCGACCGCATTACGCGCGGCGACAATCCGAAAGTCAGGCCTCAGAAACTCGGCCAGAATTTTGATGTTCTGTGGCTCGTCGTCGACGATAAGAATGGTCGGCTTTTCTCGCTTCATGTGGATCCCTAATCTGCGCCGTGAAGCAACGGCGGACGGGCAGCCGTTCTCGGTCTTAATTTCCGTTTGGACGGCCATATCCCGGCCTCCGACCCCAGGCATAACTTCAGAAGACCTTTTAGCATAAAAAACTTTTGCCTCATGCCCCCATTTGGGGGTGTCGGCGAAATTAACCCGCTCAGATATTGCGACCCGGAACGAATGGTGGGCGGGAATGAGCATCGGCGGGATGAGACGATGGAATTAAGTCCTTCTAAATTCACCCGATTTATTCTGATCATCACAGTGCTGGTCATGAACATTATCGTGAACAGCATGCAAGGCTTTGGGCTTTACAGCGACAAGATCGAAAAAGAAAAAGAGGTCCGCACGACCTTGGAAAACATGGCCGCGCTCTTGGACAAGAACATCAGCGGCGAGATCGGCAAGGTTGATCTGTTGCTCCGTGAAATTTCCCAGAACCTTGAAGCCGAACTGCAACAGAACGTTCAGCTAGATGAAACTCGCGTCAATCGGATGCTGGAGGAAAGAAACTCCTGGGTGGAAAAGGATGTGGAATTTCGCGTTACGGACAGCTCTGGAACACTGAAATACGGAAGGGATATAGATCGGAATAACTACCAGACGATTGCTGATTTGCCTGCCTTTACATATCCAAAGAACACGTCAAACAAAAGAATCTTTACTTCAAATCCCTTCATGGGGAGGGTGACAAAAACACAAATTATAACAATGACTTGCCGCTACAATTATCCAGATGGGCGATTCGCTGGTGTGATTTCCGCAAGAATACAGGTTGAGCACTTAAAGGAACTTCTTTCTGAGTTGCGCCTCGGGAAAAATGATGTGGCGCTGTTGCGCGATGCTGATACCGCAATGATTGCGCGCTCCCCACCATCCAATCACCCGAATCAAGAGTTCGGAAAAAAGATTTTTTCCAAGGAACTCGCGGACGCCATTGCATCAGGCGCTCAAACGGCGACATTTCATGTGCAACAGACCGGAGACAGCATTGAACGCACCGAAGTCTATCGCAGATTGTCATCCGTGCCGTTTCATCTTGTCGTTGGAATGGCCACCCAAGACTATATGGCGCCTTGGCGAAACGATATCTACAAGGCCTGTGCCTTAGCCGCATTTTTTCTTTTTGCCAGTGCGACCCTCGGATTATTCGCCTGGCGATTTCTTAATGCGAGCCATAAGCTCAGTGAGCGCAACCGCCTGCTGCTGCAGAACGCCAGCGATGGCGTTCATGTCCTTGATGAAAAAGGCAATGTTATTGAAGCCAGCGAGACCCTAAGCGCTATGCTGGGTTACAGCCGCGCTGAAATCCTTGGCATGAATGCCTGTCAGTGGACGCCCATGATCGCGTCTGGCGAATTTGCCGAGATCATTAAAAAGCAGTTGTCGAGCCTCGAAATCTCTACACTGGAGACCGTTTTCCAATGCAAAGACGGGCGCGTCTTTGATGCGGAGGTAACTGTTCATCCGATAGAACTGGACGGCAGGCGCGTTCTGTATAATGCCGCACGCGATATTACCCAGCGCAAACAGAATGAAGCGGCGATGAACCAGATGAATTTAAGGCTGGTCGATCGGGAAAGTGAACTGGAACGAGCTGTTTGTGAACTCAAAGTTTATCAAGAAGAACTCCAGTCTCAGAATGAGGATCTGATACAATCGCAGCAAGGTCTTGACAGAATCACGGCGCGTTACAAGGACATATTCGAAAACTCGCCTGTCGGTTATTTCATCCTCGACGATGCCTTTTCAATTGAGGACTGCAACAGAATAGGTTCAAAAATGCTCGGGGTCTGGGGGCGGAAGACCCCATTTCTGAACTTCGTCGCGAAAGATAGCCGCCAACTTCTTTTTGACCATTTCAATAAAATCCAGAAGTCAAGACAGGCGTCCGGCGAACTGCGGATGATCTCCGACGGCCTGGCGGAATTTCCGGCAATCGTTGAAAGCGTTCTGCTTGGTGATGTTTGGGGCGAGGGATGGCGGTGCCTGACGACGGTGGTCGACATCAGCGATTTGAAGAGGGCGGAAACCCAATTGGAAGCGGCCGTGGAAAACGCCGAACGGTCCGCCGCCAGTTTGGCCTATAGAAACCGGTTTATCAAACTGATTTCCGACAATGTCGAAGGATTGATCGCCTACTGGGATCAGAATTTGCGCTGTCGCTTCGCCAATAAATCTTATCTTGAATGGTTTGGCCGAACGCCTGAGGAAATGGACGGTCTTTCCATTAAGGAATTGTTGGGCAAGGCACTTTACGAGAAAAATGCCGAAAGTATTCACGCGGCGCTTGATGGAAAGAAGCAGTTTTTTGAGCGAGCACTGACCAATTCTGATGGATCGGTTCGTCATTCCATTGCCCGGTACGTCCCCGATATCGATGAGAAAGATATTGTGCGCGGCTTCGTTGCCACGGTCACCGATGTTACCACCCTCAAACAGACCGAGATCGATCTGCGGCGAGCCAAAGAAGAGGCGGAGAACGCCGCCCGCGCCAAGGCGGAATTCCTTGCCACCATGAGCCATGAGATCCGCACACCGATGAACGGCATCATCGGCATGGCGCATGTTGCCCTTAGTGGCGAAATAAGCCCGAAAATACGCCATCAGATCGAGACGATCCTGCGTTCTAGCCAGCATCTGCTGGGCATACTCAATGACATCCTTGATTTTTCGAAGATCGAATCCGGAAACCTGTCTATCGAAAGGGTGGACCTCCATCTGAGAGACCTTGTCGATGAGGCGATCGAAATTGTCTCCGATCGGGCGAAAGCCAAGAGGCTTGATCTGGCGGTGTCTGTCGCAGCGGACGTGCCCGGCACTGTAAACAGTGATCCGTTGCGTATCAGGCAGATGTTGCTCAACTACCTAAATAATGCCGTCAAATTCACTGACCAGGGAAGTGTCCGGATCGGCATCGAAAAGTTGGAAGAGACCGGAACCGACATTCTTTTAAGGTTTTCGGTGACGGATACGGGGATCGGATTGCCCCCCGAACAGCAGCAGAAGTTATTCCAGCCTTTCAGGCAGGCCGACGCATCGGTCACACGCAAATATGGCGGAACCGGACTGGGGCTTGTGATCGTCAGGCAGTTGGCCGAACTGATGGGTGGCACTGTCGGGCTGGAAAGCTCCCCTGGTGAAGGCAGCTGTTTCTGGTTCACCATCAGGACACAGCAGGTGGCGGACGACGCGTTTGCCTCGGCCATCGGCAGTCAGCATAGGTGGGGCCTGGCCGAGAGAGATCATGGAATCCTCCGCGGAACCCGGATCCTTCTGGCCGAAGACGATCAGACCAACCAGATGGTTGCCGTTGGTCTCCTGGAAGCTGCGGGGATGCAGGTGGATATTGCTTCCGACGGCGCCATGGCGGTCGAAATGGTTGGAGCAAACGGCTATGAGATCGTTCTGATGGATATGCAGATGCCGAAGATGGACGGCATCACCGCAACCCGCCAGATCCGCCGGCAGGAAAACCTGGCCGAACTGCCCATCGTCGCCATGACCGCCAACGCCATGCAAGTTCACAAAGAGGAATGCATCGCGGCCGGCATGAATGACTTCATCGCCAAGCCCTTTGAGCCAAAGCAACTGTTTTCCGTCATTTTCAAATGGGTTGCCGGTTCGGGAGATATGTACATGATCCACATGCCCGAGGCGACAATAGAAATAGGTGCGGAAATCCCCCTTCCGGCCCGCATCGAGGGTTTGGATCTGCGCGCCGGCTTGCGCCGGATGGCGGGAATGAAAGGCCTCTACGCCAGCTCACTGCGCAGCTTCCTGGAGCACCAAACCGGCATGGCCGACCGACTGCGGCAGGCGGTTGCCGACAACGATATCACCAAGGCGACCCGTGAGGCACATACACTGAAGGGCGCGTCCGGGATCATCGAAGCCCATGAGGTTCAGGAACTCGCCCAAGCGCTTGAGGCGGCACTGGCGGCGGGTAAAGTCGATGATGGATTGCAAAAACTGCAAACTCTGGAAATTAAGTTGAATAAACTGCTCGGCGCCATTGCCGCTGGACTGGAGGGGGCCGAAAGGGTTGTGGACGGAGCTTCGGCCCCCCCCCAGACAACGTCTCCCCTGATCCAATTGAACTGGCTTCCCGCTTATGACTCCGGCAGCCCGCTCATTGACGATCAGCACCGGGCGCTGTTCGTTCACGCCAATGAACTGCTTGAAGTCGCACTAACATCGGAAGAAAATCTGGCGGGGCCGGTCAACTCTCTTCTTGAGCAGGTCATCCAGCACTTTAGGGACGAAGAAATGGTTTACGCCAATGCTGGCTATCCCGCTCTGGAGGACCATGCCAGGCAGCACCGAAATTTGATCGACCGCGCCAATGAGATGATTCTTCGGACTGGCGGCAACGATGCCGGTTTCCGGGAGGTTCTGGATTTTCTGGTTCAGGAGGTCATCGGCCGTCATCTGGTGCAGGTGGATCGCGGTTTTGCGTCCTTCTGTGCCGGGTCCGCAGAGCACCCGTTCCAAGAACCCGTTTTTTCCAACAGGATCGAAAAGGCATGACGATCGATCGCAAAACGCATGTGGTGGGTATCGGCTCGTCGGCCGGAGGACTGGAGGCGCTGACCCAGTTTGTCAACGGCCTGCCCCAGGATCTCGGCTGTGTCTACGTGGTCGCCCAGCACATGTCGCCCACCCATCGCAGCATGATGGCCGAGATCCTGTCGCGGGAAACTCAGTTGAAGGTGAAGGAACTGGTCGATGGAGAGGTGCCGACCAAGGACATCGTCTACATCATTCCGCCAGCCAGCAACATGATCTTCAAGGCCGGCCGGTTTTCACTGACCCTGGCCTCGCCGGAAATCGCTCCCAAGCCGTCCGTCAACCTTCTTTTCCAGTCCATCGCCGAGGAGTTTGAGGAACGGGCCGTAGGGATCATCCTGTCGGGCACCGGTTCCGACGGCACCAGTGGCCTGCGGGCGATCAAGACGGCCGGCGGCATTACCTTCGTTCAGAGTCCGGAAACGGCAAAATATGACGGCATGCCTCGTTCGGCCATCGATGCCTGTGTCGCCGACCGGATCGTATCACCGGACCAGATCGGCCGCGAACTGGAAAGATTGCTGCGTTTCCCTGGTGTTATCCAGGAGGTGGACGGCGGCGAGCAGCGCTCGATGGAACTGGACGACCTGTTCGAACGGGTCAGGAAGCACACCAAGATCGACTTTTCCAGTTACAAGCTGTCCACCGTGCAGCGCCGGTTGCAGCGGCGCATGGTGGCCACCGATTCGCCAACCCTGGCGGACTATATCAGCAAGGCGGACCGGCATCCGGAAGAACTGGATGCCTTGGCCAGGGAAACTTTGATCTCCGTCACCGAGTTTTTCCGGGACAAGGACGCCTTTCGAACCCTGAAACGGGTGGGCCGCGATTTGGTTGAACGCAAGACCGATGGCGAGGAAATTCGTATCTGGGTAGCGGGCTGCGCCACCGGTGAGGAGGCCTATTCTCTGGCGGTTCTGTTTATGGAACTGATCAGTGACGCCAAATTAGGCTGTCGTGTCCACGTCTTCGCCACTGATATTGACAACAATGCTCTCGCTGTTGCGCGTCGCGGAATTTACAACCAGGCCGCCATGGCGGAAATGCCGACGGAATACATTTCCCGTTATTTCCTGCCTTGCGGCAACGGTTACGAACCGACCAAAGAACTCAGGGAGTGCGTCACCTTTGCCCGCCAGGATATCACGACAGATCCGCCGTTCCTGCGGGTCGACCTGGTGACCTGCCGTAATGTCCTGATCTATTTCAACGCCGACCTTCAGGCAAAGGTCCTGCAGATACTGCGATTTGCTTTGCGCGAAGATGGGCTGTTGTTTCTTGGGCGCTCCGAGAATGTCAGCCAGCAGGAAGCAATGTTTTCCATGGTCGACCGTCGGGCCCGCATTTTTCGACCGCGAGGCCAAAGTCGACCCGCCAGTCTGGGAAGGGTCGTGCGAGCGCAGCTCGGCATTCCGGCTCCTCTGATGAGGGCACCGGATAAGCCCTATGAGCTTATGTATCTCAATGCATTGGCTGAGCAGTTCGGACCGTCCGTTCTGGTGGATGGCAGCTTTCGCATTCTCCATAACCAGGGCGCGCTTTCTCCGTTCATCAGAATCCCCTCCGGCAGGCCGGAGATGAATTTGGCGCAACTGATCATACCGGAATTCGCCAATGAGGTACTGACCACGATCCGCCGGGTCCAACGTCACCACATCAGCGCCTTCAGTCGTAAACGCCGGATCCCGTCCCTTGGCCAGACTTGGCGTCTGGCCATCCATCCGGTCGGAGAGCCGGCGGACAGTCACGTCTATCTCGTGGTTTTTGAAGGTCCGATGCAGACCGAGGCCAGCCAACCGGCCGAAGTCGCTCCCTCCGAATTGGCAGCCGGGGGCGTCGCCGACGAACTGGTCTCCACACAGGAACATCTCCAGGTCTTGATGGAGGAAATGGCGGCCTCGAATGAGGAGATGCAGGCCCTGAACGAAGAAATTCAGGCGGCCAACGAAGAGTTACAGGCGACCAACGAAGAGTTGGAAGCCACCAACGAGGAATTGCACGCCACGAACGAGGAACTCCTAAGCGTCAATGAGGAGAGCCAGGTAAAGTCAGCGGAATTGGTGGCCATAAATAATGATTTTGAGGGTGTCTACAACACGATTGATGTCCCCATCATGGTGTTTGATCCGAATCTTTGTTTGAAGAGGGCGAATGCCGCGGCCAACAGACTCTACGGGCTGCCGGCATCCTGTGAAGGAATACATGTAAGCCAGCTGAACTTGCCCCAATTCCTTGACAATATTGAACTGAAGCTGGCGAACGCACTGAACGAGCAACGCAAGGAAAGCTTCCATCTTGTCGACGGAGACAACAGTTACGAAGTCTTCGTTACGCCAACCGTCAACCGCATCAGGAGCCCGCAGAGTATCGTTCTGATGGTGCTTGATCATACGGCGATGGTGAAATCACAAAAGCAGATCAGGGACAGCCAGGAACGGTTGCTGTCCATCATGAACCATTCGGCCTCGGCGGTTTCGGTAAAAGACACCGCCGGATGTTACGAGTTCGTAAATGCGAAATTCGAAAAGCTTTTTGGCGTAACGGCGTCCAGTGCGACCGGAAAGACAGACCTTCTGCTGTTCGGACGTGATATTGCCCAAAGGTTGCGCGGGCAAGATCTGGAAGTCATGCGACAGGAACACCCGGTCGAGACAGTCGAACAATTCAACCTTGCTTCGGGGATCATTTGTTTCGATATGATCCGGTTCCCGATTTTCGATAATAATGGCGTGTTGCGAGCCGTTTGCACCCAGGCGACGGACGCCACTGCCAGACATCGCGGCGAAGAGATGATGAGATTGGCCGCGACGGTTTTCGATCGGGTGGAAGAAGCCATCGTCATTACCGACCCGGACGCCAACATTCTTACCATCAACGAGGCTTTCAGGCGGATAACCGGCTTTGGCGACGAGGATGTCGTGGGCAAAAATCCCAGCATTCTCAAATCCGGACGGCATTCCGCAGAGTTCTACAAGGCCATGTGGAAAACTCTAAAAGTCCATGGCCGTTGGCAGGGCCAAATCATCAACCGCCGGAAGAATGGTGAAGAATATTCTGAATTGCTGACAATCAGTACAGTCCGCAACGACGGTGGGGTGGTGACCAACTATGTGGGGGTTTTCTCCGAAATCCTGCAGATGGCAGTTCCTGCCTCGGCAAGCTGAGTGAGAATAGATTGGATCTAGCCAAGACCCTCAACTTGCAAAGCTGCGAATCCGAGCAGCTTCATCTGTCCGGCGCTATTCAGGCCTTCGGGGCGCTGATCCGTATCGATGCGGCGAGCGCAAGGATCACCCATGCCTCGGAAAATCTCGTTCAGTTCCTCGGTCTCGATCCTTTTTCCATTGTTGGGCGGTCCGCCGATGTCCTGACCTGGTTGAGGCCGGAAATCTTCCGGTCCTTAGCGGAGCGGTCCGGCCTTCGCCTGATGATCCGCGGTGTGGCTGAGCGGCCGAGCGGACGGATTGATGCCCTGGTCATCCGCGGAACCGACGGCATTGTCATTGAACTGGAAAAGCACCTGGCTGTGGACGACACGATCCAAGTTCAGCAGTTGCAGTCGTTTCTAAGCTCCGCCCCAGGCAATGCGACAGAACTTCATGAATATCAGCGTCAATTGGTTCGCGGCGTTCGCATCATTACAGGCTTTGACCGGGTCATGATTTACCGGTTTCTGGAGGATTGGTCTGGAGAGGTGATCGCCGAAGAAACAGTCGATGGGTTTGGCAGCTATTTGGGGCAGCGGTTCCCCGCCGGCGACATTCCGGCCATCGCCCGCGACCTTTATATGATCAATCCATCGCGGATGATCGCCGACGTCAAGGCGACGTCCGTCGCCTTATTGTCTGAGGATGGCGCTCCGCCAGACCTGACCTGGTCGGACCTGCGCAGTGTTTCCCCCCTGCATGTTGAATATTTGTCGAATATGGGCGTCGGGGCGTCGTTCTCGATACCGATCCGTGTTTCGGGGCGCCTTTGGGGTTTGGTCGCCTGCCACCATTCCGAAGAGCGGTGGCTGTCGCAAGATCAGCGTGCCGCATCTGTGGTTCTTTCAAGCTTATTCAGCCTGGGTCTGAGTGCCTATACCTCGCTTGATTTGATGCAGGCCATTGGAGATCTTGAACAGCCGGTCGAAGCAATTTGCGACAAACTTTCCCATCGTGACAATCCATTGGATGGCGTCGCCGGGATAAGCCTGCAACTGATGGCCCTGATGCGGGCTCAAGGCTTGGCCGTGGCGGCAAAAGACGAAGTGGTGATCGCCGGCGAAGGGCCAGATCCGGAAGGGATGGGTATCATTGATCGCTGGTTTTTGCATAAGAACTTGGAGAGCATCTTTGTCTCCGACCATCTCGAAAGTATTTTTTCAGGCCAGCCGATCCTCCTGGCCTTGGCAAGCGGAATGCTGGCCTTCAAGTTTCGCTCACGACGTTTTGGGCAAATCCGTTTCTATTGGTTCCGTCCGTCACAACTTCAAGAGGTTGTCTGGGCGGGTAATCCGAACAAATCCGTGGAGATCGGCAGAGGAGGGGCAATGCTTTCCCCTCGACGGTCATTTGAAAAGTGGATTGAAACCAGGACAGGATTTAGTCGACCATGGTCAACAATAGATATAATGGCCGCAACAATGCTTTACAAATATTTGCTAAGGTTATTTAAATAATAAATATCAAGAAAAATATGACCTTTATTATATTTATAAAATATCTGTATTGATGGAAATTTTTGGAAAATGAACGGGATAATGCATTCGCACCACAAAACTCGTCCTTTGCGCATTCTTTCACGGATTCGGCAAATATCGGTCGCTCGGGACAGCGCGAGAACCGATCATGACGCCACGCCTGGGTCCATAGGGTCGGGATTGGACGCGTCCCGTCAGGATGCCGAGACATTGTCTGCGTCTCTGGCGGAGCGTGAGAGGCATTTGGAGGCGGTGCACTATGACCTCAGAATTCACCAGGAGGAGTTGCGAGCACAAAACGATGAGCTTCAGAATGCAAACATAAATATTGAAAAATTTTATATACGGTATAGAGATCTTTACGAATACGCCCCCGTCGGATTTTTTATTCTTGACGAAAGGTATTCTATTGTAGATTTGAACGAAAATGCCTTGAGAATGCTTGGTGTAGGGCAAAAAAATATTACAAGAAAATTGTTTTCAAAATTTATTTCAAGTGAAAGCCATCAATTGTTATTCGAGCATTTCAAAAAGATACAAAGCTCCCGCCGAGCCTCCAGCGAACTATGGCTGGTCTCGGAACTTGGGGCCGCATTTCCGGCAATCGTGGAAAGCGTTCAACTTGGTGACGTATGGGGTGATGGATGGCGATGCCTGACGACTGTCGTTGATATCACCGAACGAAAGGCGCTGGAAACTGACCTCAAGAAAACCAATGAAGATCTGGAGCAGTTCTCCTATGCGGCTTCCCACGATCTTCGTCAACCTTTGCGCATGGTAACTAACTACCTGTCGCTAATCGAAAAACGGATAGGGCACCAACTGGACGGAGACATCAAAACCTATTTTGAGTTCGCCCGTAACGGTGCGATTAGAATGGACCAACTCATTACCGATCTTCTCAAATATTCCCATGCCGGAAGATTTGAGCACGCCAATCCTGTTCAACTGGGCCAAGCCGTGGCCGATTCTCTATTCCACCTCGGCGCTCTGATCCACGACGTGGGGGCCAATATTGAGGTCGCTGAAAATCTCCCGACAGTAAACGGGAGCCTGACCGACCTGGTGAGCCTGTTCCAGAATTTGATCGAAAACGCCATAAAATACCGGATGCCGGATCGGCCACCCTGTGTTGAAGTCGGATGGAGCAGCCACGAAAATGGTTGTCATGTCTGGGTGAAGGACAATGGAATGGGAATTGCCCCTGAACACCATGAACGCGCATTCAAGATATTCCAGCGCCTGGTTCCCAGAGAATCTCATGAGGGAACTGGCATCGGCTTGGCATTATGCAAAAAAATTATGGCACGCCATGGCGGAAACATTTGGATTGAGTCGGTTCCTGGCGAGGGCTGTGTGTTTTTCATGGGGTTTCCCGTCGTGACAGTCACCAACTGATCAACATCCCGCAGCCATGTGCCGTATTTAACAGAGAAGAATATGTGTGGGCGCAAGTTCATCCGGCAATGTGAAAAAGAAAGTGCATCCATCATCCACCACTGACTCGATCCATATTGTTCCGCCATGACGCTCGACTAGCTTTTTACAAATGGCGAGCCCGATACCCGACCCTTCATAGGCGCCTTTGGGAACCAAACGCTGAAAAATCATGAATGCTCTTTCATGTTGATCCGAGGGGATCCCAATGCCGTTGTCCTTGACCCAGACCAGATATCCATTCTGTTGCCTGCCCCACCCGATATCCACCTTTGGCAACCGATCCGGCGATCGATATTTGAGGGAATTACCAATCAGGTTTTGAAACAGCCGGGTCAATTCCATCAGATCTCCCCGTATGGTGGGGAAGGTGTCAGCTAGCGAAATTTCGGCGCCGGATTCGCGAATTGATATTGTCAGATTGGTCAATGCATCAGACAGAGCGCCACCGAGTGAAACGGTATCCGTTTCTCCCGACTTTCCGGTGCGTGAATATTCCAGCAGGTCTTTGATCAAGCGGTCCATTTTTTTGGCGCCATCGATGGCGTAACCGAAATATATCTTGGTATCATTTGACAATTGAGTGTCGAGTTGCTTCTCAATCATACCGAGATAGCTGCTTACCATTCTCAACGGTTGCCTGAGGTCATGCGACGCAACATAGGCGAACTGTTCCAGTTCATTGTTGGTGCGCCTTAGCTCCTGTTCCAGTGCCTTGAGGTGCGAAGTGCGCTCTTCGACGCGCCTTTCCAGTCCGTCCCGCTCCAACGCAAGTTGCTTCAGGGCCTCTTTCCGCTGAAGCAACGCATCAACCAGGAACCCAGTATATACGTCAAAAGAATAAAGCAGGATGCCCGTGGCCAATATTATTGTAAACACCAAGGTCGCCCAAGGTGGCGCCGTGGTTAGATAGCCCGCCACGTCGAATGACGGCGCAGCACCATTTGAAACGATATTCCAGCCGATTCCGGCCAAAATGCATATCGAAATAAAAAATACCGCCGTAGCAATTCTCTTCCCCAACAACACCATCGTTAAAACAGGAGAAATTATAAATAATAATGCTGCCTGAGATAAAATGCCAAATTGAAAAATCCCAGAAGATCCAACTGAGATAAAAATTATATTCATAAATATCGTTTTATGAGGCAGGCTTATTCGTTTCCTGTAAATTGTAGTTATAATAACGAAACAAAAACAAATAATCTGAAAAGTCATGGCGGGGTGCCATCCAATTATGGTGGCTCGATAAAGACTGGACAGAACTGCCATAGGCGACAGCAATGCCAATGCGACCAGCATTACATTTGCGAGGTGATCTCGAATATTTTTAATTTCTGTATTTATTGTATTCATTGAATTCTGTCACAGCTATTGCTTTGGGATGCTAAGCGGAGAAAATAATACATGATTACAACTTTAATATAGTCAACATCTGGTAAACCTGCCTCCAGGGGTAGCCGCCATCACGATCAATATCATGATAAGCGCTTAACTGTAATATAATATCATTTGAAATATTGTATTGAGCGCCAAGCCTGATTTGCTTTTCATCGGATTTGAATCCATTGTTTGTGCCATTTAATTTGTTTTTTCCACCCCATAATTCATTATACCCAGTGGCCAAAATAAAAATGTCGGTCAGGTTTTGGCTGAGCCAAATCTGAGACCGATAGGTTGGTGTCTGGGTAAGCGTCTGATGGGCCGCATTGGCATCGCGATTGGCTCCATACATGGTCGCATCCGCCACCAGTTCCAGTTTCAGGCCGGGGGCAATCTCCTGAAGGAGACTGACGACGACATCATCCGTCCATCGGTTCCCGCCCGGATTGTGGGTTCTTTGCGGTTGGTAGGCGCCGACTGGCAGGCTGACAAAGTTCGCCACGACGACTTCGGTGCCCCAATCGGGCCGATGCACTGGCCAGAATGCGATCTCCAAATAGGGGTCGGCCATGCCGGAGGCGCCGGAAAGATCACGCCCGAGCACTTTGCCGCCCGTCTGTATTCGGGGCACCCAAATCCCATACTGGCAGGGCTGACCGAAAAGAGTTTCGTATCGGTTGATCTCCAGGGTCTCAATGTTTGTGTAAAGAGAGGTTCCCTGTGTGATCGCGGCCCTATTGTCCAGGCGCAGCTGGTCAGATGTTGCATAGGTGCTTTTTAACGCGAGAACGGTAGTTTTCTCTGGAAATGGGGTCGCATCCCGCCAAGCCAGGTCCAGCGCATGGGCCATGTCTGGAGCCATCGCCGCCACGAGAAACGCCATGTAACGAATATTTCTGCGTGAATTTCGCAGGGTGTGCTGTTCGCAGGTGGTTTCCATACTTTCTTCTTTCGGCATAAAGTTTTTCTATCAACAACTCCGAGCAACCTTCGGAGTTGCTGATAGCATTGGTTTCCGCTGGTACAGAATGTCCGTCCCGCTCCACAGCGCCGCTCGCAAGGGGGCGTCGGGAGCAACGATCAAAGCTATGACCTTTCATCTTGGATCTCGCCGAATACCGGCCGTTCTGTGAGATAGGGGGCGAACTTTCGATCCTCCTCCCGCAGGTGACGGGCAATCAGGTCGTTGACCAGAAACTCGTACAGGGCCCCGATGCCGATGCCTTGGTCGCGGAACCGTCCAGCCAGGGCATCCGCCTGATATACGAGGTCGCGGTGGATGACGATATGGTCTAACGCCTCAGGGAATCCTGCCGCCGCGAAGATCCGTTCCTCATCCTGGAAGTGCTGAACGACATCTTTAACCATGTCATCAATAATAGGCGCCAGTTCCTCTGCCGGGAGATATGAGAGCATCGCTGTGACCAGAGTATTTGTGGCAACAACCAATTCCCGATGCTGACCGTCGATTAACGGATGACCGCATTCGTAGGCTCTATCCCATTTGAGTTGCATTAAATTGGTGACGACGCGATCATTCTCGGGCATTTCTTTTTTTACACCTGCCAAACAGGCATTGATCGCATCAATCAAGTGGATCAGCCTGCCCTCGAGCTGCTTCATTGGATCAGCGGTAGCCGCGATGTCGTGAGCCTCCAAGGCGGCCTCGATTTCGGCGGAGATGGCGCTAATCTCCCTGGCCTCGATGATGCCGGCGGCCCCCTTCAGGGTGTGGGCTTCCCGAGCGGCTTTCCTGATGTCGTCGTCATCAATCGCCTGACGCAGCCGGGCAGGCATGTCCTCCTGCTGCTCGACGAACGACCGCAATGAATTGATGTAAAGAGCCTGCATGCCCGCCATCCGTCGCAATCCGGCGCGGACATCAAGGCCCTCGATGGGAGCCAGGGGGTGACTGTCCGTCTCTTGTGCCGCGCCGCCGGTTGCCATTTCAAGGAATTCGGCATCGCCTGCCCCCGTGACCCATTTATGGATCACCGCATACAACTGGCTTGGAGCGAAGGGCTTGGTGATGACGTCGTTCATGCCGGCCTCCAAACACTGCTGCAGGTGGCCTTGCATGGCGTTGGCGGTCATCGCAATGATGGGCAGGTCGGCATAGCGGTTCTGTTCACGGATCGCCTTTGTTGCGGAGACGCCGTCCATCACCGGCATCTGCATGTCCATCAAAACGATCTCATAGTCCCGAAGCGTCAGCATCTCGATGGCTTTGGCACCATCACCAGCGACCTCCACCTTAATCCCGGCTGCCTCCAGAAGACCGGTGGCCACCATCTGGTTGGTGGGATCATCCTCGACCAGCAACACCCTTGTGCCCTGCAGGATAGAATAGTCGGCGGCGATCTTCCTGAGGTCATCCAAGCGAACCGCCCTGGCGGTTCTGTTGGTGGCGACGACATCTCCTTCCTCGGGTAGAGCAACGGTTGCCGTGAACCAGAAGGTGCTACCCTGCCCAAGGGCGCTGTCCAGTCCGGTATCCCCACCCATCAGGCCGACCAGTTTCTTGGTGATCGCCAGCCCCAGACCTGTGCCGCCGAACCTGCGGGTCGTCGAGCTTTCTGCCTGCTGGAAAGCCTGGAACAGGTTCGTTTGCTGCTCCGCCGTCATGCCGATGCCGGTGTCGGTCACCGCAAAGCGGACCAGCATTTCGTCGGGGGTCGTTTCGATGACATCGACATCGACCGTGACCGATCCTTGTTCGGTGAACTTCACTGCGTTGTTCAGATAGTTAAGCAACACCTGGCCAATCCGTAACGGATCGGCGATCAGGATGGTGGGCACCAATGGCGACACCTTGACAATGATTTCCAACCCCTTGGCCCTCGCAGCATGCCCTACCGTCGCCAACATGTCGCTGATCAACGTATCCAGTCTGAATGGCACATGCTCGATGGTCAGTTTTCCGGCCTCGACTTTTGAGAAGTCTAAAATGTCGTTGATGATCCCCAGCAACCGCTGCGCCGACTGGCCGATTGTCTCAATGCGGCTGCGCTGCCCGTGCAGAGTTTTTTCCCCGAGAGCCAAATGCACCATACCGATGATCCCGTTCATCGGTGTTCTGATCTCGTGGCTCATATTAGCCAAAAATTCAGATTTTGCCTGAGCGGCGGCATCGGTCGCCCGCTTGCTTTCATACATCTCTTTTTCGGCCACCAAGGCCGTCCTGAGGTTTTGAGACGATTCCTCAAGTTGTTGGGTTCGTAGCAGGAGTTTGGCTTCTTTATCCCTGGCTATCGTAAGCGCATCAACTAACGAGGCCGAATATGCCCGAAAGACAAAAAGTAACAACCCACCGCAAAGACAACTCATAAACAATGTATTGAGCCATGCTGTTGGGCTGATCATATAGGATGGAATATCAAACGGCGGCACATAAGCTGTCGAAACGGTTGAAAATCCGATCATTCCGAAAGCAAAGATTGTGATGAATGTAAAAAATGAAGCCAGACGGCCTCCCAGAAAAAACCACGCAAGGGAAGGGGAGATTACAAGCAAAGAAATTGCACCAGGTGAAAAAATTCCACGCTTATATATTGCAAAAAGAGAGGCAAAAGCAATCAATGAAATAAAAGTTATCGACTTGAATTTGTATGGTAATTTTTTCTTTGCAAATGCAGCCATAAAGATGGCAATGGATACCGTTGATGTTGAGATTCCCTCTGAATAAACTCCAGTTAATAAGGATCTATAGATCGCAATTGACATTGCTATCGGCGTCAGAACTTTCATAGAATCCATAACGCCATCGAGAATCTTTCCTCGGGCACGAAACAGGTCCTGATCCAACGCGTCGCGGGAGCATTGAGAGTGAGACGTGCCTCCCTTCTGGTCAGGGTTTTTCATGGTTTCCGATCTCCCTGATTGGCGATGCGGATAAAAACATCCAGTCGCCAGCACCAATATCTCAATGACCTGTTGGTGGTGCCGTTGCCTGATCATGGCGTAAACCAATCTTCATCGTCCGAGAATTGCCCCTAAGTGCAAAACCGGAAATAATCTGCCAACAATTTTAAGAATTGCCCTTTGGGGCAGTTGTTAATCCTTTTAACCCGCTTACCATCATCGGCAAGATAATCGCCTCTTGAATTGGAAGGTGTTGAATGGCAAGTGCCTATAATCCGAACGATCGCGGATCTGCTTCGCCTTCCGCAGCAGACAAAGGCATTTCAGTTGTCGCCGGCACAGAGCCTGGCCCGGCATCGATGGATCCTCAGTCGTTGTCAGGCCCGATGCCGTCCCAGGGCGTGGTGGCCATTGTCGATGACGATCAGCATATCGCTCAGGCGTTGTGCGATTGGCTGGAATCTTTGGGCTTGCATGGATGTTCCCACCTGACGGGGGAGAGCCTTCTCCAGAGCTTACGTGAAGAATACGGACAATGGATCTTACCCGCCGACGTCGCCCATCCGGTTGCCAGACATCTGATTGGCGCGGTACTCGATTTGAACTTACCCGGAATTTCCGGCTTCGAACTCGCTGTCGCGCTTCGCCGTTCCGTCCCTGGACTGCCGCTGGTCATCATTACCGCTTTGCGTGAAGACGAGAGAATCCGCTATGGCGCCGCGCCGCCTGGTGTGTGCTGCTTGAAGAAACCGTTCGATCTCAACGCGCTGGAGGAGGCGTTATTGCCGCCACTGCGGCCATCGATGCCAGGTCCATCAATCCCGTGAGAAACTTCGATCTTGCCACCGCCATTCAGATCGCGGGCATGCTTTACCTGCTGATGCCTCTGATCGTCTGGATCTCGCTGCGCGGTGAACGTTCGCATGCCGCCGCTTTATGGTGTTGCGGTGGTATCCTGTTCGGTGTCGGGACAATGCTGATTGGTTTGCGCGGACAAATCCCGCCGTGGGTGAGCATCACGGTCGGCAATCTGCTGCAATTCGGCGCCGGCATGATCCGTGTCCAGTCGCTCCGCCTCGACCTCGGCAAACCCTGGCGGACAGTCAGTATTATGTCGGCGGGTCTAGGCTACCTTGTGATCCTCGAAATCGTCCAGGTGGGGATGGAAAACGGCTGGTTACGTCTGCAGTTCGCACTGCTGACGCTTGGCCTGCTGGTAACTTATCAGGCTGTTCTGGCCCGGCGTATCGGGCGAGAACAACTCAGCCGCAACGCCAACTGGATAGCCGGCGTCTATTTCTTTCTGGGAGGCATGGTTGCGCTTCGCTTCATCGAACTGATAGTGGATCCTTCCGCCGACAGCATATTGATCCCCCACCCGACAACTTTCCTTCTGGTGGTCGCCGGTCTGCTGTCAGCGGTGATCGGGAATGCTGCGTATATTGGCGTCTTTCTGGATCGATCACGTCGCCTCGCAAACATGGAAACGCTGCGCCTGCTTTCCCATGCACTCGAACAAATCCCGGCGTCGGTGGTCATCACCGATGCGCAAGCCAACATCCAATACGTCAACGCCGGGTTCACAAAGGTCACCGGCTATGCTGCGACCGAAGTGTTCGGCAAAAACCCGCGCATTCTCCAGTCCGGGCTTACTCCCAGGGAAATCTATCTGGAAATGTGGGGTAAACTGCGCCAGGGCCTCTCATGGGGTGGGGAGATCAGTAACAAGCGCAAGAATGACGAGATTTATTGGGAAGAAGCGAATATTGCTCCGGTTAAGAACCTGGTTGGCGTTATTAGCCATTACGTCGCGGTCAAAACCGACATCACCAGCAGAAAGCAGGCAGTGGAGGCCTTGCGTGTAAGCGAACACAGGCTTCGTCTGTTGGCCGATAACGCCAGGGACGTGATCTGGAACATGACCGCCGACGGGACGATTACCGATATCAGCCCCTCCGTCGAGGCCGTCCGCGGTTACACCCCGGAAGAGGCGATCCATCAAACTGCCGACCAGATTCTGACCCCCGATTCCCAAGCCATTGTGCTGGGTTTCCTCACGCAAATGCATGGCGATATGGCGGCTGGTCGGCCCCTGCAAAGTTTCCGCGGCGAGCTTGAATATCTGTGCAAAGACGGTTCCACATTCTGGGGAGAGGTCATGGCATATCCTCTGTTCGATGCGGACGGCATTGTGCAGATCCTCGGTGTGACCAGGGATATCGCCGAACACAGACGGCGCAAGGTTGAGCTGGAAGAAGAGAGCCGCCGACTGGCCGAGCAGATTACCCATATGGATCGGCAGCGCAGCATGGGGGAAATGGCGGCGTCGCTCAGTCACGAACTCAATCAACCCCTCACCGCCATTCTTACCAACGCCCAGGTGGCGCAACGCGGTATGAAGGCCAATCGTCTTGACGTGGAACGGGTGGGAGAGTTTCTCGACAAAATCATTTTCAATACCCGGCGCGCCGGCGAGATCATCGATAAGATCCGGGGTTTTATACGTCCTGCGGACGTGACCCATCTTCCCGTCAATCTCCTGAAACTGGTTGGCGATGTTATCAATTTGGTGGCGCCCGAGGCCGCCGAAAATAAAGTCGCCATCATTGTTGTGCCGGCCGTCGATCCTGTGTGGGTTAAGGGGGATGCGCTGCAACTCTCCCAAGTTTTGATCAATGTCTACCGCAATGCCATCGAGGCATTGCAGCGATCCGTAAGGCGTGAAATCCATGTGCGGTTGTTGCCGATCGGTGACCGTGTCACCTTGAGGATCTCCGACTCCGGCCCCGGGTTGACACCGGATATGCTGCAAAAGGTGGGTACGCCTTTTCTTACCACCAAGGCCGGTGGGCTGGGATTGGGCCTGACAATCGCCCGGAGTATCATCGCCCAGCATCAGGGTGCGCTCAGCGTCGGCAATGCTGACGGTGGCGGCGCCCGTATCGACATTGATCTGCCGCTTCTGTCGGCGAGAGCGGAGGTTCCAGCATGACGGATGAAGCGCCATTGGCGTCGAAAAACCGAAGGGCAGCGACCGTCGAACATCGGCGTCTGGCCGAGCGCTGCGCGCGAGGTCGCATCGTCCTGATCGACGATGACGCAGAAATCGTTGCCGCGTTTGCCGCCTTGCTCGACTTCGAAGGTTATGCCTGTGAGACCTACCCGTCAGCGTTGACTTACCTTCAGATGCGATCATTCAACCAACCACAGTTCGCGGGTCCGAATTGCGTGCTCTGCGATGTGAAAATGCCGGAGTTTGACGGTCTGCAATTACAGCGACGACTGATCGAACTTGATGATACGCCCCTGTTGCTCATGAGCGGTGCAAGCGGCGCCGAGGAAGCGGTGAGCGCCTTCCGCGCCGGCGCAGTAGATTTTCTGATCAAGCCGGTCGACGATGAGATGCTGCTTGCCGCCGTGGCCAGGGCGCTTGGGCTCAGTGCCGAACGTCAGCGCTTTTTCGAGCGGCGCACCGACCTTGCGCAACGGATGGCTTCCCTGACCGGGCGCGAACGTGATGTTTTGCATTGGGTGGCGCGAGGTGAGATGAATCGCCCCATTGCAGAGAAATTGGGCATCGCTCTGCGCACGGTTAAACTGCATCGTCAGCGGGGCATGGAAAAACTGGGGGTCGGCACAGTCGCCGATCTTACCCGCATCGCCGATGAAGGGGGGCTTTGAAGCAAAGCCGGCTCTCTCTGTTAGCTTCCCAGGGTCATGTCATTTTCCGCACCTCCCGTCCGACCGGTTTGGTCAGAAGCGGTCGACCGGCGGAAACAGGGCAGCCTCAAGCGCCTCGTCTGCCATGCCCGCCGCCACCTGGAAATTGATCCCGGCCGACGATGCCTTCTGCAAATACTCCCGCACCGTCGAGCGCGACATCTGCACATCCCGGGCAATGGCGCTGATGTTCCTCCCAAAAACAGCCGACAGCCGCAAACCTTCCCTGATTCGCCGCATCTCTGACCTCGGTTTTGGCATCGCCTTCCCCTGACTGGAAAAAAGGGGCGACAATACCTGCGATTACTTCGATGTCAGCAGCGCTCAGGCCTCGTCCGAGGGGGCGGCGGTGCTGTCTCCCAGCCATTTCAACAACATGGCATACAGGTCTTCCGGCATCATCGGCTTGGATAAGAAATCGTTCATTCCGGCATCGCGGCAGGCCCTTTGGTCCTGTTCAAAAGCGTTGGCCGTCAAGGCGACAATCGGAACCGCTCCGCGCTCCGGGATCTGACGGATCGACCTGGTCGCCTCCAGTCCATCCATCTCGGGCATTTGCATGTCCATCAGAATGAGGTCGAAGCGCTTTTCCTGCACTATTTTGACGGCGTCCCGGCCGTTGAAGGCAATGTCCGCGGTCATGCCGACTTCCGTCAGCATCCACAATACCGTTTCCCGGTTGATCAGGTCGTCTTCAACCAAAAGCAGCCTGGCCTTCCGATGGCGTTCGTTCAAGATGCGCTCCACCTCTTGGACGGAACCGGCAACATCAATCAGGGGGCCGATGGATAGGGCCGAGTCAACGATATCGAGGGGGATCTCGAACCAGAACAGGCTGCCTTCGCCGGGGCAACTCCTGAACCCCGCCTCGCCACCCATCATCATCGCCAGGCTGCGGGTGATGGCCAGGCCGAGGCCGGTTCCGCCATGGGAGCGGCTGATCGAGTTGTCGGCCTGCTGAAAGCTCTCGAACAGTCGGCCTTGCAACG
>Ga0007882_10000226_pt1 | contig 33390 bp, 41 predicted proteins | sample CryBogCBH12Aug01_FD_71195 | JGI IMG/M metagenome (GOLD analysis project Ga0007882, IMG submission 71195) | Freshwater microbial communities from Crystal Bog, Wisconsin, USA - CBH12Aug09.1 | ecosystem: Environmental > Aquatic > Freshwater > Lake | place: Crystal Bog, Wisconsin, USA | collected... | reverse complement strand
CGCCTCCACCAAAAACGCCCGCGACTCCGCCATTGCCTGGTAAAAAAATTTATTCCTCACAGTACACTTCTGACGCATCTTAATGCTCTTAATGCTCTTAATAAGAAACATACCAATTTTTCCCAATATATTGATTTCCTATACTGTCTACTATATCTGTTCCAATTGCAGTAAACTTAATAAGTACATGTCCAATAACATTAATACTTTGTGTACCAGCTCCAGTCAGTGTGAATGCATATGAATACGGACTATCTCCAAGTAATCCAGTCATGCTAGGAACACTACTATAAATATTAACATGAGAGTTTTCATCTGGATTAATTGATATCGTTGTGGTTGTATATGTTGTAGATGTATTATAGTTTCCTCTGATTACTAATGTAAAAGTTCTTCCGTCAACCACATCTGATATGCATGGCAAATAAAAAGTAGCAGTAGTTGTACCTGCATCAACAGATTGCAAAACAATATTTTTACCACCTGCTGGTACAGTGTACGTAAACGCAGGAGATGTTTCTGAAAAATTAATATATGTGAATGGCTCGACAAGATTATTAATAACTGTATTTGCTTGACATACTAAATTTCCAGAACTATCAACATTTATCTTCGTTGATCCGCCAGTATTTTTTATTTCGACTGCATTTGAAGACTGTCCTCCATGTGGTTGAACAGATACTTGAACAGAGTCTGAAGTACCAGCAACATGCAAGTTACTAATATTCAAATGTCCATAAGGATCTAACGATAACAACTCATTACTATCTGAATCTTTCACTTCAATTATATTTACGTTCTGACCAGAAGTGGATTGTACTGATAGTTCAACGTTATTGCCAGAACCTGTTATTGTTGTTGTTCCTGTTGTATTTACACTCTTTGTATCTACAGTATTAATTGCTGAAACTGACAATACACATGATCCATATTGATTATTTACTTCAAGGATATTTGCTGATTGACTTGCAACTGCTCTAACAGTTAATTGGACATCAGTAGGAGATGCCCCATTAATTGTACATTTGGTTGAAGTGATATTTTGAGATGATACATTTCCTGTTCCATCTACATTAAATAGACTTGTGCCATAGATATTTTTTATATCTATACTATTATTTGTTTGTGGATTATTTACAGTAATTTGTAATTGTGTTTCATCACTTTGAGATTCTAGAGTCATATTTCCACTGATAGTTGGCATATTTTCTTACACGTTCTTGTATATATTAATACTACTCATAATATTTTCTGATCAAAGGGAAAAAAATGATTAAAAACACGAAGTAGATATTTATATTTGCCATTGGCTCTTGCTCAATAACAATGGCTCCAGTTGTGAATGTTCTCATCACAAAGAAAGTTCCTGCATCAGACATTGATGTGTTGCAAATTGAAGAATTCTTCAATGCACATACCAACATGTTTTATGATGAAATAAGAGGTGATTTGTCTCATACTATCAGAGGTTATACAAACATGTGGGTTTTCAACACAAGGGTTGAAATCTATTCAAAGAACGGTATAATCGATAAGCTTGATCTGTGGGACGGCTAATAATAGGAGAATTAAGAGATTAAGTTATAATCATAAAAAGTAGTAAATATGTAGGTAACTAGACTTTGTATTTCTCGTTTTTGATATCTGTTTAATTTTTTATAACCCCATAAGTATTTGGGTGAAGAATACTCATATGGATATAATAAAGCATTTTTCTCTACTTTAATACATTTATCTTGTTTCAAGGAATATTTATTAAAAAGTTCTGTAAAAAGCTTATATGCTTCATTATCTTTGTACTTAGTATCCTCAATTAACCTTTTCCATTCTTCATATTCAACAATAGAATGAGTCTTTATAAAATTATCAAATGCATCACATATTTGATTAAAATTACAATCAATATAATGTATACCGTATTGAGTGTCATAAGATAATCCAATTCTTGTAGCTTCTTCATATGTATAAATCCCTTCTGAAACAATATGCTTGTATCGTTATCCTTGGACATGATCGATATCATATAATTTATTCAGACAATGATAAATAACAATTTCATCGTCACGACCCATCTTTCTCTCTTGCTCTCTTGCTCTCTTGCTTCTTAGAGATTTTTTTCAATTTTTTTTGACAAAGTAATAATCAATAAGAATAAAGACAAGAATAAATCTTAAAAGTACTTTGGAGGATCTTCACCTACAACCTCAGCAGTAGCAGTAGTATTTCTTATTATCGTAGCAATCGCACCATTTACAGTACGAGCAGAATATACTGGAGGCATATCTTCTCCGTTGTCATTATTGTCATCAGCGTATCCATTGTCTCCAGAAGTAATATCATTGCCATCCTCAAAAGAAATATCATCTTCAGGTGCAATATAACCATGATGTTCAATAAAATCAGTATCAATATCATCTTTTTCCAAATCAACTTCAATGCTCTCAACAGCCATACAACTCATGTGATATTGATCAAGATCCTTGTCAAAAAAGATCATATCACCATAATAAATCTCTTTGTTACAAAATTTACAAACGTAATCACATGTTTCACTAATACTATGACCTGTATTAGTACCTGAACTAAGTGCAGAATATTTACGTCCATTAATATTATCATGTCTATTTAATCGAATCTGTTCGTCAAGAATCTCTTTGTATCCATACCTGATTGATGGATTATTTTCTATAAACTTATCAAGAATTGCCTTCAAATGCCCTTTATCAACAGTATAAGTTATATCATTATTGAACTTTGTTGAAGCCAATCGTTTCTCTGATTGTAGTTCTGTAATCCATGTCTCGAGAGATGCATGCACGCGAAGTATGTAAATATGTACAGGACGTGTCTGTCCAATACGGTTTGTTCGAGCAATAGCTTGATCAAGAATAGCTTGATTCCACGGTGGTTCGACAAAAATAGAATGATTAGCTCTTTGTAGATTAAGACCAACTCCTCCTGCTTTTATGTTGACAAACATAATCCTTGTTTGTCCATCATTGAATTCTTCAAGCACTTTCTTCTTATTACATAGACCATTAAAAGTAATATAATTATCATCTCCAAACATCTCTCCAAGGACTCTGAACGTTGAGTTAAATTCACTGAAAATAAGGATCTTTTCATCATCTGATCTTCCAAGAATATCATTACATAATGAATAGATAATTTCAAACTTGTTTGACACAATATCTTTCTTCTTCTTTATTCCAGCACAATCAGGATGATTACTAATTTGCCGTAATTTGCATATGGTTGTCAATTTATGTGCGGGATTTGCAATTGTATCATCTAACAATGCCTTGAAATATTTATGCAAGAATCGACAATAAACCGTCAAATGATCTGATGACATTTGACAAATAATTGTACTTTGATGCAATGTATTACCTCTGAAAGAAGATGCAGGTAGATCAATAAACTTCTTACTGTAAAATACATCGTCCTTAATAGTCTTCAAATCTGTCATTTGAGATCGGGCAAGTATTCTAAGAAGAGAATAAAAATCCTCCTGTCCATTAACAATGGGAGTACCAGTTAAGAGTAGAACACTATTAGTTGGAAATGCAATTCTAGTAATAATTCCATTAATAATCGTCTTCTTTTTTCGTGCAACATGACTTTCATCACAAACAAGACAATCAATTAGTGGAATATAATCCTTAAATAATGTTCCAGATGGTATATTTTCATGATCATACGATAATTTAGCATATGTGATCAGAACGATTCTGATACCTGTGTAGTCCTTATTGTGTCTCGCAGAACCATCATGCTTATAAATTTCTGATGGATTAATATCAGAATGTTTCAAAAATTCAGTATACCATTGATCTTGGAGACCATTTGGTACAACAACAAGCGTTCGATAAAAGTTTTTAGTGACAATATAATTGATACTCATAATAGTCTTACCCATGCCCATTTCGAGACTAAGAATAATCTTTCTTCGAGACTCCATCCATGTTGCACAATCCTTCTGAAATTCATAAAGAGATGCTTTCATTGATAATTGACGTGCTCTTGGTTGAATAGTTGTTTTAAGCAATCCTTCTGGATTAAAGCTAAATTTCAAACGCGGTGCGTTTGAATCTTTTGTGACAACAGACATTCTCTACCCGCTACCCTTTACTCTATCTCAGTAGTCAAGAAAAAATGTCAAAATTTTCGATCATTTTTATATATAAAAATAATAAAAATAACAAATAGCAATTATGCAGAACAATGAAGATATTCAGATTCAAGATTTTGATTGGGGTGATTTCGTTGAAAAGTTTTTTAGGATGGATATATCAAGTCTTGGAAATAATGCAATGGAAATAGGTTTTGAAGATGATTCAGTTCCTAGTGATCTTCTTATATACGCACTATCTAGAGGTAGTGGAATACTTTTCAATAAAGCATTGACAAGTCTAAACGAAGAAGAACGTGTAACAATGTTAAAATATTTTCATTGTCTTGGATTTGATATTACCTATTCCATTGTTCAATATCCAACAGAGCAACGTGTTGAAATTAGCTTTTCAAAATTGTGGGGGACAGCTGTCCCCCATACCCCCCTCGCTTAGAAACATTCTGTCGAGATTCAGGGACAATTTTTTCTTTGACTAGAATGTTTCTAAGCGAGGGGGTCATGGGGACAGCTGTCCCCAAGCTGTCCCCAAAAAATTGAAAATAAATTAAAAAAGTTTAAAGTTTAAGATTTAATTGTTCTTGATATTAAAATGGGATGTGTTGCAGTCAAACCTGAGTGGCTTGATTCTATTGAGTCAGGTACATTTAATTGTAAATCCTGTAAATATAAGACAACAAATGACGATTTTTTAAATGAGCACTGCAATGCATATCATATTGATAATGAAAGTAGATCATACATTTTATATGTTGGATGTACAGGAAGCATTACTGGTCGTAATACTATTGAAGAACATATCAGAGATAAATTTCAATATGTAGATTGCACAGGAGGACAAATGGCATGTCACGATGGTGATTTACAAACATTTGGCGATCTTATAGTCGAGGTAGCAAGGAAAAACAACATTGGGATTTATTATATTTACCGTATGTACGATCCGGGTCTTGGACTTGATTTTCCGACTTGGTGGGTTCAGGGAGGTATTGATGCAGGGGTATTTCAAGAATATACTATTCCTGATGATGTGCTTGCTGGGGGAACAGCTTGGGGGACAGCTTGGGGGACAGCTGTCCCCCAAGCTGTCCCCCACCCAAAAAAATAGAAAAAAACTTATCTTTTAGAACATTTAATTTATAAGAGAGAAATCTAAAGAGATAATGGCTGAAGACGAATGTATTAAGTTTTGTAAGCTTTTAAACAATATAATATCAATTATTGAAAATATCAGAAACAACATGCATTTAATCAGAAAGATAGACGCAAACTTAAAGATATTGTATACAAATTTATTTGACATTTTCAATCAATCAGATACGTTAAATAGTCAAGAAGTGTATGAATTAGGGTTACAATTGAAAAAATTTAACCTTCTCTCTGCAATTATTGAATCACGATTACACAGTAAAACAAAATGTATCCCTATTAATCTAAATGCTCAAAGTGCTCTAAATGCTCAAAGTGCTCAAAGTGACGAAGAATGCATTTATACATCTATCAAAGATAATATTAATAAGATAAATGATCTTGTATTATTAAGATTGACCTTCGCGCATACCCTTTAAGAACTCTTTTATTGTTCTATCATCTTTATTATAGAATCCCTTTGGTAATTTACAAACATTCTCTGTATAAGACAATCCTGTTCTTACACATGCTATTTCACTTTTACCTTCTTCCTCCATTTTCTTTTTTTCATTTAGAGCTAATTCTATCATATCTATACGCAAATCATGTGGAGAATTAAGGAATAATCGTACAAGATCAGGATATTCATCCACAATGCTAGTGAAGCAATTACTTAATATGTTGTCATATTTTTCTTTAAGTTCATTATACAGTTGTTGTGCATCTACTATCTTTTCTTCTGTTGCTTTGTTCTTTGTTGATTTAAAAATATCAACATAAGTGAGAATTGTTCTGCTTAATGTGTCAAGTTCTGATGCCATCTTAATCATATCTGGCTTTTTTTTTAATTCTAAGAACTTCTTATAAGAAGCGATGACAGATGAAGTTGGTGTCATTTAGAATTGAATATAATTATAACTAAGAGTAAATTTTTATATATTTAGAGAGAGTATTTAGAGAACGTATTTAGAGAGCATTTAGAGAGTATTTAGCATTTAGAAAAAGATATTTAGAACGTATTTAGCACTTAAAGAGAGAGAATTCTTTAGAGGACACTTAGTATTCTTTAGAGAACATTTTGCAAAATAGAGAACTATTTAGAAAGCTTTTTCGTGGATTTATTAAACAACATATAGGCGAATTTATTTTATTTTTGTTTTTTTTTATCTTGTATACAGATATACACTCAACAATGTTGCAATCTGAATCTGAAGTCCGTGATGCTATCGCTCGTGCCGTTCAGGCCGCTCGTGAGGCTGTTGCCCACAACGAATTGCGTGGTGGATCATGCAATTATAATGATATGGATGGTGGTGCCCGTGCCGTTCAGGCCGCTCGTGAGGCTGTTGCCCACAACGAATTGCGTGGTGGATCATGCAATTATGATGATATGGATGGTAGTGCCCGTGCCGTTCAGGCCGCTCGTGAGGCTGTTGCCCACAACGAATTGCGTGGTGGATCATGCAATTATGATGATATGGATGGTGGTGCCCGTGATCTTGCTCTTACCAAGCTCGGACGTCCCAAGAAGATGAATGCTAAGGCGCCTCGTAATATTACACGTGGTCAATCTAACCTAAAGCCCGGTGCTAAGTACAGTATCGCCACAAAGGTTGCCGCTCGAGGTGCTCTTCAGGATCCCAAGAATCGTAAGTATGCCATTTACTTCCAAGAGCAAGCTGGAGGTAAGTTCAATGCTCTTCTCGCCGGAACAGTTACCGTTCAGGTTAAGGGTAAGACAGTTACCGTTAAACGTCCCCGTGTTGTTGTCGGTACTCCATTGTCCGCTGCCAAGAAGGCAGTTGGTATCCTCCACAAGCGATACAGTGGTTCCATCCGCGCTTACACACCATCGAAGGGTAAGTCAGTTGGCCAGCATATTGTCCCTCAACGTCGTGTGAGTCAAGATGCTCTTGTCGGCAGGTCTTCAATGGAACAGCCAGTCCACTTCAAGCTTGTCGAGATCACCAAGGGTGTTCGTCACACCTCCAAGGGTAAGCGTGTTGCCGTTAACGGTACCGCCAACTTCGTTTATGAATTCTACGGATGGCAGGATGATGTCAGCGGAGTGTCGCATAAGGCCGCTGGTAAAACAATTCAGGTTAATCACAAGAACGTTGCTTTCCGTGTTGCCAATATCAACAGTGGAAAGTCATACGAAGCTCTTCTTGCTATCTACAAGAAGCGCGCTTCTGCTGCCCGCGCACGTGCTCTCGCCGCCCGTCGCCGTTAAACACTCTATAATCATTCTGTAATCATTCTGTAAGTATTCATTAAGTATTCATTAAGTATTCATTAAGTATTCATTAAGCGCTGTAAGTGCTGTAAACGCAAGAGTAATTAAAAGAGTAATTAAAAACTCTTTAGAAGTATTTCTTTGTATATTTATATAGATAAAGAATGAATAAGAATCACAACCATAAAACAGCCATTGTTGGGAATGTAAAGGACGCCCCTACAATTATTCACCACAGTACTCTAACGCAACAAACATTGCAAACTGCTCAATGTTCTAGAAGTTCGGCAGGATATTATGTCAATATGAATGAAATGATCGGAAAAAGACCAGTGTATACACCACATTTTAATGAATGTCATGTTCCTGCCAAAGTAGTTTCGACAATTAAAGAACATAGAGATACAACATGCAAAACACCAATGTGGAATAAAACATGCATCTAAATGGTTGGGGACAGCTGTCCCCCATAGCCCCCTTGCTTAGGAACATGCTTAAGGAACCTAGGTTCCCCCATAGCCCACCTTGCTGGGGGAACGTATGAAATATTTCTTTGTAATAAATATTAAATGTCTAATAAGCATATAATAAATAACAATATGGGTAACTATTCCGAAAAAGTAAGTCTATTTAAAACCATGTTTAAGAAAGTGTCTTTAGAAGACATACTAATTGACACTTCTGCAAATTCCTCTGAAGGCTCTAAGACCTCTGAGTCTTGTGAGCCTTCAGAAGCTGAAATTCTTGAAATTCTTGAAATTCAGCATATATTCAAGAATTTCAGTTATAATATGGCATTAAAGGTATTAAAACTGAAAAATATACACATATATAAAAGTAACATTGGTGTGATAAAATATGGAATTATTTCAAACATATTGAAAGAGCCAGAATGTTACAACATATTTAAAAACTTGCGAAGAATTCTTGGAGATGATCAATTTAAAGTTATTTTAGAGAAGAACTATGTTGCTATTTTTGCATCCTGCAATTTAGAATTAATACGCAATACATTTTCTTATCTGAAATATCTTTACAATGACGATCTTAACTTTAATAAAATACTTATTAATTTATTACAATACGCATTTGAAAAAAGACATTTACAATTAATTGAGGACATTTTAACTCTGGATAAGGAATTATTTTTTAGTGGAGAAATGTTACCAATTGCTACATACTTCATAAGTATGTATGTTGATTGTAGAAATTATTCGTATTTTGGAACTAATTGTTTTGATTATAATAGTATTGATTATATTCTTCAACTATGTATGAAATATGATGTTGGTAAAATATTACATTTCGTTAACAAACTTCAAACTGGAAATGCTAATGACAACAGTAATAATACACTTGATATATTTGATATTATTGTGAATTTAATATGTGGAAAGGATTCTCTTTCTTATTTCTATGAACATAAAATGCCACAAATGCTTGTCTTATATAAACATTTTCTTAATTTTATGGTCTTGATTAAAAAAGCGTACTTAATCTCAATTGAAGATGATAAATTTCGAAATGCAGAAGATTTGCGATTATCTATTAAATTAAATAGAGCAGATAATTTCTATCAAAGTCAAACATTATATTATCAAAGGTCTATTAACAGTAATTCGATAGTAATTGCTTGCTGATGCTATAATAAATTAAATAAAATAAATGATAAATCTTCTAAAAAAAATACCAAACATAATTTCTACATACCCATAATGAATTCAAATAATATATTTGATATAAATAATTTTAATATTGATTTTAATGATCATGCTTCTTATCGTCATTATCATTATCATTATCATCGCTATGATAATGATAATAATGACGATAAGAATTGCTTCAAATGTCATTTATGTAGAGGTATAAATAATATTGGTGAGAATATTGATATTAATTATAAGGATGGTATTGAATGCAATATATGTTTAGATATTAAAAATAGTTTTGTTAAACTTAAATGTAATCACGAATTATGTACAGATTGCTACAAAAAAAATACAATTAATAATGATAAATAAATGATAAAAATAAATGATAAATAAAAATAAAAATCTTCTAAAATACTAAATATAATAATGTTATCATCATTTGTAACAGCACTTGTTTCATATTTTCTTGCTATCTTTATACTTCTTGCGTATGAAGAAAGTATAATAGATAAACCTTCTTATGGTAGAAAAGCAACCTGTACAGAAATTATATTTATTGCAATAACGACAGTGATCTTTTATTTTTCAATCAATTCCTTATATATTTAAATGCCTTAAAAAAATCAAAAAAAAAATAAAAAATACTCAAAGTAAAAAATACTCAAAGTAAAAAAGAGTATTATTAGGAATTGAGAATGTTACAATCTCAAATAGTCACTTTTGTTACTTTATATATTTGCAATAATTACTTAAATACAAAAGACTATGGTGTAAATACTTTTATTCAAAGTGTCATTATAACAATAATAAGTTATATTGCTACATTAGATATAATGTATATGTTTAATATGTGTATCTACATATATGACAAATATTATCTAAAAAAACAGATGGAATTTAATTTTATACCTACTAAAATAGAATTATTCCAAGATGATCTGTTTAGATTTGAATTGAGTGAGTCGAAATTTAAAAATTTTAAAGAATGGATAACTACAAGAAAATATAAGAATGATATAACATTAAATGATACGATTGATAATTTAATAAATAGAAGGATCTATAAAAATATTTCTGATGAAGAAACATCTTCAACTTACATTCCTATATATCAATATGCATGTAGGAAATATGCATACGTATATTATGTGCATGGTATCGGCATCAATTATGATTTAATATATTGTAGTAATAAATCAGCATTTTTTGATATTATTGATATGTATTTAAAATATTCTATTAATGAAAATGCGTTATCAAATTATATTTACGAAAGATCATCTGATGCATATGGCAAGGTAATTAAAGCACTATGTGGAACAGTTTCAAAGAAGAAGATTTTTGATAATATTTTCTTAAAGAATAAGAATGAATTGTTATATAATGTAAACAAATTCAAAAGGGGACTATTAACATCTAAAAGACATCTAGCTGATAATAAGTTGTGCTTGCTGTTGTATGGTCCATCTGGAACAGGAAAAACATCTATTATAAGTGCTATTGCAAACGAATTAAATATGTCAATTCTCATTTTTGATTTTTCTAAAAACAAGAGTAAAAATAGTTTTATCGAAGCAGTAAAAACATGTATTAATAATAAATACATTCTTGTTCTAGAAGAGTTTGATTGTATATTGCCAATAATTAAATCTCGATCTGATGAAGAAACACTAATTGAGAAAAATTTTTGTAAAGGAGGGTCGTGGGCGCTCCAGCGGTGGTTCCCTATTTTTATATTTTTCGATTTAAGATCGTCATTTACTCTGCATTGCATAAAATGTTATTAAAAAGTGCATTTTTAGCAATTACCTAAATACAAAGTTAGATGTTAATGAATAAGTAATTACATAATTTGATATTCTAATGATTTCTGTGATTTTAGTGATAAAATATTAGGTTTACAGAAATAAAAAAGATGCGCTTGATAGATTTAATAAATTTTGGCAAAGAGCTTACAAAGAGAGAAAAGGCATCATAAAAACCACAATATGAAAATTTACGAGACTTTGTAACTCTTTAGCGGGTTATTGTAATTCTTAGAAACTATTGCATCTGGAAGGCGAAGTTCCCACTTCATGTAATAAAAGTTCCAATATGACAATTGCACGAGGTTTAAAGGATTTAATAAAATCATCATAGTAAAAGGAATAACAGTGAAAGCACATTTTATTAAAAATCTTAGATTCAATTCCATAACCTATACCTTTTATCAATTCAAGTGACTTACTACAATGTTTGCAATAGTAAAAGCCTTTGTCAGTTATTAACTTTATCGGCATTTTTTCAATTATGTGGTCTTTGTACGCAATAGTGTAGCCTTTCGAAAGCATTTTACTCATTCTTCGAAATGTTATACTCTCGTAGTTCACCGATTGTGCAAATTAGAATATCTAACTTTTTGTTCTAATATGGCAACATTAATTAAAGGACAATCATTAATAAATAAATGTCCAATCGGATGTTTAAAACCTATTAATTCTGTATTATCAACGTCATATAGATCAACCATTTTCATTACCAAAGAAAAAATTTTTTAAACATTTTCATACTTTAAATGTCTTTTAGTGTCCGCCGCAAATGCTCCCATTTACGAAGGAGTTTTTTGCAAAAACTGTTATGAAGTATGTCGGAGCAATTGGTTTTTATCAAACTACAGGCACAAAGCCGGTCGATGAGAGGAAGATTCGTGATCTTTATGTTTGGGTGAAGTAACTGGGGTCTGGGGTTTATGTATTTTATTCTTTACTACTTTGATACAATCTCGACCATCTCAAGTATCTAAAGTCGTTCCTTCTAATCGTGATTCGATACAAGACACCAATTCAAGATTTTGAATCAAAACCAACTCTAAACTGAAAGGTGTAAAATTATATGTAATTGAAAGGATCATATGTTTTTAGAAAATTTCCAAGCTACCGTCACGGCTGACGAAGGCGCTTCGCGGAGTCCCCGATTTTAGAATGAAAAAATGCCTAGTCAAAAATGGATTTATTAAAGAAACTACTAAGGCATGACTTTTGAATTATGGCTAAAAGCCAACTATCCAAATTCCATAAAGATTGCAGATCACAATATTTACATGGATAAAGAGATTGTGATAAAATATGAACAAGTTTATACACAGATGATAGAAGATGAAATTAAAGCATACAATGTATTAAAAAATGAACCAAGTGTATGCAAATTGCTTAGTGTTATATATTTAGATGATGCTATTGTACTAATCAAAGAAAGAATTTACGGTACACAAGCAACATTTGATGATATTGATGCTATACGTCAATGGATTGATTACTTAATTGTAACATACAATAAAACAGAGGATTGTGATGAAAATCCAGACAATTTCTTTTGGGTTGAAGGTAAACTAGTATGTGTAGATCTTGGAGATTGTTGGTTTAAGTGATAATCGCGTAGCACCCGACCGTCATGGCTGACGAAGGAAGGCGAAGTCCCCAATTCGTGATCTTTATGTTTGGGTGAAGTAGCTGGGGTTTATATGTCTTTTTATATCTTTTATATGCTTTGTTTTTTCTTTGTCTTGTCTTTTGTCTTTTGTCTTTTGTCTTCTTTCTTTTGTCTTTTCATCTTTCTTTATCTTTGCCTATGGCTTTGTCTTTGTCTTCGGTAATAATATACTTCATAGACTTCATAGTCATAGCCTCCGAGAAATGTCTTTTGATAATTTGCCAGAAGATATACTGCTCATGACGGTAGATATTTTATACAAAAACAGAGATTACGATGCTCTTATAAGCTTATCTGAGACAAATAAAACATATTACTCAATTGTACAAAAGTATATAATTGATGCAAATAGTTCAAAGTTTATCATTGGTAAAGTTCTACCAGTAAAAATACTAATCAAATATATTAAATATGATGAATTATCGGAATTTACCCGCGATATGAAAACAGAAGCACAAATGGTAGTTGATTGGTTTAGCCGTCGTACAGATAAAAAGTATAAAAGTTTTACTATTACCTTCACCTTCTGTAGTCTTTTTGGTGTTGCATGTGTATCTAAAAACATGTTTGCAATCAAAAAGATAGTTAATAAAACTTTATGCAAAAAGAATTTAAATATTAACTATGCCGTGTTGACAAATGATTATGATTTTATTAAAGAATGCCTTGAATTTTTGGATGTCTCGAATATCTCGAATACCCTGAACCATGGAAAGGCTTTTGCCACTGCGAATACATTGGATGTTGCAACACTGCCGTTATATTCTTTTTATCATGAATTTGAAGACTCATTTAGCAAAACCTATATCATGAATAAGATTAAGTCTGTTGTGATTAGCAAAGAAATAGTGGACTTACTAAAAGAGCATGGTGCTGTTTAATGGCTTCGATGGCTTCGATGGCTTCATTGACTTTGGAGGCTTTGGAGACTTTGGTGGCTTTGGAGAGCTTCGTTGACTTTGGAGAGCTTCATTGACTTTGGAGAGCTTCGTTGACTTTGGAGAATGTCTTTTTTCTTTAAAGCAAAATTAAAAATTTAGTTTGTCATGAGCGCTCCCAAGATGGTTTCCCAAATTTGCGAAGCAGGGGGCTATGGGCTATTGTCAACTAGCCCATCATGTGGTTACATTCATAACTTTTGAATCCATAACATGTTTCAACCATTCTTCCAGATTTACACCAATTACCATCTTGCATAAATACGCATCCCAATAAAGGATCAATTAATTTTGAGTCGAATGGTATTAGTTTTTTACTCATTAAAAATTGTTGTTTTCTACGCTCGGTAAGAGTAGTTTCTAAACATAAATCTTTTAGAAACTCGCTAGCTTCACTGAATTTAGTAAATTCTCTATGAATGTAGTCCATGTTATCTTTTCTTGTTGGATGACTATTTTCAATTATTATTACTTTACTCCGCACTTTGGCTCTAATATCAACATCTTTACGCGTTTTAATATAATATCCATTTGAGTCACTGTCATAGTAAGCTAAATATTTGATAATAAATGCACCTATTTCTTTTTCTAATTCTTTTGTCTGATTTTCAATACTTCTATCTGTTTTTAAATACTCTTCAAGATCACACAGAGGTATTTCTTTTCCATTATTGTAATTTTTTGAAATTAGTATTTTATCATCTCTTAAAATTAGAGTATACGGATCAAAATATATACTTATGTCTCCTTTGTAATCTACACTTCCACTTCCACTTCCACTTCCACTTCCATTTTTTACATAATTTACACCTAGTACTTTGTAAAATATGTGTAAGTAATGTTGAATATCGTGTTTTTTATGATACAACAAAATATAATTTTCTACAACTTTGTCGATATTTCCTAACTTTATGAGATCGTTAACCTGAATATATGTATTATCAAATTTTAATAATATTGCCTTTGGACTGAGTTCAAGGGTACAACATATTGACTCTTTATTTAATAATGCGTATAGTTCCAGTGCCTTTTTTACATTATTTTCTTCGTGAGCCATTTTTTGTGTTTTGAATTTTGAATTCAAATATTTATTTCGTTTTTTTATTCTTTGTCCCAAAGTCTCCTAAGTCTCCTAAGTCTCTAAAAGCATCCGTCATTCATTGTCCCATATGTCAGGATATTGAATATTTTCCTTGACACAATAATCCCATAAAGCATCACGGAATTTGGTAGAATCATCAAAAACTTGTTCAATGTAAGTAAACACGTCTGGTTCATTAATCATATAGTCGCCAAGAGTTTCACCTAAGTCTTCCCATTCAAGGTGATCAATGTAATAATTAGTGAAATCTTCGCGATTATGCTCTTTTATTGAACGATCGTAGACTCCTCCTATAATTTCAGATATTTCATCAGAGTAGCCTACAGTCTTATATGGGATATTACAGAGGCGATAATAGAAGTCACCACTCTTATTAGTTTGGCTGTTGCAAATAGCTTCGACTGCATCATCTACATTATCAAGATCTGGAACAATTTCATTCATTTTTGATACAAGTTGCTCGTCTGATAATGATTCATATGTACTTATCAATTGATTTATATGTTCAATTGTTGCTGAGTCGTGTATTGGGGCGTCACTTATCATATTTGGTCTTTTGTCAATAAAGCACATTTCCATTTTGTCTTCAATTGTCTTTTTATCTTTTTCTGAATCCGAACTCATTGTTCCTATACAAATTAGTTATATTGAAAATTTTCGATCATTTTTTTGTTTTCGAAAGTCAAAAGAAATAACTTTTCACTGTTTTGAGAAATCTTGAAAAAAGAGACACGTCTCTATGGTCTCGTTGGTCTCGCAAGTTATCAATCTCTCTAAAATATGTATATAAAATTGGAGAAGTAATTACTGTTGGCAACGCTAACATACAATGTCCTTGGAATACTGACATTATCACGTTTCATCATGCTTATTACATGCTCCCGTTCAGAGAGTATTTCTTCTAATGTTGTCACAATGCAGTCACTGTGGAACTTAATCTTTGTCTGCAATTATGTATATTAATACATTTTATTAAAAAACAAAGTGATTCTCTATGTATTTAGCGCTTGATAGTTAAGGTTCTTTTTTGAGGAGTCTCCTACTTATTCTTATTGGAATCCACATATGTAAGTTCCAACTTTACTGGGAAAGGTACACGGTGCACCATTAGGAAATTTGTAAAGACAAATAGTTGTCGGCCATTATGTATTAATATGATATTTTAAAAAAACAAAGTGATTCTCTATGTATTTAGCGCTTGATAGTTAAAGGCTCTTTTTCGAGGAGTCTTCTACTTATTCTTATCTGATATGTTTCATGCACATCTCCAACAATTACAGATGAAGTTGTTGGAAACATCAAATGTTAATGAATTAAAAACTATTGAACAATCAATACAATCATTTAAGCCAACCGATTTGATGGATTTAGCAACATTTTTAACTGAAATTGATGGAATTAAATGTACAGAAAATTTGTGTATAATAGGTACAACAAATTATTGCGATAGGATAGATGACGCGTTAAAAAGAGATTTTAGATTTACACCATTCAATGTTGGACTATTTGATAAGGATTTAACAGAACAACTAATTCGACATTTATATTACTTAGATAATGATTATTATTTGGGTGTTGATCAAAATATAAATATTAGTCCATCAAAAGTATCATATTTATGTCTTAAATATGACAGTGCAGAAGAAGTTGTTAGGACTATTAATCAAATGATCAAGTATTAAATTATATTTGTATCATATCCTCTGAAGTTCTTGAGTCCAGCAGTACTAACATTTCTTGGTAAATCAATTGTATAAGGATTTGTTGTAGCATCTTTAACGTAAGATAAATGTGCTTGTATGTTTACAGCAATGATCGGAACTGCTATATCAAGAGTATCTTTATTTAAGACACATACTTGATGCATTAACTGCTCTCCGGTAACTCTCGGATCATTAAAAGCATTTATGTATACTGATCTCATGATTGCTACTAGATCTTCTTCGCGTTGATCTGAAATTGTTGTTTTATAAAGATACCATATAAACGACTTAATTAAATGTTGAACATGTTCAATATTTTGCTTTGACATGAACGCATACATTAATGGATTTATTTCGTGAAATGTCTTCAATGTGTCTGCATAATTGTAGTCTTTTCTGTCTGTTTCTTTGAACTTGTAATCAGCATAATGATCTCTAAATAGGAAATTCTTATTTCTTCCAAAATCAAATTCTGCAACAGGGTTATCACGCTCGACAGAAGGGGCAAGATATGATTTTGTTTGTTCTAATTCGCCAGATGTTTGAAAATTAGAAAATCCAAATCCATCAGCAGGTTTACTAAAATTATGCCAAACAGGACTCCCATTATATTCTATATCTGTTGATTCAATATTCTTTTGCATGGTAGTATATCTAGAACAATGAAAAAATCAAAACATTCTTTGTCGAGTTCTTTAATATTCTTTTTAGCTACTCGTAGCTAAGAGCAATGCGTTCTTTCTTTATCTTTTGTATGCAAATAGTATAAGACAAAGTTAGTTAGATAGGTGGATTTAAAATGATGGATGGTACATTTGGAAAAATTGTACTCAAAGGATCTGTAATTACTAAAAATACAAAGACAAATGACTATGGATCAATCGCAGAATTAATATTCATGATATCATACAATAACACTATATATTTTCCATCGTTATATAATTTTAGTATTAATTCGCATGACATATTTATATCAATGGAATATTGCGGATTAACATTATCAAATTTAGCATATAAGATTGATTATTCATGCAGATTAAAACTTATTCCAGAATTTATCAGGCAAATTAATGATATTTTATTCTTTCTTAAATCAATAAGAGTAGCACATATGGATATTAAGCCAAGTAATATTTGTTATAATACTACAAGGAAATCTATTAAATTAATAGATTTTGGATTTGTTACAAAGATTTGTGGAAAATATACAACAAAGATGTGTGGCACATATAATTTTGCTGATCCTGATCATATTAGGAATAAATTGCCAGCAAATTACGAATATGATACATTCGGAGCTGGACTCTCATTGTATTCGTTTCTCAATAAAAGTCATATTTCTTTTATTAAGACGATTGGAATAAATTATGATGTACTTCTAAAAGAGGTTGGACACGTTGAGCATGAAAAATATTTGCCGAAAGATACAGCAGAATATTTAAAATCGATGATACAATTAGATAGAAAATTGCGACCAATTCCCTCTTCAGAAAGATTGTGTGATCTTGGGGGTGGGGGACATAATGTCCCCCATGACCCCCTTGCCGAGGAACATTCTGTTGGGGGACATGCTGTCCCCCATGACCCCCTTGCCAAGGAATTTTCTGATAGTGGGGGACATGCTGTCCCCCATGACCCCCTTGCCAAGGAATTTTCTGATAGTGGGGGACATGCTGTCCCCCATGACCCCCTTGCCGAGGAATTTTCTGATAGTGGGGGACATACTATTTATAAAGACACTAACGATCAGCAAAATCAACAAAGAACAGCTATAAGGCAATTATTATATAAGTCCTACAATAATGAAGATATGATTACTTATGCATTAAATTTGTATAATAAGATTACATGTGAAGATAGAGTTAAAAGTTTAGGTAATGAAAATATTATTCTTGAGTATTGCACATCACTCTCGTTGCACATTTATGAAAAGACTGATATTTATTTAATAAAAAAACCAAGCAAATTGTTTGAATTTATAAAGATATTATTATCAATTGAAGATTTCAGGAAAAACATTTATCCATGAATACTCTTAATAATAATCATCCGTACTTTAAAATTCTTGATTAATGTCTTTATAGTCTTTATAGTCTTTATAGTCTTTATAGTCTTTCCAGTCTTTCCATTCTCTCCATTCTAATGTTCTCTTTCCTGAAAGAGTAATATTTTTACACATATGAAGTGTAACATACTTTACAAATTCAAGAATACTCATGCTCTTAATAGTATTATTAGTATTATTAGTATTATTAGTCGTATCTTGTGGAAGTTGACGTAATTTCTCATTATTAATGATGGATATCAATAGTTCTCTACTCTTATCAAACAAGGATATATATTTTAATAGTATGTATACATGATAATGCGTATCTAAACTTCTATTCATCTTTATACATTCATCAGATTCAAATAGATTAATTAGATTTGGATATTGTGCAACTCTTCTAACATTATTATAATAATATAATTTATCCTCAAATTTTTTATTATCATAACAAATTATAGGTGGTGTTCCTTTTACAAATAAACGTATTTCAGAAGAAGATAATCCAGCCCAACATTGTGTGTAAAATATTCCCTGTGGAAATGGTGTTACTTTTGAATATTTTCCATCTGCTATTAAATCATAGTAGGGATGATTTCTGTATTTTGCAATAAATGAGCTATCTTGTGCTTTCTTAATGTCCTCAAGATTTCTACTAACTTCATCACTATATGTGCAGTGAGATTTTATTAATGAATATGATGGTGACATGTTTTTAATTATATCGATATGTAAAAGACTATCATAAAGTACAGCAATCTCAGAAAACCTTTTGTCTTCAATACTTCTAATATCAGAAATAAATAAAGCATTGTATGTTTTGAAAACAGTAGACAATACAGCTGACATATAGCCTTTAATATATAGAATTGTGTTCATTTCTTGAGAAAGAAACTCATCAATATCTTTTTGTGTAATGTGTTCACTGACATATAAAGTATTGTAATTATCATATTGATAACATTTTGGAAATTCAATATCACGTGGATCAATTAAAACAAATTTGAAATGCGGAAACATCATCGATAAATAACAAATGTGCGTTCCCGGAGCAGAACCAGCATATACAACTAATTTTGTTGGCCATGTAAAATTATTATCCTCATATACTCTGTTAAAAAAGTTAATTTCTGACATTAATAATTTTAATTGTCCCCAATGTACTATTTTTTCAGATGCATTGTCCTTATTAAATTTATCTCGTCTTTTATATTCACATTCTGGGGAATTCTCATCTATTACAATGGGCAAGAATGATTCAAGTGGGGGTGGGGGACATGTCCCCCATGACCCCCTTGCCTCTGTTTGGGGACATGTTGTCCCCCATGACCCCCTTGCTTCGGATGTTTCTGGCTGAGTTGGGGGACATGCTGTCCCCCTTGCTTCTGTTGGGGGACATGCTGTTCCTAATACATGTTCCCAGTCAGATTGTTTAAGTATTTTAATAAAAGGATAATCTCCATCTAGACTGATTAGGTCATCTGTTGATAATTCGCCAACAATATCTTTCTTTTTTAAAGGAATATATGAATGTTTAATTGATGTCCGTTGCCTATTATTAAAATATTCCCATGGTTGATCGTCAGGTATAGACATATTCTTCTTTTATTAATTTTAATAAATTATTTTTATTAATATTTTACAAAGATAATTATTACATGTTAGCATTAAATACTTATTGTGCTGGCTGTTGCGCTGGCTGTGATGGCTGTTGCGCTTGTTGTTGTGCCTTTTGTTGATAAAATTTTTGCAATTTCGCTTTGTAATCAGGTCTTGATCTTTTTACTGCTTGTTTGTTTAAATTTTTCAATTGAAAAATAATTCCCCCGTTTCCAGTTGGAATAATTGTCGGAGTTTGAGTAATAATGTAAGTACATTGTATTGAAATTATATTACCGGGTTCTAATACATACTGCTCAATTGGACTAGTATATAAAGTATTCCATAATTCACTAATCCCTAAATATGATGATAATGCTAATTCATTTGGTAATATTCGAATAGATCCACTTGTCATTGAAATGTTTACAGGGAAATTGATAAGATTATCATGACAATTATAATAATTATAGTATGCAAATTTGTATGTCACGTCATCAACCCATGCATTTGCTACAATATTATATTATTTAATGATGTGTTTATTTTTTATCTGGTATTGCTATAATACTCATATAAAGACTCCTATTTACAAGACTTTTTTTACAACTTATTTATGAAAAAGTATATTTGAACAAAGTATATTTAGAATTTATGACTACATCATATTGCCTTCTAGGGATAATATTTGCTGTGTTATTATTGTTATTGATACCTATGATACCACAACTACTAAATAATCAATCACTAAATAATCAACAAGAGAATCAACGTGGTGGGGCAAGTGGAGCATTTCCTGACGGTTACTTTAGGATAAGAAACAGAGATAATAATAAAGCAATAGCGATCGATTCAGAATCACAATATGTTAAACTAGTTGATCCATCAGATAAATTTGATCAACAATGGTCTTTTAAGGACGGCAAAATAGTTTCAAGAGGTAATTTTGATGTATTATCTCTCGAAAATAATTTAGCCGTCGACGGAGTTAAAGTTATACATGTATCTCAAGATGCTCAATCGACAACATCAGCAACATCAGCCCAAGGATCAACAACTCAGCCAGCGACATCAGCGCAAGGATCAACAACATCATCCCAAGGATCAGCACAAGAAGGTATATCAATAACAACAATAACTGCTCTTAATAGTATTAAGAATAAGATAGTAAATACATTCGAGACGATTGGGGCGGGATCTATAACTTCATGGACTGTTGATGGTCAAGGAAATATAAAGAATTCTGGAAATAATGGATACCTTTCAACTCAAAGTGATCAAACTCTTGTTATTTCAATGAAAACACCAATGCAATGGTATTTTGAAGTTGTGACAGATGACTCAATAAAGCAACTACTTGCAGAAATTCTAAAAGAACAAAAGAAGCTTGCTCAACAAGAACAAACTGAAATTAAACAACAAAAGACTGAACAAAAAGAAATTAAACAAGAACAAAAAGAGATTAAACAAGAAAGTATTAAGCTTGATGATATTGCAAATATGTTGAAAACTGGAGCACCTGTTTCAAACAGCGTTGTATCAGCAACAACATCATTCATTAAATCTCTTAATGCGCAACCAAAACCGCTTACGACTTCAGGACAACAAGTTTCATGTGAAATAGAACCAATAGAAAATCATCCTGATTACAAAAAATATATACTAAGAAAGAAATGTCTTGAAAATTGCAAGAAGTGCACAGAGAATACACATTCTAAACTAGAAAAATGTAAAAAGGAACTTGATGAATGCAAAAATGAGTTTATATTACCAAATGGACAAACATTAATTGAACTATCCGGAGGTATTGCTCCCCATTCTCAAGAACTCGTGTTTCTTGATGCTTCCAGACATGAAGCATTCGTTGATTATTCTGGAAAATATGATATACGTCATCATAAAGAGTTTCCAAAACTTATCAATGATGTTAATAGTAAAACTATTCTTAAGTCACAATGTGCTGTCCCTGTTTCTCAAATTAGTAACTATATTCCAAAGAACCAATTATATACACAATATAAAAATATGCCTATTGAGCAACATCCATCATATAATACAATAATGGCAAAATATGCTGTTAAAGTTCCAGGGACATGGCCTCCACAATATATTCCTTCTGCTGAATTACAACAAAAATTACAAAATTGTGAAAATCGCAAGAACGATTGTTCTAAACATTTCTTTTAAGTTGGGGGGGACGTACTGTCCACCATAACCCCCTCGTTTTGGGGACAGCTGTCCCCCATAACCCCCTCGTTGGGGGACAGCTGTCCCCCATAACCCCCTCGCTGGGAGACAGCTGTCCCCATAGCCCCCTCGCTTGTAAACATTCTGTCAAATTTCAAAGGAATTTTTAAACAAAAAAAAATAATAAAAAAATATCTTGAAAAAAAATTCTATATAATTGTATTGTATCACAAGGTTCTGTGGCCTAATTGGATAAGGCATCCGACTTCTAATCGGAAGATTGCGGGTTCGAATCCCGTCAGAATCAATTATACACTTTGTATAAGAGAAAGAATATAAAGAAATATAAAGAATATAAAGCACGAAGAACATATAGAGAACATGGGAAATAACAGATCATCATACGAAAAAATACCTGAAAAAGACACTATTCATGTCAATAACAGATCATCATACGAAAAAATACCTGAAAAAGACACTATTCATGTCAATAACAGATCATCATATGAAAAAATACCTGATAAAGGTCATAAAGACGATAAAGATGATAAACCACCTCCTTATGAAAGTCACGACATTCTTAAAAAAGGAATATATGACACTCTTTTTGTTGGATTACATAACGGATCTGTAATTCAGTTAGTAACAATAGACGATTTAAAAACTGGACGCATATCGTTCAAAATAGAATATATTGATGATGATCCGCTTTTTAAACTCAGAATAAAAAATTGCAATACAGGTGTTGCATTCAGAACGAATGAAGTAAAATATAGTAAATCAAAGAATATGTATGTTATTGATGGTAAACCAATTGATATATCTTATCGACCTCCTATTAAAGTTGAATTATATCTGACAGAAAATATTAATCTAATTAATAAATATCATGCGAAATGTTATTGCAAAATTTATATGGATGATGACGTTAATCAACTACATGACCAATACTTATCTTATGGTGGAAGTAAGTAGTATTGGCAGAAAAGAGAAAAGCTATCCAAAGAATATATAAGTGCCGGCCGGACATAAAAAGAAAACCATAAATAATGGGTAATACTCAAAACATATTACAACAATCACCACCATATAGGCATATTGCACCCAACATGTTACCTTCATATACTTATGAAGGTAACAATAGAAGACCATTCGCGTATGAGATGCTTTCATATGAGAGACTACCAGAATATTCTCCTGAAATAGGACAAAATGAAAATCCACCGTTATATGAGGAAATAGATACATCACGATATATATGTGATGAATTTGGAAATATTAATTGTTCAAATTGTACTAATTGCTCTAATTGTATAAATTGTTATAATTGTTCAGATTGTAGGAATTGTATTAATTGTAAATATTTAAAGAAGAAATCATACATGATGAACAATGCAATCAGAATAAAAGATGATTTTTTATAGATATGCTATTAATATATGGAAAAAGAAAATGCGAAATACACCTCTATATTAGTTATTAGTATTTATTAGTATTTATTACTTATTAGTACTTTTAAGTCCTTTGAACAGCTACAAGTTTCTTTTGACCTACAGGTTGTGCCTTTGTCTTCATTGATAAATTAGATACGCCTGCTGGTAACGATAATAAACTAATTTCTACTTGATCTGCTTCTATCTGTTGAGATAATTCTTGAACTACTCTTCCACCACCGCCTCCTCCGAAAAGACAACTCTTATCCTTTGTTAATGTTACAAGTAGACTGAGTGTTTTAAATATCTGTTTTCTTCTTGTTTGATAATAAGCTTCTGTTGAATCTCTTAGTAAATCCATTAGAGAAGTTATTTTCAATGTTATACTATCAATTATTAGGACACCAAAATCATTCTTTTCATAAAGAAATTTACATAAATATGTTGCAATCTTGTCTGTATCAGTTTTAAATTTATCTTTAAGTGTCTTTATTAAATCATTAAAATTACCTACAAATTTAATGATAGACTTATCTAATTCTTCAATATCCTCAACCTCTCTGGATTTTTTACTATAACCTTTTGGGTAATGTGTCGGAACTTGAGGGAAAACTAAACCACCTAAACCACTCTCTGTTGGCTTTATTGTCTCGAGTGGTTTTTTCGTCTCTCTTGGCTCGATGGCTTTTGATGAATGAATAGGCTGAATAGGTTTTGCCGGTTGATGATGATGACAAAATCTTTCATCTAGTTTTGGATCTTTTGTAGGTGGATTTTTACATTGCATACCATTTGGTTTTATTCCGAGACATGTTGACATTTGCTTATATTATATTAAAAATTGAAGTACTATATAATTACAATAGAAAAATAATAGAATATAATAGAATATAATAGAAAATGCAAAAATATTAGGTATTTTCTATTACATATATATACTTCATTTTTATTAAATAATACAAAATGTTTTACATAGTAAATGACTTTTTGGTAGAAAACGATATGGAATTTGTAACAATTTTACATGATCCATTAAATAATGAGGAACTTCATGGCAAACATTTTGATTTTTTTGCTGATACCAATGACACAGATGATACTGCCAATGACAGTACTGAAAGTATTATGACCTTTCAAGAAAAATTGGATGAAGAATCATTATCTCAAATACAATTAATTAATCTTGCAAATGCATCAAACTTAGTTTTATTAAAAGCATATGCTATTACAGATGCAAAGAATGTTCCAGACTCTTTAAATTCGAGATCTATTAAAGATTATTATCTGAACATTTTAGAGATCTTGACAACTACATTATTTTATAAAAATGGTGATTTATACTATAATGATATTGAAAAAACTTATGACGAAACATTAAATGATTTGGATTTAATAAGAGATTACATATTTAAGAAAGGGTTTTATGGATATTATTTACCAAAAATTGTTTCAGTAAACGACGCATATACAATAGGACAACATGTTAATATTAAAGTCCTATAAAAAGTACATAAAGAATACAGTATAATAAAATTATATACAGTTAAATTTACTTATAATACTTGTAAATAATGACATCACACGATGATGAAGTGTCAGAAAGTCTTCTTAATGACGAAAAAATAAAATTTGAAAAGACAAGCAATGAATATTTACAACAATATGCTTTAATATCTTTTTGTTCTCCGGAGGAAAATATAAAGAAAAGACTAATTATTGATGTTACAAGTTTCTTTATATCTGAACTTCACCAACAATTAAGGTTGCTAATTGATGCACATATATCAGAAGTTAATATTTTAATCAATAATAAGTTTGAACATTGTTACAATGAACATATGTTTGGTATTGATGAAGATAAAGATTTTTATCGTAAAATATGTAATGAATTATTATTGAATAACGAAATATACACAGAAAAATATTTATCTTCATGCGCTTTTGATCCAAAACTTCTTACTCAACTTATTGAAAAGATAGATTTCACTCCATTAGAGAAACAGAAACATATTTATGGAATTAAAGTTAGTGGTATTTTCTCAAATCACGAAGATACTGAAAAGTTTCAAGCAGAAATTAACAATTATCATGGTAACAAGATGCATTCTCATGTTATTAGTATTGGTAACTATGCTCTATACGATCCAAAAACAGACTTATTTGATAATCAAAAGTTTAAGTCAGATGAAATAATTATTGACAAAGAAACTGGTCAGACGATCGACATGAATCAACTTGTTGAAAGCAACAATATTAATAATGATATGGTTAAATCATATCAACAAAAACTGTACAATGATACAAATAATCTTGTTGATATTATTGATATTGTTCAATCAAAAGCTAAAGTTGTCCAAAATGAAGAAATGCGTAAAAATATTGAAGCACTTAAAGCTTCAAGACTTGCTATGAAAAATAAGAGAATCAGATAATTACTTAATAAGCTCTTAATAAGCGCTTAATAAGCACATTAGTTAGCAGAGAAAGCACCATATTTTGTAGGATTAACAGGATATGCAGGATATACTGGATTTAATTCTTGGATCTCTTTTGCAAGAGTATCAGTAGAAGGTATCTGTGAATACAATCCTCTTTCAGGATCTGCATTTGCTGGGGCTGGATCTGCAGGATTTAAGTACTGTCCAATGATTTTCTGTCCTTGTCCTTCACTTTGAGCACTTTGAGCATTCTGATCTTGACTTTGTGCATTTTGATCTTGATTTTGTGCGAGTGCTTTTGTTGTTTCTTTATACGCTTTTTCCATATCATTTTGAACTTTTTGTGCTATACGTTCGACACTAAATTTGGTAACTGCTTGAACAAGAAGAATAAATATTATAGTTAATAATACAGATGCAGTAACTGAATATTTCCTCAATAAAAGTATAGCTAGCACAAAAATAATCTTAATAAGAGGATGTGCAAACACCTTTACAAGAGAATGTGGCAAATCTGGTGCTAAAAATCCTCCAAATAGGATAAAAAATACAACAACTGCTCCTGATACCAATGAGTTGTCAAGTAATTTTTCAGACATTTCTAAATATTCTTTAATAGTATCCATTTAGAAGAATAGATTGATTAGTATTAATTGTATATTGATAGTAAATATTTTTTACTTCCAAGAAAATTCTACTTATAGTCTATATTCATTGATATATTAATTGATATCAATTATGAACATAATAATTATAATATTGATAATTATTCTAGAAGTTATAGTGTTTTTTGGTTTAACTTCTTTATGGATTATAAGACGTTATCGTGAAAATACACAAGTTGCTGGCTCTAGTCCTAGTAATAGTCTTAATACTGGGAGTCTTATAACAAAGGAATGTAATATAGTATGTGGTACAGATATAGGAATCGAATGCCCTCCAAAAGAATGTTCTTCTAGAAAGAAATCACAATGTTCATGCTGAGCTTGGGGGACAGCTGTCCCCATTACCCTCCTCGCATAGCATTATATAGCATTTTATAGCACTTTATAGCATTATATAGCATTATATAGCACTTTATTTAGAATTTTATAGAACCATATATAACATTTTATCGCATTTATTTAGCATTTTATAGAACCATATAGCATTTTTTTTAGATTTTTGTTAAAAAATATATAGTGGTATTATATACACCAATCGCAATGGACTATTTCGGAGGAGCTAAACGAGCTAGAAATGCATGGCAACAATATGTCAGCGACTTTTCTAAACAAGTTAAAGCGGAGGGAAAGACATTTAATTTACAAGATGCTTCTAAGGCATGGAGAGCTGCGGGAAATCTCCCTAAGGAGAAGCCCGCCACTGCATGTCGCAAAGTTGCTCAAGCCAGTTGCCGAAGCACACAGGCAAATGGCAAGAATTGTGTTTGGGTCACCCCCAAACGTGTTGGAAAGAAGTCTGGTAAGGCAGTAGCGCCCCACTGTCGTGCGTCCCCACAATTCGGACCACGAGGACCCACTGGTCCTCTCCGACCCCTTTCTCTCTAAACAATAAGTAATAAGAGTAAGTAATAAGAGTAAATAAAGTAATTACCTTTGTTATGACCTACTTTGTAAATACAAAAAATAAAAAAGAAAGAGAATAAAAAACCTAATTAAAATAATCAAACTAATTCAAAATAAAAATATGTTTATTATTGGCTCAGATCCTTCAACAGAAACTAATTATTATAAAAATGATATAATGAGTTGTGTTCAATACATTGGATCACAAATTTATAGTTGTAAACTGGAAAAATATTATAAAGACAAGAATATTACATTCAAAAATACTATAACATCCCATAATAATCCTCTTAAATTAAAGGGAAATGCAAATAGAATTTCTAGAGTTGTTTTTGGGGGACATGCCGTCCCCCATAGCCCCCTTGCTGAGGCCGATTCTTGTGAAGACCAACAAAGTCTTTCTCATGCTCATGACGAAAAATTTATTGTATCTATCAAATATCACGATATTGATATTGTATCATTAGATTCAAAATACACAAATCTTAAAAATCTCAGAAATTTTGAATCTAATGGAAATAAGTATTACGATATTCAATTGTTAAATCTAATTCCAGATGGAATTATTGTATTCGATGGATATGACATAACTTTTACTATTACAGATAATAATGGATCAATATATGAACCTGTTACATGGTTTGTTGAATATGAGACTTTTTGTGATTACAGCGCGGTATTGACTAATACTGTTATGCCATATTATTCATTTTATCATCAGTCATATGCTACGAATGCTAAAAGAGATCAAATAGATATAGAGATGCCGTTATCGTCTCTTGTATGTGAAGGAGTATTTATTTCGTCATCTTTTCCACTTGATAAGTTTACGATAACTGGATCTAATTATAATAATGTTTATGATCGTGATACTTTAAATTATTTATCATCCTGCAATCAAGACGATAAACAGATCTATTTTAAGAAATCTACATACGACTACTATGTATCATTCTCAAATATGAAATATGTTGGGTTGATTTTCTACAGATTAGGAGAACCAACAATTAATTTGCACTTTCAGGTACAAAATACAACTGCTATAGCATATAGAGAACATACAGAAAATAACATAACTAATATAACATTCGTTATGTTAAACGCTATATCATTTTATCATAGAGAAGAAGATAATAAAATGTATGGCTTATATTGTCCTCCATTAGAAAGTATTGAGAACAAATGTCAATTAATTGAAAATCTCAAGAATCCTAAGAATCTCAAGAATCAATGGAATGAACTATTGGAGTCACCATGCCAAAAGGTATCTCCAGAATTGTTCATTGAAGGTTATTATTTCTCCAAATATGATCAAAATACTTATAAAATGCCAGTACCTGTACCTACATCAACTCCCGTTTCTTTTGATATTATAGATTTAATGGAAAAATATCTGATAAACGACTGTTGTTATCTTGGATCTTCTCGATGTCGTATCTGTAATAAGACAAATGGGTCAAAAGAAACGCGTATAACACATAACGGCATTAAGTTCATAGTTCCAGAAGGTTATATTCATTATGTTAAGGATCATAATGTTCATCCAAGTAGTAATCTTATCGAATATCTTAAAAAGATAGACGTGGATCCTGATAATAAAGTTAATATTATGTATGATTATTCTACATTAATTTCTAGTTAAAAAATGTTTAAAAATTCAATACAAAGAAAAACTAATGAGACAACAGATAAGAACTAAAGATAAGACTAAGAGAAAGAGCATGCCTGTCACAGAGATCAAAGGAGATCTTTTTTCATCAGAAGAGAAATATGCTCTTGCTCATTGTGTTGCAAAAGATTTCAAAATGGGTGCAGGAATAGCAGTTGCATTCAGTAAGAAGTATGCACATGGTCACTATCTTAGACAACTTGATGCGAAGGTTGGAGATACTATCATTTGTCGTACAAATACAGGAAGAGAAATCGCATACATGGTAACAAAAGAGATTTCATCAAGACTTCCAAATCCATCAAATGCATATGACGATATGCGTCAAGCATTAGTAAATCTATTCAATAATGTACAAAGTAAATACATAGCAATGCCTCGTATTGGATGTGGTCTTGACCGTCTTGATTGGACAAAGGTAAAGAGAATGGTAGAAGAGTTGTGCCCGAAAGATGTAACTATTGTTATTTATTATCTTTAAATATGAAATTGCATGCATTGATTATATTGATTATATTGATTAGTATTTTTAGTGTTGGTATGTGCCTGAGGAACAAATAGTAAAGAACTTACTTTGAAAGGTAATGAAGGTACATAATCTTCAACAATCGCTTTAATATTATTAAAAGAACAATAAACTTTTGTAAAGATTGAACTATTATAACATATATTTTCCAATAAGTATCCAGTAAGAGAATTATAAATTAAGAAATATATGTTTTCTTTTTCTCCGGTCATAGATTGTAATTTTTGAACACTAAATATATGATTATTAAATAATTCGCTACTTTGAGGACTCTGAGGACTCTGATCATCTAATAAAACATTTACTTCCAAAAGATTGTTTAGAATTGTGAAAACAGAATAATTATAATAAATTATAGTCCTTTGACCATTAAGAATAGTAAAAATTAATATTCCAGTAACATTTCCTGTATCTATCGTAACTTTGTATTTGTATTTTTTCAATAGTTCTGGTTTAAAGAAATGACTTTTATTAATTTGAATACTTGTAAATGGATATTCATTAATATTAAATGCATTAATAAACGCTTCTGTTACATAACTATTTAATATCACATAATTTTTTACATCTGATTTATTAATTTTAATATTTAACATTCTTAATGTTTTTATTTAAAAAATGCATTAAATAATACTTAATGCATTTTTTTAATAAAGAAAAATGATTAAAAATTTCTAACATACATTACTATTGTCGGTACTAAAAATGGCAGAATTCTTACAGGCTTCGCAAGACTTACAAGAAACACAAGAAGAAACACAAGAGACTATGAACAAGATTGTTCGTCTATACGAACAAATAAGAGATTTGCGCTATAAACCAACAAAAAATGGTTTACTTTCCGAAACATATTACATCATGCGATCATATGATAGCAATCGTAGGAAATTTTTCATATATTGTGCCGTGATGAGAGCAGTTTTAGATGTTCATGGCATAGTTTTTGGTGGTTTTGCAAGAGACTGGTTAGAAATTAAGAATAAAGAATTGACTCAAAAGTCGTATGACATCAACTATGATTTTGAAAGTACTGCAATAACGCACGGAATATCTGATATTGATGTTATCATGACAAAATCACAATTTTTGGAATTTCGAAATAATATGCACCGGAAAGGATATCTTGATTATTTGCGTGATAGCAAAAATTATCCAATTGATCTTGTTGATGGATTTAATCATAGACAATACATTTTTGTTTCATTGGATTATACTAGAGGTGGCTTTATCCTCGACCTGTTGGAAGTAAAAAAACTCATTGTCTAATGCTCCTATTGATCTCATTGATAATGTACAATATTTACCATCTGCTATTGATTTTGATGTAAATTCATTATACATATACTACACAAGAAATTGTGGTACTGGTGCACAGCATTGTGGCAATATGCATTTTAATTTATATCAAAATCATTATACTGTATGCGTAACAACTTTACTGCTCGATGAAAATGATAAAAATGCTATTTGTAAGACTTCAGAGATTATAAATGGTATTATGAATCACAAAGCGATTATGCTGAATCCACAACATGACTTAGTAAGTCAAAGATCAGAAAAGTTGCGATCAAAAGGGTACAGTATTGTTTTTGACAAAAAAGAAGAGCAAGGAGAAGAGCAAGGAGAAGAGCAAGGAGAAGAGCAAGGATTAGCAATTCGCTACAGACTTCGATGGATTAATCATGCGATGAATCATGCGATGAATCATGTAATGAATAATAATCAAGATGCTGGCATTGATGAATAATTGCTACTTTTAATTATGGATAAAAAAATGATTAAAATTTTATCAAAGTCAGGAAATATTGCAAGAGCAAGAAGAATGGCGATCACCAGAACTAGCACTCACAACAATCACAACAATCACAACAATCACAACACTCACAGCAATCACAACAATCACAAGAACAGAGGCAGCAGCAGGAACAAAGTAGGCAACTTCCATTTAATCAAGGACAGAGACACTCACAAAGCCAACAACAAAGCCAACAACCTCCGGCACCTTCGTATAATCCAAATGCGTTTGCTTCGACAAGAGCTATTGGACAATCAATGCCATTCAATGTTCCACAGAGAGTGAACAGAAATATATAAACGATCATATTTTGAATATTTTGAAGTTTGAAGATTTAAAAAAAATAAATAAAAAATTAATTTAAAAATATCATTACAAATTGTAACACAATGTACACATTTAGCGAAAGAGCACAACAATATGCAGACGATTGTTATATATCGCACAAAGAATATGCAGACGATGAAAATTTAGATTACAATAGCGAAATAGGTGTTCCAATGGATGTCATTCAATCATTTTTAGAAATAGCATATGCAGAAAGCAACGAAATAAATGCGGTCAAATATATATACGAAATAATGAACGTGATTCCAAGAGAAATATTTTTTGAAAACCCACATAATAACAGCGTTTATTATTTTAATTTTAATAACAAAAAACAAATGTTTGGAATAAGTCAAGAACTAAATAAATATTTGAAAATTGCATACGACAGTATCACAAAAAACGAAATTGTAGACGGAAAAGTTGTACGATCAAAATGGTGGTCAAAATTTGGAAACAACTATGCATATTGTAGCGAAGTACATAATTTATTGTGCATGATAAAAGAAAATATAGTTAATTTATCTTAATGGAAGAATGACACAGAAGAATGACGCAAAAGAATGACGCAGAACAAAGATTCAGAAGAATGACATAGAATTTCACTTTGTTCAGAGGATATTTTGTCGAATTTTCTATTAATATGGAAAAAATTAAGTAAATGTTAGAAAAAGTTAGAAAAAGGCATTAAAAATAACATCAGAAAAAGGGAAAGAAAAAATTAAGAAAAGGCATTTTCTTGGGGATGGAGGGGGGGATTTTTTAAAAGTCTGAAAAATATTTCAGTAAATATTTCGCCCTGGGATTTTTTTAAGAATAAGTATTTGTCGGAAAAACTAATTCTGGAAAATCAACACTTGTTCTTGATTATCTATATCATCACAGAGATGTCCCTGTAGTTACTGTAATATCCCCAACAGATATGTATAATAAAACATTTTCTCCACATGTTCCGGCAATGTTAATTCATGATGAATATACTCCGGAAGTAATGAAATCAATTCAAAAAAGGCAACAGGATCTAATGAAAAACATAAATACTCTTCCTGAATTCAGAGGTGTTGATCCAAGGATAACTATTGTTCTTGATGATTGTCTTGCCGATTCTTCTGCATGGAAATAAGTAATTAAGTACTTATTTTAAGTACTTGATTTTAAATACTTTGTTATACTGGCTGAGAGACTTCCTCATGTTTTTTTTCCGAGAAACGTCAGTCGTTTCTCGGTCAATTTTGTTAAACTTTCTTACTAAACTTTGCCATGTAATAAGTTTGTCATGTTTTTTTTCCAAAGACAATCAACGGCGGAGGTGAAAATTACGAATAATCTTGATGTTTTTCTCCCTCCTTGGTAGAAAAAAAACATGACGAAGTCTCTCAGTTGTGTGGGGATTTTTTTTTATTCAAAATTTTTCCTGATCGTAACTAAAAAAGTCGTTT
>Ga0007882_10000224_pt1 | contig 33438 bp, 30 predicted proteins | sample CryBogCBH12Aug01_FD_71195 | JGI IMG/M metagenome (GOLD analysis project Ga0007882, IMG submission 71195) | Freshwater microbial communities from Crystal Bog, Wisconsin, USA - CBH12Aug09.1 | ecosystem: Environmental > Aquatic > Freshwater > Lake | place: Crystal Bog, Wisconsin, USA | collected... | reverse complement strand
TGGCTGGAAAGCCTCTGAAAATTGGGCTGGATAAATGTGGAGTAACAGCGCTGAAAGACAGTGACCGACTGGAGTTCAGCCCTATTGCTCCACATTACGAAAGTCTCAACATAAGTCGAGGATTAGGACATCGAAGGCGTCCAGTCGGTGCAGTTCCTTCTCCAGGGCGAGGTCCCTCCGCGCCGCCAGCAACCGCTGGACCAGGGCATAGGTGGGGGTGAAGTGGACGGTGTGCCCCCGCTGGATCAGTTCCAAGCCGATGGCACAGACCAGGTGGGTCTTTCCCCGTCCCGGCAGGCCAAAGGCCAGCAGGTTCTCGGCACGTTCGACGAAGCCGCCTTCACACAGGGTGGGGAGCATCCGCCGCACAGGCGTTGGCAGGCGGGCCGTATCGAGGGTGGCCAGGGTCTTTTCCATGGGCAGCTTCGAGGCTCTCAGCAGACGCTCCAGCCGCTTCTGATGGCGCTGGTCGAGCTCGGCTTCCGCCAGGGCCTGGAGGTACCGCTCGAAGCCCCACCCAGCCTTCTCGGCTTTCGCGGCGAGTTCACCATGCCTGGCCGCAAAGCCAGGGAGCTTCAACTCCCGCAGAAGCTCGATCAGTTTCCGGCTCATATGGCCTCCTGTAGCCCAGCCCCCATCAGGGCGTCGTATTCGTGCAGATCCACTTCCGGGGCAGCCATCTCTGGTGCTTTGGTCGGCTCCAGGTCCCCCAGCAGTGCCTTCACCCGCTCTGGTGTGGGTGCCTCGCCAGCTTCCAGCACCAGAGCCAGGGCAGCCTCCACCTCGATCTCCATGCCCATGGCCGCCCGATGAAGCAGCCGGAGGTAGGACACTTCACCCCGGCGGTTCCCCTCCTGCTCCACCAGCACTTCATAGGCTTTCCGCCAGGTGAGGCTCAGGAACAGATCCTCCCGATGGCGGTAGCGGGCGAAAGCTCCGGGCTTGCGCAGCATGGAATGGATCACATGCCGGTAGTCGATGTGGTGCCGATGCTCCCCCAGAAGTCGATCCAGCCTCAGCACCTGCTGCTGCCCGTGCCAGACCTCCAGGTGCAACTCGAATACCCTCACCCGGACCTGCTCCCCGATCAGGCGCGTGGGCACCGAGTAGCTGTTCCGTTTGATGCGGATGGCGCTCTCCTGGCTCACACGCACCACCACCTCGTCATAGTCCGGAAAGGCTCTCGCCGAGAGATGCCGCATCACCGCCAACTCGGCAGCCACCTTCACCCGCCGCCGTTCATTGGCACGGGCACAGACCTCTTGCATCCATGCTTCGTAGGCTTCGACGCTCTCGAAATCTCTCGATCCACGCAGGAGCAGGTGCTGCTTCAGGCGGCGTTTCAGGGCGCCATTGGCCGACTCCACATCCCCGTTCTGCTCCTTCTCTCCGATGCCCGTCGTTCGTGGCGTCATCCCGAAATGGCGCATCAGCGCCAGGTACGCCTCGTTGAAGCCCCGCTTCCCGGTGGCGAGATCGTGGGTCGCCGCCGTGGAATTGTCCGTCTGGTGGAACTCCGGAACCCGACCGAGTTGGAACAGGGCTGCTTGGACCCCTCGGCGCAGGGCCAGCATGGATTCCGAATGGCACGCCGTCGCCCACTGCCAGTTCGAGTAGGGCGCCACCACATGGCACAGCAGGTGGGGGAAGGGCTGGCCCTGGAGCGTGATGCCCAATTCCGAGGCGTGGGTGAAATCCGTCTGGAGCGCCTCCCCAGGCCGGTGGTTCTGGGGAAAGAACACTTCCTTCTCAGGGCCGTTCCGAGCCCGCCATTCCTTCACCCGCCGCTGGAAGGTCCGGATCTGGCCCTCCTGGTAGCGCCCTGGGCACCGGGTCATAAGGTCCTCAAACAGGGCCAGCCCCTCCAGTTCTGGGGCCTCTGCTAACCGGGCCTCGATCTCCGGCCAATCCTCCGCAAAGGGATCTGGCCGCGTTCGCCAGGTCCTGGGCCGACGCAATTCCGAAGGCGCCTTCCCCATCCGGAGATACTTCCGGCCCGTCGTCCGGTCCATCCCGGCCCGCATCGATGCGAGGCCCACCTCCCCGTGCTTGGCCATCTCCTCCATCAACTTCCTCACCTGCTGATCCGTCACCCGACCCATGGCACCGCCCACCCTGCGTGCAGACGCAGGCTGACCGTGCCCCCGATGCCTCCCTGGCGCTACTCCCCGTGGGGATTTGTAGTTGTCGTCAGTGGGGACGTGTAATTGTCGTCAGGCACTCTGAGGTTCACTTGCGTCACTGTAATTCGTGCTCAAGGAACCTGAGTCATGGACGAGCCGGGGACCTACTCGTAACGCAGGGCCTCGATCGGATCCAGCTTGCTGGCCTTGGCAGCGGGGTAGAGGCCAAAGATCAGGCCTGTGGTTGCCGGCACGATGAGGGCCGACAAGATCGCCCAGCTCGGCACAGCCCCGACGTGCTTCATAACGAAGTAGCTGATCAGGGTCCCAGACCCCATCCCAAGAGCCAACCCGATCAGTCCGCCAACGGCGCACAGGATGATGGCTTCGATTAGGAACTGGGTCAGGATGTGCTTCCGGCGAGCACCGATGGCCTTCCGGATGCCGATCTCACGGGTCCGCTCGGTCACGCTCACCAGCATGATGTTCATGACTCCGATCCCACCCACAAGCAAGCTGATCCCCACCATTGAGAGGCTGGCCGTCATTAGGAGCTTGGTGATCTTCTCGACCTGCTCGATGGCCTTCACGTTGCTCTCCAGGAGGAAGTTGTCCTGGTCCTCGCCGCGCAGGCCCCGAATCCGCCTCAGGGCATTGCGCATCTCCTCCGTGGCTACAACCACTGGGATCTTCGAGTCCACCTGGATCTGCCACTGGGGATTGTCATAGGCCCCAGATCGGCCCAATTGCCTGAAGCTGCCGTAGGGAACGTAGATCATCCCGTCGCGGCCCCAGATGGCGGCGTCGTCATCGTTGCCGTCTTGTCCGGGCATGAAGGGCATTTCGCCATATTTCTTAAGGATTCCAGCCAGTTCGACTGACTGGCCGCTGATGGTGAAGACCTTCCCGATGGAGGCCTCTGTGAACCCGAGGTCCTCCGCGACCTTCGCACCCAGGATGGCGACCTGACTCCGACTGACCCGGTCAGTGGAGGTGAAGTTACGGCCACAGTCCAGTTCCAGGCTCATCAGGGATAGGCCGTTCTCATCCATGGACGTGAGGAAGCTCACCCGCCGGGTCGTCACGCCAGACTTGATCATCATCTGCTGGCTAAAGAGGTAGACCTGGGGGCTGGCCACCGTGATGTAGGGGAGCATGGCCCGCAGCTCGCGGACGGTCTCCGAGTCCACGAACCGCCTCTGGACCTTGACGGCACTGAACCTGGGCGGAGCCACCCAGGAACTCAGGTAGAAGGTGTGTGTCCCCTCCTGCCTGACCTCGGCCAGGATGCGAGCCTCGAGGCTCTTGGTAAGGCTCATCACAGCGATGACGGAGGCCACACCGATGATGATGCCCAGGGTCGTTAGGGCGCTACGCATCTTGTGGGCGCGCAGGCTCCCTACTGCGGACCGCAGGGTTTCAGCGAAGCTCGACCACGTGGACCCGTGTCTCACTTTTTCTTCCCGTCCACCCCTTCGGCCTTGGTCTTGACGACCTTGCCGTCAGTCATGGCGGTGAGAGCCTTCGGAGGCCCCGTGATAACCCATTCCCCTTCCACAAGCCCTTCCAGGACCTGGGCGTGCTGCCGGTCAACGAGGCCCATTCGCATCGGCCTGGCTTCCGCCTTGCCATCTTTTACGACGTAGGCGATGCTCCGGGTGCCCTGCATCAGCCCCAGCCCACCATCGATCTTCATATCCTTGTCCTGGACGGCCACCAAGGGGACCGCCAGAACGTCCTTGCGCTCCTCGGTCAGGATGGCCACCCGCGCACTCATGCCTGGGCATAGGGTCGCCAGGATTGCCTTGTCGCCCTTGATCTGGACTCGAACCCGGAAGTTCTGGGCAACGGCAGAGACGTTTAAGGCCTGGCCGAGGGGGGCATCCGACCCCTTAGCCACCGCCACCACCGTCCCAGGGAAGACCTTGCCAGGGAGGGCGTCCACCGTGATCTCGGCGGACTGACCGGCTTTCAGCTTGATGATTTCTAGCTCACCAACCTTGACCTCAGCAAGCATCTCCGACATATCCGAGATGACCATCAGGACAGCTCCGGTCAGGTTCGTCTGACCCGCGATGGCCGTCTCGCCCTTCTCTGCCCTTAGGCCGGTGATCTGGCCGGACATCGGTGCCTTGATCACGGTCTTACTCAGGGCATCCTCAGAGAGGGCAACCTGGGCTTCGGCCTGACGCACGGCCACGATGGCACGCTCGAAGGTCGTGGATGCCGTGTCACGAAGGAGTTTGGTCTGCTGGAAATCCTCTGCCGAAACCAAGCCTTGTTTGAGCAGTGCCTCATACCGCTGGTAAGTCTGTTCCTGCTTTTTGAAGGTAGTTTCAGCATTCTGCAAGTCCTTCTTGGCGAGACCATGGCCGAGGGTGGACTGGTTAAGGCCCTGCCGGTACTGTTCCTGGTCGAGCGTGACCAGGACATCCCCAACCTTGACCCACTGGCCATCCTTGACATGGACCTCCTTGATGGAAGCCGTGACCTGAACGCCGATGTTGGCCTTGGTCAGGGCCTGGATTTCGCCAGTGCCAGTGACCTTTTCACGAAGTACATCCTTCTGCGTGACACGCGCAACAAGACAGACCTCATCTGCCGTCCTATCCCGCGTCATAGCCCAGAGACCCGTCCCCGTCAGTAAGATGACACCGATGCACGCAAGCCATAATTTATTACGCTGCTTCATTTTTATCCTCTGCTCCTACCGGCTACCTGAGAACGATTAGATATGGCAGGTCCCGGGTAATGCTCGGAATCTTATGGACCTGTTACGTCACTAATGACCCAGAAATCATGAGATGCCATTAAAAACACTGTTCGCTATTTCCACGTGAGAGATACCGTGCCCTTACTTCCATCCTTGGTTGTCGATTTCTTTATGACTTCGACATTCCCAAAATGGGTGTAGGCAGGAGTGACTTCGGTCCAAGTCCCGACCAGACCAATCCCAGAATTGACCCGCTGAGGCAGTAGTTCGTAAGTCTTTAGATGTGCAAACGCCCCCTGCAACTGACCTGTCTCGTTGAGTGATAGCTGTCCTTTCTCACTCATCTTGGCCTCGAACCGGCATTCCCGGAGTGTCCCAAGATTCGAGTGCGTGGAATCGACCCTAACTACACCGCTCAGGGCGCTACGGTAATGCCCGTCGGAGTTGTCCCGTCTCATCTCGATTGTGAAGGGGTAGGTATTGCTGTCGTAGGTAATGCGGCCCACCCACTGGCCGACAGGATCGAAGAAGGTGGACTCGATCTTGGTTAAGGGGAGCCGGTCAATGCCCGAGAGAATTTCTGCCCGCTCAATTGCTAGTTGGCCGGTTGGTGCCATCTTGAATACAACCTCACAGGCCATTACTCTTCCGAAGGGTTCCAGGTATTCAGCGAGTTCCTTACTGACGTCAAGTTCTCCTAGGACAATGTTTCCATTCAGCCTCGTAATACAGACATGGAAAGATCCACTCCCATGGTCGTATTTTCCGATATCGACCCTGGCAACGGCAATTACTGGAGTAGCTAGGGAGACGGCCACTGTCGACCGAGAAGCGTCACGAGCCTGAATTGCCTGGGGCAGAGTGGAGAATTTCTCTTCGTGGGGTGAGAGCTCAGCCTTCCACAGTGTGCTGATGCGGTCTTCAAGTTGCTTGTCTGTCGGGACCCCTTCAATCGAGCGGCTGCGAAGGGATCCCCAGTGGTGCATGGCCTCTCGCCGTTTGCCCTCCCCCTCGAGACAGAGTCCGAGATTCACGAGGGCCTTTGGGTCACCAGGTTGGGCCTCAAGGTCTTTGCGGCATAGCACCTCGGCCTCCACAAATTTTTTGGCCCTGATTAGGCTGCCCTGAGTTTCCTGGGCAATGCCAAGCGTATTGATCGTAGTCAGGGCGAGGTAGAGCTTAAGGGCTCGCTTCATTTGACTCTCCGAATTAGATGGGTTAGTCCTTGGCAACGAATGGGTCGGTTGTAGGCTTCTGAGCTGGCTTCCGAGCCTCGCCTGGAGGACCTGATTCGCGCACCGAAAAAGCGTCCTCCTCCTTACGGGGACTGGAGACGGTGGTGGTCGATGCCTCCAATTGCCGCTCCTTCTTGGTCCTTACCTGGCTTGAGGCCTTTGCCCCCTCTTTGGAGGAGGCTACCGGTGCAGGTTCGGAGGGTTTCGGGCTAGGCTCCTGCACGGGAGTCGACTGTGTCCGATGAGGAACCCAAGTAACCTCCCCCACGCTGAGCAGAGTCACGGCACTCGCAAGCGAGAGGGAAAGGAGCGACATGGCCCCAAGGTTTCTTTCACGCTCGTACCACTTGCCGATGGTAGTTCGTTCCGCCGCTTCGTCCGCACCGGCCTCCCATAAATCGAAACGATGTCCGCATTCGCATTCAACGCTAAAAAGACCCCATGGCCCCGGCCCGGGAAGGACATGGTCCAAGCCGCAATCCGAACAATGGACCAGGTTCCCTGACTTGCGCGTCAGTTTGAATACGAGCATGAGCAGGAGCATGGGTACGGCGATTAGACTCCCCCAGAGGATTGCCACGGTCAGTCCGCTTAAGGTGCTAACGACGAGAACCCCGAGTGCGAGAGGGATGCCGAAGACGAGGGCCACAAGTCCGGCAATGATCCCGATCCAGTGGACGGAAACCCAGGGCGCAGCCAAGACAACTCCAGCCCATATTCCGGGCAGGGTTCGGATAGCGGAACGGATCTGGTGAGGGTAGACCGCCCCTGCATAGTACGGATGGATTAGCTTTGGGCCGATCCGACGAAGGCCGAAGGTGTAATAGACCACCGCAGGAATGAGCAGGTAGGCATGCCAGCGCACCAAGTGGAACGAGATCCCGTCCAAATTGCTCCTGAGACCTGGGACCATGGCGCAAACCGTAATGAGCATGGCCAACAACACTGGGACATAGATTATGGCTTTACTGACGCCAGCGTGTTTTTCCTTGAAATAGACTTGGCCATGGACGACGATTACGGTCACTACGGAGATCGCGAGCATCAGATAAAACAAGAAGATGCCGATCCCTGCGATGATTGCCCAGCCGATTACAATCAGGGCAACGAACAGGATTAGAAGGATGATCTGGACCATTTTTTACCTCTCCAGGCTGGCAATGAGAAGGTCCTTGGCCTCGTTCAACCGCTTCATCTGATCCTCGTAGAATGCCTTCTCTCCATCCCCCTTTGTGTCGGGATGGAAGCGCTTGGCCCTCTCTCGGTATCGGTTCTGAACGGCCTGTTGAGTGAGGTTCGCTAGATCCTCAAGACTAAATCCAAGTCGGTCTAGTGCTGCGAGCATCTTGGGGTCCGGCATGGTGGCTGACGGAGATGGACTGGAGAGTATCTCCTCCATGTCATCAGCGAGGTCATTCATCCTCGCGGCGTCACTTTCCGTTTCCAGAACAATCTTCTGGGCGAATGTTGCTGCACCCCGCTCCTGATCAATCGAACGGGCCATTCTTCGCCCAAGTTCCTGAAATTCATGAGCCATGGCCCGGAATTCTGCAAGGGTGCGAATCGAAGGTCCATCATTCAGTGCCCGCTCAAAAAGGATCTCCCTTCGGCGGTAGATCGGGTCGCGCTCTTTCAGGTAGAGACCAAGGTGAATGTCTTCGACTAACCCACCACGATTAGGTCCTGAGTCTGGTCTGATCTTCTTCGAGGGTGATGGCGAGTCAAGGTTGAATCCATCGAGCGCCTTCACAAACTCGATCAGTGGGGCGAAGGGGAGCTGGAGCAGGTCAAGGACTCCTGCCGAAAGTGCATTCATAGCCGCTCCATTGCGATAGGGATTCGGTGGCAAGGGCATTTACCTAAAAATAGACTCGAGCCGGTTCAGCTTTGTGGGTGATCACAGCGAAGCACACCGTCCTCAAACGAGATGGGCACTTCCTGTGCCCATCTCTCCCCACGATTGGTCTACTTGAATAGTTCTGAGGCGATACCACTTACGGTGCGCTCGACCCCAGGCTTCAATGAGTAGGTGAAGTCCACAGATTCGGATTCTTCCTTGGTGACGAATGCCGCCACGACTTTCCCTTCGGGGTCCTTCACGGCTCCCTCCATCACATAGAAAGCCTGTGTGGTGGTGAAATAAGAGATGCCTACTTTGAGTGCTCGAGATTCCGTCACAGTAAGGTCGAGGGTATAGAACCCAGAGGGAGTCGTGACCTCCGCAAGGTTTGCTCTCAGGTGGGGCGTGACTTCGCCAATGCGGTCATCACCTTTCCATGACACTAGGCCTATCTGGAACCCACGATCCGGGCTGAATGCACTGCTCTTCCACACCAAACTGAACTTCTTGCCCTTCTGGAGCAAAGGGTAGACCTCTGCTGGGAGAGTCTTCACTGTGAGCTTGTCGACCTTGACCTTCTCGGCCGCTGAGAGGGGCGAGGTGGCCAGGGCGAGAAGTGCCACCAGCATGACGAGGAAGAGCTTCAGAGACTTGCTCATGCGGTTCTCCTTTAGGCCTGAACTTCCGACCGAGAACCGCTGAATTGCGGATCATTCTTGATCGAGATGAAAAAAACGACACCTAGAACCGTCTAAACATCTATTCAACAGATCGGCCGCTCTATATCAGGGCTTAAGTTGTAAATAGCTCACAATAAAGGCTTGTGATGTCGATCACCACACCAGCCGATCCCGCGAGGGAGGGACTGTCCTCATGCGGCATCTAGTCCTTGCTGGGACCTGACTAATGGCAGCGTGCAGACCTCTACTCCGCTGCCTTGCGTCAGACGGTTGTGCCCCCTGATTAGCGAAGGAGCCTCTCCAAGACCAGCTACCGACTATAAGGCCGACTAACCAGGAGGCGGTGGATAGCAGCCAGTCCACCCGTCTCCAGCAGCCTCCGCATCGGTGGCTCCCCCTCGAACAGGGCCTGGTCGTTTGGGCGTAGCATCCATGCGTTGGCCGTGCCGATCAGCAGGAGGATCCGGAGGGCATCATGGATCTCGTGGATCTGGTCGGCACCCTCTCCCTCCAGCAGGCCGTCCCTGGCCTGCTGGGGCACCCCCCAGCCTTCCAGGATCCTCTCAGCCACCAGATCAGGCATGGCATGTCCCACCCACTGCATGGTTACCCCTCCGACCTCACAGGATGCCTGCTTGCCTTCCATTGTGTTTGACTACACGCCTTGGCTTTTCCTGGCGGACTGGGACTTTGGACCTTAGTGGTGTGGATTCTAACCCTTAATTGGTGCAAGAAACAACGGACGTATCACCGTTCCGAGTTGCGGTTGGTTGGAATTAGCAACCCCCTGGAGGTCATGGAGCAGATCACCTACCTGCCGTTCCTGCGGCGACTAGATGACCGGCCCGCCCTGGCCTCGATAGACCTCCCCGCATCCCAGCGTTTCCATCCCATCAGTCAGCGTCCTGTCCGCCATCGGGCCGTTGACCGTATTTTGAGCAGTAATCCTCCAGAACCTCGATCAGGGGCTGCAGCCCCACCCAGCCTTTTGGCATGGTGCCCTCCCACCATTCGAGGTCAATGGACATGGACCCTCGCACCACCTTGAGTTGGTAGGTGGTCCCATCACAGCCCAGGTCGCCACAAGCAGAGGCCGAAAGCCTGACCTGACTCAGGAGGGCCAGGATCCGGTCCGTCTCGGCACGGGGCAGAAGGTTGCCAGATCCTCGGGTGAAGGGCCTGCTGGGGTGGAAGGCGTCGATCCCCGGGGCGTTCTTGGTCCAGAGCCGACAGCTCTTCCCGGACAGGGCGAGCTTGATGCCGTAGTCCAGCTGCCAGGATGGGCTGGCCTTCAGGACCAGCGTGAACGCGTCCTGCCAGGTGTAGGGATCGATCGCATCAGGCTTGGGCACAGGGCCTCCAGAGCCAGCCTGACATCTTCATCTAGACAAGATTTGTCGTGATTTCCAGCCTGTCAGCCCACAGATCCCAATAGCTAGACACCGAGATTGGTCAGAAGGCGTCCAATTCCATGCCTTAGGATGAAAAGGTCCCGCCCGCCCAACCTGGAGCCTCCTGCATGCTGACCGGTGAACTACGGAACCAAGTCGACTCGATCTGGAACGCCTTCTGGACCGGAGGGATCAGCAACCCCCTGGAGGTCATGGAGCAGATCACCTACCTGCTGTTCCTGCGGCGGCTGGATGACCTGCACACCCTGGAGGAGCGCAAGAGCGCCACCCTGACGCGGCCCATGGAGCGCCACATCTTCCCCGAGGGCAAGGATCCCAAGGGCCGCCCCTACATGGACCTGCGCTGGTCCCGGTTCAAGAACTTTGAGGCACGGGACATGTACACCGTGGTCGGGGAGCACGTCTTCCCCTTCCTCCGCACCCTGGGCGGGGACGACAGCACCTACGCCCACCACATGAAGGACGCCCGCTTCACCATCCCCAAGGCCGAGCTGCTGGCCAAGGTCGTGGATCTCATCGATCAGGTGCCCATGGAGGACCGGGACACCAAGGGCGACCTCTACGAGTACATGCTGGGGAAGATAGCCAGCGCGGGCCAGAACGGGCAGTTCCGGACGCCAAGGCACATCATCCAGCTCATGGTTGAGCTGATGGCCCCCAAGCCCACGGACGTGGTCTGTGACCCCGCTGCAGGCACCTGCGGGTTCCTGGTGGCGGTAGGCGAGTATCTCCGGCAGAAGCACCCTGAGATCCTGCGGGACCCTAAGCTCAAGGAGCACTTCCACCAGCGGCTGTTCCACGGCTTCGACTTCGACAACACCATGCTTCGCATCGGGAGCATGAACATGCTGCTGCACGGGGTGGAGAACCCCGAGGTGGTCTACCGGGACAGCCTCAGCCAGGACCACGCAGGCGAGATCGAGAAGTACACCCTGGTGCTGGCCAACCCGCCCTTCGCCGGGAGCCTGGACTACGAGGGCACCTCGAAGGACCTGCTGGACGTGGTGAAGACCAAGAAGACCGAGCTGCTCTTCCTGGCCCTCTTCCTGCGCCTGCTGAAGCCCGGCGGCCGGGCGGCAGTTATCGTGCCCGATGGCGTGCTTTTCGGCAGCAGCAAGGCCCACAAAGAGCTGCGGCGCATGCTGGTGGAGGACCAAAAGCTCGAAGCTGTCATCAGCCTGCCAGGGGGCGTCTTCCGGCCCTACGCGGGCGTCAGCACCGGCATCCTGATTTTCACCAAGACCAACAGCGGCGGCACCGACCATGTGTGGTTCTACGACATGGAGGCCGATGGCTGGAGCCTGGACGACAAGCGGAACCCCCTGCTCTCCGACGAGAAACTGGGCGTCCTGGCCGCAGGGCTCACCGACGCCGAACACGCCAAGAACAACCTGCCAGATCTGCTTACCCGCTGGAAGACCCACACCACCGCCGAGCGGGTGCGCCCCCGGACGGCCCAGAGCTTCTGCGTGCCCAAAGCTGAGCTCGCCGCCCAGGGCTACGATCTCAGCCTCAACCGCTACCAGGAAGTGGTGCACGAGGCTGTCGACTATGGGACCCCGACCAAGATTTTGACTGACCTCAAAATACTGGAGACCGAGATCCAGCGTGGATTGATGGAATTGGAGGGGATGCTCGGATGAGCGGACTTCCGAACGGCTGGGAATCTGCTGAACTTGGGGAGATCGCGGACATTAAGGGTGGTCTGGCCAAGAGCAAGAACCGTGAGCCTGGTGCGGCAACCAGGCCAGTCCCCTTCCTACGAGTTGCGAATGTTCAACGTGGATACCTAGACCTAGGAGTCCTGCACGAGATCGAGGCAACCGAGGCTGAGATTAAGGACTTGGCACTTCAGCCCGGCGATGTCCTCCTCAACGAAGGGGGTGATCGAGACAAGCTCGGTAGGGGTTGGGTCTGGGAGGAACAGGTCCCACTCTGCATTCACCAGAATCATGTATTCAGGGCAAGACCCAAACCTGGAGTGGTAGATCCCTATTACCTTTCCTACTGGGCAAACACTTCTGAAGCCTCTGCCTATTTCCTTAGTTCAGGCACCCAGACAACCAATCTCGCCTCGATCAACAAGTCGAATTTGAGCAGGCTTCCAGTCCCGCTTCCACCCCTCCCAGAGCAACGCCGAATCGCCGCGATCCTGAACAAGGCCGAGGCCCTGCGCACCAAGCGCCGCACCGCCCTCGCCAAGCTCGACACTCTCGCCCAGAGCATCTTCATCGAGATGTTTGGGGACCCCCATTTGAATATTAGAAAAAATAAATGGGCCCCCATTTCTGAGTTGGGAAGGATTGTTACCGGCGGAACGCCTTCGAGCAATCTGGACGGTGTTTTTGGCGGCCCTGTCCCATTCGTCACACCTGGCGATCTGGAATCAGACTCTCCCGTGAAGCGGACTCTCACAGATAAGGGCGCAGCCGAAGTTCGGACAGTAAGAGCTGGGTCGACCCTCGTGTGTTGCATTGGGGCCACTATCGGAAAAATGGGGAAAGCCCAGATGAACTCTGCTTTCAATCAGCAGATCAATGCTATCGAGTGGGGTCCACTGGTAGACGATTGCTATGGGTTTCAAGTCATGAGGTTTTACAAGGCCCAAATCAGGAACTGGGGGGCTTCGACCACATTGCCCATTCTCAAAAAATCATCCTTTGAAAAGATAGAAATCCCAGTGCCTCCAATCAAAGATCAAACCCTCTTTTCTGATCGGAGGGCTGCCGTCGAGCAGTTGGGGAGCTCGCAGAATCAATCTCTCGCGAGTCTCGAGGATCTCTTTGAAGCCCTCCAGCACCGTGCTTTCCGGGGCGAGCTGTGAATCGCGCCTGCGTCCTGGGCTATGACCCCGGCGGTGAACACGCTCATGGGCTAGCCCTATGTGAGGTTGTGCATGTAGAGGGCCGCTGGTGCCCCCAGTCCCTCCTGGTCGCCACGGCTAGCAGCGTGCGTGAGGTGGTGGCCTGGGTGGAGGCCCAGGTCGCAGGGGCACGGCACCTGGCCGTGGGCCTAGACACCCTCACCGAGTGGAACAGTGGCTCCGGAGGCTGGCGCCCCGCGGACTTCTGGCTGCGGAGGGCCTACCCCACAGTGCGGCTTAGCGTTACCCCGCCCAACGCCCTGTTCGGTTCCATGGCCGTCAACGGCGCCTCCTTCCTTCATCTGATGGCCCCTCGCTTCCAGCAGGACGACACCCAGATCACCGAGGCCCACCCCAAGGTCCTGTACCACGCCATGACCGGCCGCAAGCACGCCTGGGCCGCCGACCACGAGTTCATGGCCACCTGGCTCCTCCAGGAGCTGGGCCTCGACCTACCCCCCACCGTCTTCGGCCCCGACGACCACCCCTTCGACGCCGCACTGTCCCTGCTACCAGCCCTCCGCGGCCTCAACGGCGACTGGACTCTGGACCTGCACACCCTCCCGAAGGACCCCAAAACAGGTGATCCAGTTCCGTTTGCGGGGAAGACACACTACTGGTGGCCTTTCCCCAGGAATACCCCCGAGGTTGCTCTATGAAAGCAGTCGAAGCCAAGCTCCTGGCCTTCCTCAAGAGGTCACCTCAGTTCGTGATCCCCATCTATCAGAGGACCTACAGCTGGACCGAGCGGGAATGTCGGCAGCTGTGGACCGACATCCTAAAGGCCGGGAGAAGCACCAAGGTGGCCGGCCACTTCGTAGGATCGATCGTCTACGTAGAGAAGGGTCTCTACTCGGTCTCTACCCAGTCGCCCTTGCTGGTCATCGATGGCCAGCAGCGGTTGACCACCGTTTCGTTGCTTCTCCTCGCCCTCTCGGAAGCACTGGGAGCTTCGGAGCCAGTGGACGGCTTCTCGGCCAAGAAGCTACGAAACTACTACCTTGTGAACCCCGAGGAGGAAGGAGAGCGCTACTTCAAGCTCATCCTTTCCCAGACCGACAATGCCACATTGACGGCGATGGTGAAGGGGGTTTCGCTCCCCATCAACCACTCCCTGAGGATCAAGGAGAACTTCGACCTCTTCAGATCCTGGATAGCCGAGGACGAGAAGAGCCTTCAGGTCATCTGTGAAGGTCTGGCCAAGCTCATGGTCGTAGACATCTCTCTGGACCGCGACCAGGACAACCCCCAGCTCATCTTCGAGAGCATGAACTCCACCGGCCTGGAGCTGAGTCAGGCCGATCTCATCCGGAACTACATCCTCATGGGGCTGGATCGTGTACCCCAGGAACACCTCTACGGGTATTACTGGCACCCCATGGAGCTGGAGTTCGGCCAGAGGGCCTACACCGAAGAATTCGACGGTTTCATGCGGCACTACCTGACCGTGAAGACCGGACTCATCCCAAAGGTCGAGCATGTCTACCGCGCCTTCAAGCTGTACTCGCAATCCCCGGAACTGGAGGAGGCTGGGGTTGAAGAACTGGTGAAGGACATCCGGACCTACGCCCGATACTTCTGTGCCATGTCTCTGCTCACCGAGACCGATCCGGACCTGAAGTCCGCATTCAAGGACCTTCGGGAGCTGAAGGTCGAAGTCGCCTTCCCCCTGCTGCTGGAGTTCTACGCTGACTTTGACAAAGGAATCCTGACCAAGGAGCACTTCCTTGTGGCCCTCCGCCTGATTGAGGGCTACGTCTTCCGCAGGGCCGTCTGCGAGATCCCGACCAACTCGATGAACAAGACCTTTGCCACGTTTGCCAAGGGCATCAAGAAGGACCGGTATCTCGACAGCGTGAAGGCCCAGTTCCTAACCCTTCCGTCCTACCGGCGTTTCCCCAAGGACGAAGAGTTCAGGAGGCGCCTGCAAGAACGGGATCTCTACAACTTCCGGAGCCGAAGCTACTGGCTCAGACGCCTTGAGAATCACGACCGGAGGGAGCCCATCCTGGTCGATGAATACACCATCGAGCACATCCTGCCCCAGAACGAGAACCTCTCGGAGGCCTGGAAGCTGGCCTTGGGTGAGGACTATCAGCGGGTGCAGAACCAGTACCTCCACACCATCGGGAACCTTACCCTCACCGCCTACAATTCTGAGTTCAGCGACCACCCCTTCGCCAAGAAGCGCGACATGACAGGCGGGTTCAAGGAGAGCCCACTCCGAGTGAACAAGGGTCTGGGGCAGGTCGAGGAATGGAACGAACCCGCCATCCTCCAGCGGGCTTCTCAGCTGTCCGATCAGTGTCAGATTGTCTGGCAGTCTCCATCACTCGATGAGGCCACCTTAGCGAGCCTCACCGCCAAACCGGTCACGGTTCCTTCCCCCTATACCATCGAGGACCATCCCCATGTGGCCACCGGCCCCATGAAGAGCCTTTTCCAGTCCCTTCGCAAGGCGATCCTCGCCCTGGACCCGTGCGTTACCGAGGATCTTCTTAAGCTCTACATTGCCTATAAAGCAGAGACAAACTTCATCGATGTCATCCCCCAGGCAAGTCGTCTGCTGCTCTCAATTAACATCCCTTACCCCGAACTTGATGACCCAAAGGAGTTGGTCCGGGATGTCACTGACCTTGGTCGGTGGGGGAACGGGGACGTGGAGATTGGAATTTCTACCGAGACGGATATCCCCTACGCCATGGGGGTGATTCGGCAAGCCTTCGAGAGACAGCTGGAGTCCATCCAAGGCGGCGGTACACCTCCAGGAACCGCCCCCAAGGGAGAGGCGACATCGGAGGGACAGGCCAGTTCACCACTTGAGGTGGAGTACAAGGCCTTCTTCGAGAAGGTGCAGGCGAGGTTCCTCGCCCAATGCCCCGAGTCAAAGGCAGGGACGGTCTCCGGCAGGTCCTACCACCAGATCCCGACAGGGATATCCGGCCTCCACTACGAGTGGGGCTTCCATGGCCGCCCCCGCAACAGCCTTGGCATTGAGCTTCATTTTGAGTCCCGCGAAGCCTCTACCAACCAGGCTCGATTGACCCTGGTTCAATCAAAGCTGCCTGAGCTTGGGAGCAGACTGCCTGAGGGGGTGGAGGTCGTAATCCTGCCCATATGGGGCAATATCGGCTGGTCGAGGATGTTCTTTGAACGCCCCGTGGTTGATCTATCTGAAGAACTGGCCGTCCAAGCCGCAGATGACATGGCGGCCCTTTACCGATCAACATCAAAAGACTTGCCAACCCTAGCCAACCTCTAGCTACCCATGACCCAATTCCCCTTCCTCCGGGCCGAATGGCCCCCCAGCTTCGAGGCCGCCCGCCAGGCGGAGGAAGCTGCGTGGTCGGACCCAAGGACGGCCTGCTTCCAGGCCCGGCGGGCGCTGGAGCTGATGGTGAAGTGGGTCTATCGCCACGATGCCAGCCTGCGGAGTCCCTATCAGACCCACCTGAACGCCCTGCTCTTCGAGGGCACCTTCAAGGACCTGGTGGGTGAGCGGCTGCTGGCGAAGGCCAAGATCATCAAGGACCTGGGGAACCAGGCCGTCCACACCGGCCGACCGGTGCGCCCCGAGGATGCGGCGGTGGCGGTCCGGGAGCTGTTCCATGTGGGCTTCTGGCTGGCCCGGACCTACGCCCGCAGGGCTCGGCCTTCCGATGACCTGGGGTTCGATCCGGCCCTGCTGCCCAGGCCCTCGGGCCAAGCCCCCCAGGCCCTGCCGCAGCTCCAGCAGTTGGCCGAAGAGCTGGCCCGGAAGGACGAGGCCCTGGCCCTGGCCGAAAAGGGCCGGACGGACCTGGAAGCCGAGCTGGCGGCCCTGCGCCAGCAGGTGGCCCAGGCCAAGGCCGAGAACCAGGCGGTTCCGGACAGCCATGACTACTCCGAGGCCGAGACCCGCCGCTACTTCATCGACCTGCTGCTCAAGGAGGTCGGCTGGGGATTGGACCAGGAGCGGGACCGCGAGTTCGAGGTGCTGGGCATGCCCAACGCCGAGGGCAAGGGCTTCGTGGACTACGTGCTGTGGGGCGAGGACGGCAAGCCCCTGGGCCTGGTGGAGGCCAAACGCACTACCAAGAGCCCGCAGGAGGGCAAGCAGCAGGCCAAGCTCTACGCGGACTGCCTGGAGGCCCGGTTCGGGCAGCGGCCCGTGATCTTCCTGTCCAACGGCTACGAGCACTGGATCTGGGATGACGCCAGCTACCCCTCCCGGGCGGTGCAGGGTTTTTACTCCAGGGCCGAGCTGGAGCTGCTCATCCAGCGGCGGAGCACGCGGAGGCCCCTGGCCACGGCCACCATCGATTCCAGCATCGTGGAGCGGGCCTACCAGCACCGGGCCATCCGGCGCATCGGCGAGACCTTCGAGAAGGAGAACCAGCGCAAGGCCCTGGTGGTCATGGCGACCGGGGCCGGGAAGACCCGGACGGTCATCGCCCTGTGCGACCTGCTCATGCGCAACAACTGGATCAAGCGGGTGCTGTTCCTGGCGGACCGCATCGCCCTGGTGAAGCAGGCCGTCGGCGCCTTCAAGAAGCACCTGCCCGCGGCCAACCCCGTGAACCTGGTGACGGAGAAGGACCAGGACGGCCGGATCTTCGTGTCGACGTATCCCACGATGATGGGCCTGATCGATGACCTGAAGGATGGCGAGCGGCGGTTCGGGCCGGGGCACTTCGACCTCATCGTGATCGATGAAGCCCACCGGTCTGTCTACCAGAAGTACCGGGCCATCTTCGGCTACTTCGACAGCCTGCTGGTGGGCCTCACGGCCACGCCCAAGGACGAGATCGACAAGAACACCTATAGCCTCTTCGACCTGGAGACCGGGGTCCCCACGGACATCTACTCCCTGGATGAGGCGATCACCGACGGCTACCTGGTGCCCCCCAAGGGCATCTCCGTGCCCCTGAAGTTCCCGCGCGACGGCATTACCTACAACGAGCTCTCCGAGGAGGAGAAGGAGGAGTGGGACGCCCTGGAGTGGGAAGAGGGAGAGGCCCCGGACCGGGTGGACCCCGCGTCAGTGAATCGCTGGCTTTTCAACGCCGACACGGTGGACAAGGCCCTGGAGCTGCTGATGACCCAGGGGCTCAAGGTGGAAGGTGGGGACCGCCTGGGCAAGACGATCATCTTCGCCAAGACCCACGACCACGCCGAGTTCATCTCCCAGCGCTTCGACCTGGCCTACGCCCACCACAAGGGCCACTTCGCCCGGGTGATCGATTTCAAGGTCAACTACGCCCAGAGCCTGATCGAAGACTTCAGCAAGGCGGACAAGGGCCCCCACATTGCCATCAGCGTGGACATGCTGGACACGGGCATCGACGTGCCGGAGGTGGTGAACCTCGTGTTCTTCAAGCCCGTTCGGTCTAGGACCAAGTTCTGGCAGATGGTGGGCCGCGGCACCCGGCTGTGCCCAGACCTGTTTGGCCCCGGCCAGCACAAGCAGTGCTTCTACATCTTCGACCTCTGCCAGAACCTGGAGTTCTTCAGCCAGGAGATGAAGACCCCCGAGGGAAAGGCTGCGCCCTCCCTGGGCAAGCGGCTGTTCAAGGCGAGGACCGAGCTGATCGTGAGTCTGGACAAGGCCCTGGGCAGCCGGGTGGGTGAGGGCGGCGCGCCCGAGTGGGCCCTGCGGGATGCAACCGCTGAGATCCTGCGCGATCAGGTGGCGGGGATGAGCCCCGACAACTTCCTGGTGCGCCCCCACCGCAAGCTCGTGGAGGACTACGCCAAGGCCGGGGCCTGGCAGGCAATCACGGCCATCGAGGCCCCGGGAGTGGTGGACGGCCTAGGCGACCTGCCCTCCTCCGTCAGCGAAGCGGACGAGGAGGCCAAGCGGTTCGATCTGCTGGTGCTTCGGCTCCAGCTGGCCATGCTGCGCCAGGAGGACACCTTCTCGGGCCTGGCGGACCAGGTGAAGGCCCTGGCCGGGTCTCTGACCGAAATGGGCAATATCCCCATGGTCGCGGCGGAACTGCCCCTGCTGTTGGAGCTTGGTTCGGACCTGTGGTGGGAGGGGGCGACCCTGCCGATGCTCGAGCAGGTGAGGACCAAGCTGCGGGGCCTGATGAAGCTCATCGAGCGGCTGCAGCGGACCATCCTCTACACCGACTTTGAGGATGAGCTGGGGGTCCCGCAGGAAGTGGTGATGGCCGGGTTCACCGCCGGGACCGACCCGGATAAGTTCAAGGCCAAGGTCCGGCAGTTCCTGACCGAGCACGAGTCCCACTTCGCCATCCAGCGCCTGCGCACCAACCAGCCCCTGACGGCCATGGACCTGGCCGAGCTGGAGCGAATGCTGGCCGCAGCGGGTCTGGGTGATCCCAAGGAGCTGGCCAAGGCCAAGGCGGAGTGCCACGGCCTTGGCCTCTTCATCCGGTCCCTGGTGGGCCTTCACCGAGAAGCGGCCAAAGCGGCCTTCAACGGCTTCGTCAGCGGGCGGACCCTCAACGCCAGCCAGCTGGAGTTCATCGACCTCATGATCGACCACCTGACCCAGCATGGGGTCATGGACCCTGGCCTGCTCTACGAGAGCCCCTTTACTGACCTGAGCAGCCTCGGCATCGAGGGGGTATTCCGGCAGGCCGAGGTGCAGGAACTGGTCGGCATTCTTGCGGATGTTCAGAAACACGCGGTAGCGTAAGAGAGCCGACGATTACCCAGCTCTCCACAGGGCCCTGGGCAGTTCGTCCTTACGCTATACCGCGAGGCCGACTGCCCAGGGATCCCGTCGTTGGCAGGAGTTCACCGCACCCTCGCAACCGGCTCCCGCAGCAGTTCCGCAGGCACCTGCGGCTTGGGCTTCTTGGGGGTCTTGGCCTTCCTCTCGGTTTCGGGCGGCTCGACGCACCAGAAGACTCGGCCCTGGAGGTGCATCCCGATGCCCCAGCGCTCCCGCTGCTGGTTGCTAATCAGCAGCGGGTCCGCTTGCAGACAGGTGACGAAGCAATCGGAGTCTTCGGCCCCGAGGTCCCAGGCGTTCTGCAACATCAGGGTTGCGTTACGCTGAAGGATTGCCCCTGCCGGCATGACCACCAGCGCGGCTTCGACTTCGATGGCCGTGCGATCAGTCAAGGCTCTGGTGACTGGCCAAGGCACCAACCAGGTGCGTCCCCGAACGGTGGGGTTCGTGACCTTGCCCAGGCCTATTGCGGCCAACAAGCGGAGCATGCACGCGTGGTGGATGCCCAGTTTGAAACGGGTCATGTCCCAGCTCCTGTCGGTGGATCCAGGGAAGGAAAGTTCTCCCCCAGGGGTCACCCTGAACTCCTTCGGGTTTGTCCTCACGGACCACAGTTCCGTCTCCAGCATCGAGAGTTGAAGGAGATGTTTGGTAACGGCCGGATCGGTACTCTCCAGAACCTCCGGACCAAGGTCAGCCAGCCAGACGTACTCATACTCGCCGGTAAGCGCCTTCAAAGTCGCTCTCTCGGCGAAGTCAAAGGCGGAGTGCAAACCGGGCCATCGGCTCAAGGAAAAGGCCCCCGGCACGCCAGGAAGCCGCTCCGTACCGCCTCCAAGAGGATTCACAGCGGGTGCCGGAGCCTCGGAACCAAGGTTGCTGGGGTCCGAGGCATCGACGAGGGGCACCACCTCGATGGGGAGCGCTGCGTTGACAGGGGACACTCCCGCTACCGGGGCCACGGCCGGGACAGGTGCCAGTGGCCCATAGGGCTTCACCGAGGCGGCGCCGGTTGCGACCGGCTCACGGGCGGGGACAGCGCGCTGGGGAAGGCTGGGCGGCCGGGGGAGGGACGGTTCGGAGGGTTTCCCAGACCCGAGCGGCAACGGTGAGGGCGATTTCCTGGATGGTGGTGTGGGATTGGCGGACATACTTCGCTCCTTGGAGTTGGGGGGGTAGGGGTGTGAGGCGGGGACGCCTCGGTGGGGGGAGTTGGGTCAGGGTGAGTGCGGGAATGACAGTAGGCGGTGGGAGGAAAGCCGAATGGGGCTTAGCGGGCAGGTTCAGCCGCGGGAGGTCTCGCACGGGCTCATAAGACACACCCATGCTCTGGAGACCCACCAGAGAGAACTTCTTGTCGATCTTCGAGGAAAGTACGAACTGCCCTCCCTCGGCGCGGTAACCAAGCCCCGAAATTCGGCTACCGCCGGCGCTGAAGCTAGGCACCAAGGTGATGCCACGCTCAGCCAGACGTAACGCAAACTCAGGCAACTCAAGGCCGGGATGTTCGCGCAACAATCCGTAGACCGCGTCCTTCACCCCCAACTGGAAGCCTTTGTCGGTGACAGGGACCTGGATCATCGGTCCGCCAATTTTCGGTACCTCTGTGAGCGGAGGGAGCACGGGATCACCCTTCTTGTCGCCGACACGCCAAAGGCCGTGTTCAAGCTCAAGCTCTCGTGCAACGCGGCGATAGTCGTGTAGCACGTGACTTCTTGTCTCCACCCGAGTTCCGTCAAACCGGATCGCGCTGGCGACCACATGCAAATGGACGGTGTGGCCGTCGGCATGGGTCCAAGCTTGCCATGGGCCATCTGCCAGCCCCAACCGCTCCATTGTCTGGAGAGCAATTTCACCCAGCTCCGTGGGCGTCATGGCGTGGTCATCCTCGGCGCACGCGACGATCAAGTGGCAGCACTTGGCAGCACGAAGGTCAGGCCTTAAGTCGTGGGCGTCCTGAAAGTGCCTTTCCAACTGCGGCAAAGTCACATCAAGAGGCATCGATCCTGCGACGCACATGGCTCCGCCATTTTGGCTTGCGTAGCGCAGCAGTATCTTGAGGAAACGACGGCGATACCCCTTGATGATCACGGCAGCACCTGCGTAGGGACGCCGCTGGACGACGTCGGGCCTGTAAGGTAATTGCTTCTGGCAATGCCTTGGCATGTCGCATGGGGCGAACTCATGACCACATGGATATGCGGTGTGACATCGGCAGAGTGAAGCCAGGCTTGCCAAGGACTCTTAGAGTTACCCTCTGCGTCCACAAACTGGCGGGTGATGGCACCGAGTCCAAGGGCCGTCAGAGTCTGCTCTCGCCCGGTCAGTCTGATGCACAGATGAATGCAACGTGAAGTACCTGACTTGGTTCGCGTCCCAGACGCGAACTGGAAGTGCTCCTTCAACTCGTTCAGGGACGCATCCAGTGGCAGCGTTCCGGCGATATAGATCGCACCAGGAATCTGGGAGAGATAAGACAACAAGTTGTACGCGCCAGGATGGATATTTCTCACGAGTTTCATTGGAGCCTCTGGGTGAGTGTGTGGAGTTGGAGCTGAAGGGTAGACAACACGACCCTCCAGTTGCGAATAGCTATGGCCCTCGATGGAGGGGTCATCACATCAAATCGGTTGAGGGAGTGCGCCACCTGGTTCAAGTTGCAGCCGATACGATTCAGCTCGCGCACAGCTTCCGCGTCGAGTTGGGGAGTGCGCTGAGGGGGAATCGGATAGTTTAGACAAATGCGCCGAATCAACCCGGAGAGACTGAGATGGGTCTCGTCGGCGACCGACTTAAGGTACGAAAACTCATCTGGCTCGAACCGAATAGCAGCGACTCGGATGAGAATCGGTGAGGAGTACTCAGGGCGCTTGATTGGACGAGGCATGGGAGAACACCGGGAGGAAAGGGGGTCTGTTGGGCACAGCCCCAGCAAGCGGCCCCTGCCCCAGAGCGCAGCGTGGGGAGGGGCGAGTCACCGCATCGCCGCTTTGCGGCGTACGCGGGGACGGCTGCTTGCGGTTAGAGCTCAAGGATCAGTTCGGACCCTTCCAGGATCGGCCTGTTCTTGAATTAGCCAAGGGGTGTCAATCTGGTCACTAGTCAATGCTGGCGCTGGTCTAGCAAGCTTTGCTATCCGATGGCGCCGACTACAACCCACCGAATCTGGCGATTTTTGATCCCGTTTTGGCGTCCGGATTGGCGCTAAAAACGCCCCCCTTCAGGGGCACAAATCGGTTCATTTTTGGAGCGGACCAGCAGGGCGCAATGAGGCCATGATTTGGCCCTGGAAAGTGCGCACCAAAGCAGCCATCATTCGAGTCAGATTTACGCCCGGATGGGCCGCTCAGAACGAGCCATTTCCGCCCCCTTTTTCTGGGGGCTTTTGCGTGTGCAAAACAGCCCGCATTTGCACACCAAGGAGGCTGCCCTTTGCCGCAAGATTTGCAGGCGACCAATCACTTAGCTAAACACCTTATCAATAACGAGTAAGCTCCCATCTAAGTGGTTCATGTACGGGCACCAAATGAACTTAATAGAGCCCGCCAGTTCCGCCGTATATGACGCGTGTACCAACGCCGCAATGTGCACCGCCAGCCCGGCGCACAAGCCGCCGCGTGTTCACGCACGATGGCAGCAAACAGCGCACAAGTACCCGTGTCGGCATCGTCCATCAACGGTGCCTAGATGCACTACGGATCAACGCGCTCTCGATGGCGCTGGGGATGATCATTGAGAACCTTTTCGGTGCTGTGGGTCACCCGGGTGTGATGCCCTCGGCCAAGCCAGCCAACCCTGCCTTGGAGGCCGAATAGATGCTCAGGCTTTTAGACAAGTTTCCAGGTAATCGTCCCCAGGGATGGTGCAGCTCTTGAAGCTCCGCGTGGGCAGAAACTGGGCAGAAATACAGGCTCCCGATAGGGCATGGGTATGGATTGAGTGCATCCTTCTGCCTAAATTCCTGTATGTTGTGGGGGACCCTCATTCGTCACTCTCCCCCGCCTGTTTTGTGTCGTTTTTTTCACTGGAGCCCTTGATGCCCAATAAGACTTGGAGTGCCTTCCTGCTGGGGACAACCCTTATCGCCGGATCACCAACTCCGCCCAATCCCCCAGCCTGGCAAGTGCCTGTAGGGGTAAAGACCCTCTCCAACGGCCTGACAGTAGTGGTGTCAGAAGACCACGCACTACCCACGGTGGGAGTCAGTATCGTTTACCGCGTAGGCATGCGCTTAGAACCCAAGGGGAGGACAGGGTTCGCCCACCTCTTTGAGCACATGATGTTTGAAGGCACACCGGTGGCCCACAAGGGCGTGTTCGACCGCGTTATCCAGGGCGGCGGAGGCATGAATAACGGCTCCACCCGCTACGACTACACCAACTATGTCGAGTCCGCGCCAGCCTCTGCCCTTGAGCCCATTTTGTGGCTCGAAGCGGACCGCCTAAAGGCCTTGGATTTCTCCCCTCAGAACCTGAAGAACCAGCAGGAAGTGGTGAAGGAAGAGATCCGCGTCAACGTCAAGAACCAGCCCTATGGGTCGTACTGGCTGGACCTTCCGGCCGCAGCCTATTCCAAGTGGGAAAACAGCCATGATGGCTACGGCTCTTTCGAGGATTTGGATCGCGCAGATCTGAAGGATGTCCAAACCTTTCACAGCACCTACTACACACCCAGCAATGCCGTCCTTGCCGTTGCCGGAGACGTGAAGACGGCAGAGGTATTCGCCCTCGCTGAGAAGTATTTCGGCGGCATTCCCAGCAAGGCGAAACCACCCCTGCCCGACCTCATAGAGCCCCTAAACACAGCGGAAGTCCGGTTGGTCAAGACCGATGCCCTGGCCCGGGTGCCTGCTCTCGCCCTGGCCTGGAAGATGCCCGAGCGTGGAAGCAAAGATCATGCAGCCTCTGCCGTACTGTCCGAGCTGCTTGTGGGGGGCGACGCCTCCCGCGTCTACCTGGGCCTGGTTAAGGGCAAGGAGATGCTCCTGGGCGCTAACGGGGGGCTCAACGCAGCCCTCGGCGGACCCTGGGATTTTGACGGTCAGCCCCTCTTCAGCATCTTCGCTCTCTACAAGCCCAACGCGAATGCCGACAAGATCCTGGCAGCCATGGACGAGATCATCGCCTCGGTCGCAACCCAGGGTGTCACAACCGCTGAGCTGAAGCGCACGAAGACGAAGATGCTCTCTGACCACTACGCAGAGTTAGAGATTCCTATGTACCGCGCGGACGCATTGGCCAAGATGCAGGCCCTCTGGGGCCGTGCGGCCCAGATCAACGACATCCCGAAGCTCATCGAAGGGGTTACTCCCGACGACCTGAAGCGGGTGGCGAAGGCCTACCTTACCAAGCCCAACCGGACGGTCATCGACTACCACATCCCCGCCGCGAAGAACTGAGGAGACGGACATGACCAGCACTCGCCAAGCCCTTTGTTTGCTGCTGACCAGCACCGCCCTCATGCTCAGCGCCGGTGTAGAAGAGAAGCCCCTGCCCAAAGAACTCCCCGCCTACGGCCCGGAACGCTCCATCCCCCCACTCGCGATCACGCAAAGGTCCCTGCCCAACGGCCTCACCGTCTGGTTCCTGAACCGGCCTGGCTTCCCCAAGGTCACTTCCTTCCTGGTGGTGAGGGGTGGCAATGCTCATGACCCTGCGGATCGTCGGGGGGTCAGTGGTTTCATGGCCGGCCTGCTCAACGAAGGAACCCGCACCCGAAGCTCCAAACAAATTGCCGAGGAGCTTCAAGCCATCGGTGGGGATCTTGGTGCCTTCGCCCGCCCTGATGCAATCTTCATCCAGGGGTCCTGCCTCAGCAACGGCCTGCCAGCACTGATCAGCCTGATGGCCGATGTAAGCCAGCAGCCTACCTTCCCCGCTAACGAGGTTGAACTTGCCAAGGCCAACGCACTTCAGACCCTTCAGGCCCAGGAAGCCCAACCCTCATTTCAGGCCAACCGCGCTTTCAACGCCGCGATCTTCGGCGACCATCCCTATCGGTTCGTATCGCTCACTCCAGATGTCGTGAAGGCAATCTCACCCGAGTCCCTCCGAGCCCTCCACGCAGTCCGCTTCCAGCCTGCCCAGGCGCTACTGGTCATTAGCGGGGATGTCCAGGAGGCCAGCACCCTGAAGCTGATCACCTCAGCGTTCAGGAACTGGAAGGCCACCGGCGATAAGCTCCCAGACCTCCCTGAAGCCCCTGCTTCATCCACCCATGCGTTCCTAGTCCTGCCTCGTCCTGGTTCGGTCCAGTCCACCCTTCGCGTGGGGCGACCGGCAGTGGCAGCGCCCCATGCAGACCGTATCCCCTTGCAGCTGGCCAATGTGATTCTTGGAGGATCGTTCGACAGCCGGATCACCCGGAATATCCGGGAGGACAAGGGTTATACCTACTCCCCAGACGCTCGGGTCACGACCATGCAGCACGGCGGTAGCTACTCAGTGTCTGCCGATGTACGGACCGAGGTAACCGCTGCGAGCCTCATGGAGATCTTCTATGAGATGGACCGCATGGGCACGACCACGGTGGGCGAGGACGAACTGCTGCGTTCCAAGCGATACATGGGGGGTACCTACCTCTTCCAGAACCAGATGCTACGGTCGCTCACCGGTACCCTTGCCACGTATTGGGTGAACGGCTTAAAGCCAGAAGCCCTCAGCGAATTCATTCCCAAGGTGAACGCAGTGACTGCGGAAGAAGTACGTCGAGTCGCTCGCACCTACTTCGCCGCCAAAGACCAAACCATCGTGGTCGTAGGGGAAGAAGCAAAGGTAAAGGCCGAACTGGAGCAGTTCGGTCAAGTACGCATCCTAAAAAACTGAGTAGCCTAGCGCCCGATCCTGCGGAAGTGTCAACCAAGGGCGAGCCTGACCGCTCGTGGCCAATGGCATCAAACTGGCTGCTCCAAGCGTGACCTGATCCACCAAGCTGCGCTCCCAGGCAACGGGCCCATTGCCCGCAATACTACCTGTGGGTCAAGGATGGTGGATGCAGGGGCCCGATTCGTTGATCGGGATCAACACCGGGCCGATTTCAGGCCCAGTCTGGCTCCTGGGCATGCGCCTTCAGGCGGTCCAGATCGAGCACCTGGTACCGCCTGACGCTGAGGCGATGAAGGATGCCCTCTGAGATCAACTGGCTGATGGCCCTGGACAGGGTCTCTGGAGCGATGCCAAGGGCCTTGGCAAGGGTTGCTGAAGCCAAGGGCAGTGTGACGAAGGTGAACTCAGCCTTTGTGGAGCCCTCCTTGACTAGGGCCAGCAAGGTGGAAGCTACGCGGGGAATGGCACCGCGCTGACTCAACTGGTCCACCACCTTGAACACTTCCCGCAACCGGTTGGCGAAGAGCTTGAACATCAGGATGGCGATGGGGCCATCCTGGACCGCCTTGAGCAGATCGGACCTCTCCAGAACTCGGGCTTCTAGATCCTCCAAAGCTTCCACCGTGGTGGGATAGCCGGAACCATCAAACAGGGGCGGGAAGCCCACGATCTCCCCTGGTCCGCGCATACAGGTCGGGACGCTGCGCCCCGACGGAAGCCTCCGGGAGGCCATGATCCGCCCCCGGTCGATGACGATGCACCGCTCTGCGGGATCTCCCCCCTGCCAAAGAATGCTTCCCTGCTTGAACCGCTTCTTCTTCAGGTAGGGGGCCAGCAGGCCGACCAGGTCCTGCGCCAACCCTTCAACCGGGTTAGGTCCCGGACCACTCGATGATCCCGGCACAGGCTGGGCTTGCATGAGATCCTTTGCCTGCATGGTTGGGCGCAGGTTTCTCGACCGTCCTTCAGAGGGTGCGATGAAGCCCTTGTCAGACAGAGCCCTGAGGTGATCCCTGGCCGTCGCGACAGCCTTCCAACCGAAGTGCTCGGCGACCTCCCGGTAGGTGGGGAAAACCCCCTCCTTCTCACGGTCGAGCAGGTGGTTCAGAACGTTTCGCTGAATATTGGTCAATGGATGCAATTGGACCATGGAGTGATTTTACCACACAGATGTGTGGTGTATCCCAATACGAATTCCAACTTGGCCAGCATAGGTTCAGGTGGGACGACTTCCCTGGCGGTTGGACCATTCGCTTTCGGTTCAGAGGACCTTTCGCACCAAATGTAGGCGGTTCGGAATCACTGCTGCTATCGAATATGTGCGATAAGGCTACAACCACTTTTATGATGGCAATGCTTGTATTGAATTAACCTCCAAAGTCCTAACCTTACGAATTGAGATGTTAATCTCAATTTCACGGATTCTGGGACTCCTCTGCCGTCAGGGACCTCTCCAAAATCTGAAGTAGCCATTTCCAGTAGTTCCTATCCCTCATGGTGACCAGAATGTTGGGCTGAACCTGAATTGGTCCAACATCATCAAAGATCTCAGAAATCCTGCCCTCAATTTGACCCAGGCTCCGATCAATCAACTTTTCATCCTCCGTCTCACTTAGACCAGCACGGAGTCTCCTGTTCATGATGTGAATCCTTGATGATTCCAGTGCGAACCATTCCTTCAAATCTGCAGCCAGTTTCTGGCGCTGATGGTCGGTCAAATCACAGGGTGTCGTCCATGGCAATCCACTGGCTAACCGAGCCGCGATCATAGCCTTCCGGGCCTCCTCCTTGGCACGCGCCTCATGCATCCTTATAGATGCGTTTTCGACCTCCTGTGCAAGAAGGGCCTGATGAATTTTCTCTTCCTCTTGCCCAAGAGGAAGGCGTCTGGCCTTACCCATTGCCAAACGGTGGGCCTTCCTCACGGGATCTTCAGCAGAGGTTGCATCCTGAGCTACGGACACCCAATCCCAATCACTTTGATAACCCAGCTTATCTAGATAGATTTGGCCCTTTACACGAGTGGTGTCCTGGATCAAAGCTGGGTACAAAATTCGTGCTGGACATTCGGACCAGGCTGCATGAATCCGAATGCCCTCAAGAATCCACCAAGTCTCGGAGGGGCACCAGATTGAAAACTGCATCGCCCTTGGAACTTGAGGAGGGTCCAAGATTTTCCCCAGTTCCCTCCTGATGCGACTCCTCACATCATCCGTCAGTCCGTCCGTGTTCCCAGGTGCGAATGCTCCCTTGGTTGCTGACTGACTGACTGACTGTTCAGTTCTTTTCTCTCTAGCAGGGGGCAGATCACTACCAACCACCTTCGTTTCAATCAACTTGGAAGAATCGATGGGAGTGCGGCAATCGCCATTTTTGGGGCGGCGGCGCACCCCATCCACTTTTGTTTTGGAGGGGGATGCGGGGTCGCACTCCCCCTCCAATTCGCGAGAATTCTGTCCACTTCTGGAAGAGTTGCGTCGAAGGATTTCCCTCTGTCGACGGTCAATCCAGGACCTGAGGTGGTCGGTCGGCTGGTCTTCGGACCATCTCAATCCGAAGCGATTGATACCGTCTTCACCCGGAACAATTCTTATCCGACCTAATTGTTCCAGAATTGCTAGGGCTGATTTCGCGGCATTGGTTGACTTCAGCTCCAAAGCTTTGGTAACTACATCCCAGGTCAACGGGACAACTCGTGTCTTGGTCCAGCCGCGCATGAATTGCACTTCTGCGATTTCCTTGACCAGAGCAATAAGGTCGGCTCTTTGAAGTCTGTTAATACCTTCGTCCCAAAATATGTTCAAAGGAATTTTAGTAAAACGTTCAGGTATGGACTCATAACCAAAAAATTCAGAATCCACAGGTTCTCTGCGACTCTCCGATTGGGAACTTGACTCATGCATTGGAATTTCCTCGAATTGAACTGCCCACGATGGCCCTCTTCCTAGGGCGGCCCGGACCACGCAGGGGTGTCACCCCGCGGTTGATGTACGCCTCGAACCAGGCCTCGATAGCGGATTCCTGAAAGGCCCAGGTTCCGGGGGAAAAAGGATTGGCTACGGTAGGGAGGCCCTCGCGCTGGACTAGACGCACGATGGCTGGGTAACTCACCCGCTTGCAGTTCTTCAACCGTCCCAAGAGGACCCGGGCCTGATTGATGGAGATCAAGGGTTCACACATATCTCAGAACCTTCCGTTGGAGATCTGCCGAGCTACATTTAAATTATTCAATACATTGATTTTATGCAATTAATCAATGTATTATTGCTTATTTTCAAGACACTTTAAGGATACTTGTTGGTTGTTTCAAATAAAGTAGGAGGTTTTCACATAGTTATGCACTTGATTCGTTGTACGATAATCGATACAATCAAGACATGCGCCGACCAAACCCCCGCCCACCAGGATTTCCGACACGGGTACAAGGGATCATTGACCATTGGGGGTCTGTCCAGGCGTTGGCCCGGGCCACCGGCATTGCCACAAGGACGCTTGAGGATTGGGTGCGTGGTCACCGGCAACCCCATGGCGCCACCATCCAGAAATTCTGCCGTGGGGCAGAAGTCGATCAAGGTTGGCTACTCACAGGGAAGGAAGGCGGAACAGAGGTCACATGGAGACCAGGATCACAGGCAAGCGGTCAGGTCGTCCCGGAGTCATTGGATGGAATTGAAAGCCTCTCTGCCGTATCGCGCCAGTGGCTCTATCACATAGGGGTTACAGGCCAGATCCTGCTCTTTCACAGCACCAAGTCCATCGGGGACGAAATTGCGGCCTATGAGCCTGTGCTCTTCCGACGTGTTGCCGAAGAACTTCGGATCGAAAGTGCAGATGGCATCGGCTACACCAACACGCCGTATCGACATGTCTCCGGTGAAATCGTCCTTGTCGAGGATCCGAGTGGACTTTACATCTACCAGATACCAACCACAGGACTGTTGCCCTACGGAGTGCGAGTGATTGGCTCGGCCTTCTGGACCGGCAGGCGCATCAACCTTCATGTACCTAGGCCACTCAAGAATGGCTAATTCCACAGAACGCCCCCCAACGAGCGGCGACGACAAATCAATGACCATTTCCCTTCAATATGGGAGCGACCTTGGCTGACCCCTATAACCTTCACAAAGTGGGCCGCTACTACCATTGCGACTTTGTTCTCCATGGAACTCGCGTTCACAAATCGACCAAGTGCGTCGCAAAGCCGGATGCAGCGAAGCGTTGCGAGGGTTGGGCTCAAGCAATACGCGACAAGGCCGACGGGAAGTTGCCAGAAAAGGCAATCCCAAGCCTACGAGAGGCCTATGAGCATTGGGCAAGGGTCAAGGAACATCAGGTCTCACCAAGCCATTTCCGAGACATGCGAGTCGCGGTAGAGGTTCACGCCAAGGCTTGGCTCGAATCGCGAATCTCAGACCTGGGTGTGGCCGCAATCGAGGAAATTCGGGCGACCTACCTTGCAACCGAAGGCGAGGGCCAGCTGCCAGGAGGCAGAAAAGTGCCACGCAAGCACACTCCTGGCGGGGCAAATCAGGTCATCAAGAACCTTCGTGCTCTCCTCACCTGGAAGGCTGAAGTTGAGGGAGTAGTCCTGAAACCCATAAAAATCAAGAAACTCCGGCCACAGGAAAAGGCTCGCCCGGTCCTCTGGCCAGAGCAAATTCAAACATTCCTAGCCGCAGCAGACCGAGGCGGGCGAGATAGCCAGTCGAAAAAAACCGACCGGAAACCGCCCCAATCTGCAACAGCCTTGAGAATGGCTGTTGGCCTCGGCCTTCGAGAGGGAGAGATCCTTCAATCGGAATGGGGGTGGGTTGATTGGCGGAGACAGTCCTTCGTTGTCGGAGGCATTTCTGCCGAAGAAGATGTAACAATTAAGGATCGAAGCATACGCAGAATCCCACTGCCGGCCTGGCTCAGAGACCACCTTTTCGCGCTTTGGGTGGCAGCAGGGAAACCTTCATCCGGACTCATTTTTATCCAGAAGGAAGGGGAGAAACACGGGGCAGGATTCTTGGGTAAACCAGTGGTTCGTTGTGGCCGAATCGCCGGGGTTGTTAGGCTCACGCCTCATTGTCTCCGAAGGACTTGGGCCACCGGCCATTTCGAGGCGGGGACCCCTCTCTCTCAGATCTCGCAAATGTTGGGGCATGTTTCCCCGGAGACATCACTCAAATACATCGAGACTCGAGCGAAAGACCAGGCCGAATCTCAGGAACGCCTTGCGCAAGCGATGGGCCTTTCCGAAACCCCAAAATTCACCAAAAAATACAAAAAATTATTGCAAAATAAGAAAATAAGGATAGTTATAAAATTGCCCGGCGCCTCCTAAGCGGTAGGTCGTGGGTTCAATTCCCGCCGGGACCACCAGCGCTGGCCAGGTGCCCTGGAAAGGGACTCGCGACATGCCTCCCCTCTTTGACGCCCACAGCCACCTGCCCCCACCGGGAAGCCCTGAGCCGGACCACTGGCGCGTCATCTGCGGCACGCAGGAGGCGGACTGGGGCGCCGTCCTGGCCCATGCGGCTGGTCGGGACAGGGTCATCCCCATGCTGGGCCTGCATCCCTGGTTCGTGGCGGACGCGGAACCCGGATGGGAGCTGCGCCTGGAAGCGCTGCTGCTGGCCCACCGCAGCGGCGTCGGCGAGTGCGGCCTGGACTTCAGCCGGGAGACCGCGGATCGCAATACCCAGGAGGCTGTCTTCCGCCAGCAGCTCCACCTCGCCCACGCCCTGGACCGGCCTGTGGCCATCCACGCGGTGCAGGCCTGGGGGCCCCTGCTGAACTTGCTGCGGGCCGAGGGCGTGCCCCCCGCCGGGGCGCTGGTCCACGCATTCTCAGGCAGTCCCGAGACCGCCCGCGACCTGCAGGCCCTGGGTGTCTGCCTGTCCTTCTCCGGGGACCTGCTGAGACCCGACCGCCCGCGACTGGCCGCGGCGCTGCGGGCCGTGACCGCCGAGCATCTGCTGCTGGAGAGCGACGGCACCGCGGACCTGGCGGCGGTCCTCGAGGCCGCCGCGGGCATCCTTGGCAACACCGCTGCCGGTCTCGCGGCCCAGACCTGGGAGAATGGCCGGCGGTGCTTCCAGGAGTTGCTGACATGAGGTGGTATTCCCGCACGGAGCTGCTGCTGGGCGAGGCGGCGCTGGACCGGCTGCGCCAGGCGCGGGTGACGGTGTTCGGCCTGGGGGGCGTCGGCTCCTTCGCCGTGGAGGCCCTGGCCCGCGCGGGCGTGGGGTACCTGCGCCTGGTGGACCACGATGGCGTCGGTCCCAGCAACCTCAACCGCCAGCTCTACGCACTGCGCTCGACCCTGGGCCAGGCCAAGGCCGAGGTGGCCGCAGCGCGGGTCCGGGACATCAACCCGGCCTGCGAGGTGGAAGCCCTGGTCACCTTCATCCACACGGACACACTGCCAGCGCTGCTGGAGCCCCGGCCCGACGTGGCCATCGACGCCATCGACTCCATGAGCTGCAAGGTGGCCCTCATGGTCACGACCCACCAGCAGGGCATCCCCCTGATCTCGGCCATGGGGGCCGGAGGCCGTCTGGACAGCAGCCTCCTGCGGGCCGGTGACATCAGCGAAACCGTCCTCTGCCCCCTGGCCGCCCGGGTGCGCAAGGAGCTGCGCAAGGCCGGGATCACGGAGGGCATCCGCTGTGTCTATTCTCTGGAGCCCGCCGACAACAAGCGCCAGGCGAATCCCGTGGACATCGAGGCCCACCGCGGCCCCGGTCGGGTCCGGCGCCCGGTGGGAACGATTTCCTACATGCCCGCCATCGTGGGGCTTAAGGTCGCCGAGGAAGTGCTGCGGATGCTGCTCTTGCCCTGAGCCGTAGGCAGAATTGATAAAAGATCAACAGATCTTTTAAATTGGTTGAAATTCGAGATTGCAACCCCAAGGCCAAGTCCCCTAGCATTGCTGATGCGTATGTCATCTACGCATCCAGAGGAGTGCAGCATGGGCATCCGAACCATCGACCGCAGACAGGCGCTGGGTTTCCTGGCGGGCATCGGAGGGGCCGTGGCCCTGGGCGGCGCCACCAAGGCCCTGAGCGGAGCCAGC
>Ga0007882_10000223_pt1 | contig 33458 bp, 18 predicted proteins | sample CryBogCBH12Aug01_FD_71195 | JGI IMG/M metagenome (GOLD analysis project Ga0007882, IMG submission 71195) | Freshwater microbial communities from Crystal Bog, Wisconsin, USA - CBH12Aug09.1 | ecosystem: Environmental > Aquatic > Freshwater > Lake | place: Crystal Bog, Wisconsin, USA | collected... | reverse complement strand
GCCGCCCGGCGAAACGGTCACCGCATTGGTCACGAGAGTCGAACCCGTGGCCGTGTCGTCAAATTGAACCGCGATGCCATCCGAGTATGTGGTGGAGCCACCGTTGCTCCAATTGAGGGTAGTCGTGTCCCAGGAGCCGTTCACGGCACCGGTCCAGAGGTCATAGGCAGTTGGCACCAGGGTGGTGAAACTTTGCGCTGCGCTCCACGTAATGCCATTGGTGTTGCTGGCCTGAAAGCGCGCGTAGTAGGTCGTGCCTGCGGTAAGGTTGCTCAAGGCGGGACGAAACACGGAGATTACGTCGGTCGGCGCGGCCGTGCCGAGGTCGTTGGTGATGGCCCATGCGCCGGCGTTGGTGCCGCCATCGGTGGTGCCGTAGTAGAGCCGCATTTGAGTCGAGGTCTGATTGACGGCAATGCGCACGCCTTGCAGAGTGGCACTGTTGGTCGTAATGGCGGAGGGCGGATCATTGGTGAGGCCGTCCCAACCAGTCACCCCGGCCGACCAGGGGGCGACGCCTCGCTCGTAGGCCCCGCTGTCGGGGTTACCAGAAGGGACCCACCCATTAACCCCGGGGACCGCGACGCCCTGACCATTCGTCTCGGAGTAGGTAAATGTTTGATTCATCGTCGTGGCGTTGTAACCGAACCCGGCGGGCACATTCTTGATTCCATTGGTAGTTATCCAAGTGTTGGTGCCAATGGTCAGGGTGGGATTAATCGCCGGGTCGCCCGCCACGAGCCGGAAGTCGTAATTGGTCACGTTTTCCAGTCTCGCCACGTTGGTTGATAACACCAGATTGTTCTGGGCGACATAAAGCAAATGCTGGTTAGTGGGCTGCCAGTAGGTCGAGCCTCCCGAGTTCCCGGTGTTGCTGGAACTATAGGCGTTATAGGTGGAACTATTGTAAGTGTCGCAGTTAAACAGCGTGTTGTGATACAACGCATGGCCGTCGGCCGGGGAGTTCAGCGCAATACCATGCGTCGACATACTGGTGCTGAAAAAATTCCAGATCACGTTGTGGTCGGCTTGATAATTGCGGTCGAAGTTGTCCAGATAAATGCCCGCATTAGGGGAATTCGTCGCAGCACCATCATGAATCCAGTTGTAAGCGATGCGGGTGTGATTGCCATTCGTGCTATTACTATTGTTCCAACTGGCATAAATGACGCCAACATCTTTGCAGAGATTCCCCGAACCATAGAGGTCGTTGAACATCACCGTCTCGCCTGTGCCGATGAGCTGAACAACATCGCGCCCGCAGGCGTGAATGGTATTGAATGCCACCACTTCGCCATCGCCATCCAGCACCAAACCACCCGTGAAAATGCCGGAGTAATCGGTGTTGTAGAGGGCATTGCGGGTGATAAGATTTCCGCTTCCGGTGCTGTAAATCCCCGGACCGGCGGTATCATGGATGGTGCAATTCTGCACCGAACAGCCGCTGCCATTAAGGATCACGCCGCCGCCCTGCGGGAGGCCGCCGTCCCGCGTGGCGCCATTGCTAAATGCCAGGAAGTGACTAAGGAAACCCGCGTTGCAACTGACCAGCGCGTTGCCGGTGCCGTTCAACTGGATGGCTCCGCCGACCGTATTGATGCCGCGCATGATGATATAATTGCAGCCATTGATGTTCACGCACCAGTTCCGGCGCTTGACCTCGACGAGATGGCCGGTCGGGTCGGCCGCCCCGGTGATCCGCAGCGAGAGCAACGAGTTGGACGGGGCGAAATACCACTCCCCATCCGCGTCGAGCAGGTTGAGAAGGCCATAGACAAAGCCGACGCCGGTCTTGGTCACCCATGTCCCTTCATAGTCCGGCCACCACCAAGTGGATTCGGTCGTTTTATCCACCGTGAGCGAGTTTCCCGAACTGTTGGTGACAACCGCATTCTGCCAGCACCACGCGGAACCGGCCGCGCCAAAAAAGCGCGCGTTGACAAAGAAGTTGGTTGGCTGCCCGCCAAAGTTGGTGGCCGTGATGGTGCTGGGAGGAGTATCCGTGGCCCGGTTAATCGTCAGCGTCGCCGTCGCCGGATGCAGCACGTCACCCGGGCCATAGTTGGGATAGCGCGCCTCCTGTTGCATGACGCCATCCACGAAAACCTGATTGTAACCAGAACTGACCGGGGAATTTGTAGTGCCCGAGAAATAATCCGCCAAAGCAACACTGACGTCCGAAAAAGTGTCGCTAAGAATGGTGTTGGTGCCGGAGGTGATGGTGTAGGAGTTGACCGTAAAGGAGAATTGCTGGTTGAGATTGGGCGTCGGGGTCGCGGTTTCCTGCGCAAAAATATCCACGTAGGAAGCAGTGCCGGTGCCGCCATCGCTCCAGTCCGACTGCAGAATGGCCCAATTGCCCGAATTGGTGGTGTTCACGCCCGTGGATCTTTTCACAATGAACTGGTAGGGCACGTTGGCGCCCGAGGCCGGTCCCAGGGTCAAGGCATAGCCATTGATGTTCGGGTCGGTGATGGTATAGACCTGCGTGCCCATGGAATTGGGCGCGTTCTTCTTCAGGTTGAGCGCCATCCTGCCGGTTCCGTTGAAAGTCACGATCGCACCGTCATCGGCCGAGAAACCGTTGGCCGGGGTCGTCAAGGGTGACTTGATGCTGAACCAAACACCGGCATTGGCCGGCGGCATCGGCACGGCGCCCGAGTTGGTGATAATGCTCAAGCCACCCACCTGCCAGGTGACGGCATTCGCAAAAAAATTCCACGCCGAGCTGGCGTTGGCGCTGGTCATGGTCAGGGTCGTTGAAGTGCCTTCATTGACCACGGTGCCAACCAAGTGTCCGGCCGTTTCAGTATAAAAGGAGCCATTGCCAGTGTTGGGGGCCGAACCCCAGAAAGTAACCGGCAGCGAACCCGGCGCGGTCGCGGTATAAATTCCATTTGTCCCCGCCGTCCACGGACCGGCTACGACATTGCAGGCGGAGACGACCACCGTTTCGTTGCTGTAATTTTCGATGGTGATGGGGTTCAGAGCCGTGCCGCTGCGCGGCGGACTGACGGTCTCCCGATAGGTGCCGGCGTGTAGCTCTACCGAGTCCCCCGGCTGGGCGATTGAAAGCGCCTTGGCAATCGTTTGAAACGGATTGGCCAGCGATCCGTTATTGGTGTCACTGCCCGAAGGCGAAACATGAATGAAGGCCGCCGGCACGGCGGTCGCGGAGGCAAGCAGGGCGAGCAGGGTGAGGGTCTGTTTCATGTATTATTTTACAGTCCGAGTGCTCGCTGATTACGCAGTTTTCCGCAAATGCAGGATGATATGGCAGTTATAACAGAGAATTGGCTTGCGGTTCGTGCCTTTATTCCGGCTGCTTGCGGCCGTAGTTGCATTGCCCGGAGCGGATCGTGCGAGCGGCAGTGACACTGATCGGCTCTAGGCGGCGTGCTCATGGATTCCAGATTTTGAAGTGTCATCTGTTGTTGATGAGTGAACTGGTAACAACCGGTTTGAACGTCTCCAGGCGTGGACGATCTTTCGTTGCGGTGAGTTCATCGAAAGCGACCTGTTGCAGGGCCGCCGCTTGATCGGGCGAGAATCCCAATTCCAACGCCGCGCGCTCGTTTCTGCCTAGCGAACGAGGATCGAGTCCGGTTAGGTCGCCGAAAATCATCAGCGCCTCCAGATAGTAACCAAACGAGCTGGCGTGGTAGTGATCGTAGGACCACAAATCAATCTGGCCGGCGGAAATACCGTCGTAGGGATTCGGATCCGCCAACCCGGTTCTAAACGCGCGGTTCCACGCTTCGCCGACTGGTATGACGTCGTGTATGGCAGGCGAGCCGGCCGCCGCGAGGTCGTAACCGGCGCGGACATCGAGCGCCATTTTTTCGATGGGTTGTCCGTGCCAATGACCGGACTCCAAGTAGGTTTGATCCGCCCGCGACCAGGTGGCAACAAGGCGAATGTCCACTTTGGGGTTTTTACTCCGCAGCAGTTCGGCCAGTTCTTTGGCCGAACGAACCAACAAGGTCGGGTCGCCCGGTTTATTTTTATCAAGCGTGCTGTAGCCCAGCGCCACAACGAAGTCCCAGCTTTGACCGATAACAGCAGCCTTGTTCGTGACGTGAAAATCTAAATTTTTGCCGCCGGCCGTTTCAAGGCTGACCTTGAACTCCCGACCCGCTTCCGTGGCGAACCGTTTGAACAACGCGGGAACTCCGCCCACGCCCTCTCCGTTCAAATCGGTGACCGATTGTGCGTGAAAGAATTGCACCGACGAGCCGTAACCAAACATAAAGCTGTTGCCGATAAATAAGACGCTCGGAGCGGTCTCGCGCTTGGGAGAACTTGGCGTTTCTTGCGCGCAAAGCGTCCCGACCGACCACCACCCGACAGCAACGCATGCAAGTAAAAGTGTGGCTCGGACTAGAAGATTTCTCTCCATCGTTCGACTGTGGTTTGTTCGCATTCTAAGATTACTTGCTACCGCTTCAAGTCGTCAGGGTCGAAAAAACTTACTAGTTTGCTTTTAGTTTTAATCACAACTGTGGCACATCTGCCGGGTTGGGCGGGCAGTCCAGAGCCCGCCGGTCTTTGCAGACGGCCACCATTGCCAACCAACGTGCTGCTGTTTCACCGGAAATGGCGCGCACGGAGTGACGCGCTCCACCAGTCCCAAGGTTGCCAGGAACTGCCATATCCATGTCTGTGCAACGTTGTTTTCAACCGTCGTGATTCAGGCTAGAAACCGGCCGCCGGATTGGCGAAAGCATTGGTCGCCTGCGACGGCTTGAGGCTCTGCACGTGATAATCAAAGAACACGTAATTGGCTGCTTTATTGTGACGGATGGGGCCCGATGCCGTCGGTGCCACACTGCCGATGGAGAAAAACCAGTTGTCAGCGTCACCGATCAACAGGCGAGTGGTTTTGTAAGTAATATTATCCAGCTTGAAAGGCGTGTAAGTGGCGGCACCATAAAAAGCCCCTGGATTATTACCATTCCCCCCACCCAACGGATTTACTTCATATGCCGGGTAGGCGGTTAAGGCGTAGCCGAACAGCCAGGAATTAACCACGGCCGTATTGGTGGCTTGGTAGGTCGGGCACCCTTTGATCACCATATTATTCGTCAAAACAACGTTAGCGTTGGCGGTGCCGCTGGAACCCAAATAAGGCGCAAGATAAGTGAACCAGGGAGTCCCAATCGGGTTGGCAAACGTAATATATTGGGCGGGGCAAAGTTGTCCTTGATTGTCATCCGCATACATCTGAACGGCCAAGCCCTGTTGCCGGAGACTGTTCATGCAGTAAGTCTGCTGGGCCCTTTTCTTAGCTGCACTCAGTGCCGGCAGCAGCATCGCCGCCAGGATCGCGATGATGGCGATGACGACCAAAAGCTCGATCAAGGTGAAGGCGAACCGCCGGGACAACCCCAGCCGATATGACGTCGGCGCAGCTTCGGAATAGTGATTACCTTTTTTCATTTTTATTGGCTATCCATTTGAGTTTACCATGAGAAAGGGCGGATGGCCACCGGCGCCACCCGCCCCATTCTACCAGCCTTATTTCAGGATGAAAAACTCCATCGGGTTGGTGGCCGTGTTCAGGAGGTTCGTGGACAGATTGCCGCTGCCATCGTAATTGCCCGTCCGGTTGGTCGTCCATTGGCTCAACGGCGTCGCGACGTTTGTGCTCGACAGCAGCGTCCACGCGCCGTTCGCCGGCCCGTTCGTCACGTTCAGCGTCAGCGTCGTCCCGCTTACGCTGATGCCGCTGAAATTGCCCGGTGCGGACGAGGCCGCCACATGGAGTGTAACCGCATCGGGCGTGGTGACAATCGAGGCCGTGCCCGCCACGCCCGCGCCGCTGACATTGACGGCGGCAAAGCTTCCGCTGATGGCCGCCGCAGTGTTCGTGATCAGCAGATAGTCCCCGGCGCCCAGCGCCGATAACGTCGAGACGTTCATCGCATTGCCGTTGAGCGTTAAACTATTCGTCACGGTCAGCGGCGAACCCACCACATTCGTGGCCGAGGCGCCCGCCTCCAGTATGACCGCGCCGCCGATCGTGCCGCTGCCGCCCAGGGTGGCATTGTTGGTCACCATCCATGTGTTGGTAACGGCGGATTCATTGCCGTTCACCAACAGCGTGCCGGCAGTCACCCAGGTCCAGCCGGTGTAAGTGTTGGTCGTGTTCACCGTCAGAGTGCTCGCGCCCCACTTGAAAAAGGCGGTGCTGCCGGCGATGCCACCGGTGCCGCTGAAGATGAAGTCCGTAGCGGGCGCAGTCACACGGACACGGGCGGGCGTGACGATGAAGTTGAGCGTGACCGTGATCGGTCCGGTGCCCGAGGCAAATTCAACCATGTCACCGGGAAGCGGGCTTTCCGAATAGACGGCGGGGGTGACATAGGACGCATCCACCCAATTGGTCGCGACGGTGTCCCAGGTGCCGTTGCCGGTGTTCCAGAACAGGGGCTCATTGTTGGTGGCATTCAAATAGAGCGTATTGCCCGTGACACTCAAAGTGCCCGTCATACGCCGCGGCAGCGTGGCCGTCGTGGGCGCTGTGCCGGAGGATGAACCCGTCCAAGTCATCAGCGGATAGGTGCCGGTGCCGGCCGGAAAGTTAGCCGCCTCAATCGTCACCGTCGGGGTGCCGGTGAAAGCCACGTTGCCATTGACCTGAATCGGCGCCACGGTGGTGCCGGGTGAGACGGAGCCATAGTTGAAATCCAGCCCCGCGTTCGCGCCGGCAAAAGTCACCCCCGCATTGGTCCAGCCTTTGGTGTTGTCAGTGATGGCCACGCCGAGAACGCAGCCGGCGGTGTTGCTGACCGTCACCACGCTGTTAAGGCAGCCTCTGCCAGTCCTGCCCACCAGCTTGCCGCCCGCGATGGTCGTCGGCCCGCTGTAGGAGTTCATGCCGATAAGGTTCCAGGTGCCGGAGTTGGTCTTGACGAGGGAGTTTGTCCCGGGGCTGGTGCTATCCACAATGACACCCCAGATTTCGTTGTTGTCGGTATTGGTGCCGCCAAGAAAGAGGATGTGATTGGTCGAGCCAGCCGTAAGGACAAATTGTCCGGCGGTAAAGTGCAAGCCCGTGCCGCCGTTGGTGCCATTATTCATGACCATCGCATTGGCGGGGCTGGTGGCGACGTTGCCGATTTGAATATTACGATTATTGTAGTCGCCGCCGCCAATGTAGTTGAGGGTGGCCGTTCCGGCGCTGGTGCCCATCAGAATCTTTGCGTTGGGATAGCCAATGCCCAAAGCGCAGGGTGTGCCGAGATCTTTGAGCGAGGTGAGGTTCAACTGGCACCCAGTGTAGATGGTCGCCACAATCCCGCCGGACGTGAAGGAATTGTTGTCGTTATTGATCGTCAGCGTTCCACCGGCCACGGTGATCGGGACTCCGGAGCAAGAACTGCTATAAAGCCCCGAAAGCGTCCAGTTGCCGGCTTGCTCCTTGTCAATCACGATGTTGTTTCCGCTGATGGCGGTTTGGAAGTTGTTCGCGCCAGTGCCGGCGCCCTGCAGGGTCAGCTTGCCACCACTGGAGCCGGTGACAGTATATGTGCCGTTATAAATTACGGACGGACTATTGGCAGTCAGAGTGACATTCGAGATGGAATTGATGGCGCGGCTGAGGGTGATGGTGCCAGAATGAAGGGGGCCATAATAGTCGTTAAAGGTCAGACCCGTAAGGCCGTTGAAATTGATGGCGCCACCGGCACCGTTCAAAGCGCCCGCCTCCCAATAATCCAACGTCAACGATCCAGCCGCCGCATTACTAAAGGTGATATTCCCCGTCAGCGCGATGGTGTGGTAGTTGGTCCCGATAACCTTTTGGGAAACTTGAAGCACCAAATCGTGGGCGACGGTATCCTGAATCGGTGTCGCTGACGCATTGGTGGCGGTGGCAACGATATATCCGCCCAGCACGATTTCATTGCCGTAATTGGTGAAGGCTGACCCGCCGACCGTGTTGGTGAAATTGATGCCGGCAAAAGACGTGTCGGCGGCGAAGTTGTTGGTGGTGAACGTCCGCGTCGTGCCGCCGAAACTCAAAACATTGCCGGCGGCCGCAGCCGTGTTCCAGTTGGCACTGGTCTGCCAGTTGGCGTCGCTGCCACCGCCGGTCCAGTAGTTTGTTGTGAGCGCAGCGGCGGGCAAAGCCGCGAGGACGAACAGCGCGGCACCGAGGTTCAGGCCGGCGAACCGGCGGATTAAGGATGCTGTTTTCATAGTTTCAATTTGGCAGTCGCAGTTGACGGTTTCAGTTTTTTGGCGCAACAAGATTTCGGTCTTTGTAATTTGATTGCTTGCTTGACACAACCTTAAGCGCCCACGGCAAAATCTCAAACAGGATTACATTCTAACTTTAGAATATCCATTTTACATTGCTCGGAAATCATATCCAGTCTTTCAGAAAAACAGGGGTTGAAACGCGCGGCGGAAAATGCGCTGGCTAAAATTCCGCGGGCGGCACCGCGGCGGCATAAATGTCAAACAGGCTGCGAATGTGTAACCGGCTCGCAAAATCCTTCTTCGCCAGCGGTTGGTCCAGCCGGACGGTGAATGGCACCGCGGCGCCCGGCGCGACGGGCACAAAGTTGTCCGACAGCGTGGCCTTCAAATCGCCCAGATCCAACCAGGTCCACAGGGCGGGGTGTTTGGCCCGCAAGGTGACGTTGTAATTCGTCCCGGAGCCGGAAATTTCCGAAACCCATTCCGGATCGCGCAGCTCCAGCTCCTTCGGTCTGGCCAGCAGCACCACATTTTGAGAAACCGCCGTGCCGTGGACCTCAAACGACAGCCAAACCAAAAGATTGCTCGCCCCCTGTTTTTGCAACTCACGGGCCAGGTCAATGGTGCCGACTTGCGAACTTTGCTGAACTTTCACGCCCACGCTTTGGTGGCCCGTGATTAATTCCGTCCCGTCCAGATCGGTGACGCGCCATTGCAATTTTCCGGCCGCGGGTTTCAATTCATCGCTCGTCAACCACAATGCCACGCTGCGGTGGGTCGGGTCATAGACGCCGGACACCAAAACCGGTGCATAAAAATGCCGGGCGCGATATTGCAGCGCTTTCCAGCGGCCAAAATAATCCACCGCCGACCACGAGGTGCCGGGCCAGTTGTCGTTGTATTGCCAAAACACGCAGCCCATGCTCTGGGGCATCTCGCGCCGCCAGCCTTCGGCGGCAAACTCGATGCCGTAGGCCTGGTTGATCTGGCTCAACCACAGGGCGCTCGCAAAATCCTTCGGCTCGCGGAAATTCATCCGCACCATTTTCATGATCTTGTCCGTGCCGATCTGGCCGTCATCCGGCGAGTCCACCGACGGGCGGTTGGAGCGCTCATGATATTTGAACATAGGCGAATAAACATCCGTGCGGTCGGCCGGCGCGGTGAAGGCCGCGGCCGTGGCCGGCATCGGGAAGGATTGAAAACCAAACTCGCTCACAAAGCCGTGGATGTTGCGATAAGACTCAAATGGCTCGCCCCCATGCCATACCTCCCAGTAATGCACATCACCGCAATCCGGCGAGCCGGTGACGTAGGCGGACTGCGGGGCCAGGGATTTCATGACTCCGCCCAGCGTCTCCTGGAACAGGAGATCATAATCCGGCTGGCTCATCTTATTGGTCGTCCACACCTCCCCACCCCGGAAAAACATGATTTCATTGTTGCCGCACCAGACGCCGATGCTCGGATGATGGCGCAGGCGCTTGACCTGTTCGACTGCCTCTTGCCGCACGTTCGCCAGAAAATCGGGATCGAACGCCGGATACGCCGAACAGGCGAACTTGAAATCCAGCCAGACGCAGATGCCCAGTTCATCGCAGGCATTAAAGAGTTCGTCATCTTCGTAATAACCGCCGCCCCAGAATCGCAGCGTGTTCATGTGGCACGCCACCGCGTCGGCGATGCAGCGGCGCAGTTTTTCATTGGTTGACCGCGTGGGAAAGGCATCGGTCGGAATCAAATTGGCCCCCTTCGAAAAGAACGGCAAGCCGTTCACCACGAAGTGCATCGAATTGGTCGCCGCGCCTTCCACCACTTGCAGCGTGCGCAGGCCGATGCGTTTTTGAGTGGCATCGAGCAATTGTCCCTGCGCATCGCTTAACTCGACGCGCACGGTGTAAAGCGGCTGCCCGCCCATGCCGACCGGCCACCACAACTTCGGATGATTGAGGATGACTTCCACCGAACCATTGCCGTTGGTCAGGGCAATTTCCGATGGCATCAGAATGTTTCCGCCCGGAGCGTTAACGGAGATTTGGGCATGTAAATCTGATTGCACGGATTTCCCGGCGGAAATTTGAACGGTCAACTTCACTCTATCTTTTCGGCTGTGGTCTTGGAGAATCTGCACGTCCTCCAGTCGGGCCGTGTCGAAGGCGACGAGCGAGATGTTCCGCCAAATGCCGCAGGTGATGAGCGTGGGACCCCAGTCCCAGCCGAAGTTGCAGGGCATCTTGCGCACATAAGCCGCCCCCGGATATTGCCAGGTGGGCAGAGGCTTCCCAGCTTCCTTGGCGCGCATCAATGGCAGCACCGGGGCGAACCGGATTTCAAGGGAGTTGTTTCCCGGCTTCACCTTTGCTTTTACGTCAAATTCCCACACCCGAAACATATTGTCCGACTGGCCGACTTCCACGCCGTTGACGAAGACGGTGGCGAGGGTGTCGAGCCCCTCGCAATACAGCAGCAGATGCTCGTGCCGGAGTAATTCATCGGTCACTTGAAAGGCCCGCCGGTAAGTCCAATCTAGTTCGCTGATCCACTGCACGCGCTTTTCGTTGTCGCGAAAAAACGGATCGGGTATGCGCCCCGCCGCCAGCAAATCGGTGTGGATACAGCCCGGCACGGTGGCGGCAAACCAGTCGTTGCTGCCGGTCGCGGAAACCTGCCATCCGCCGCCCAAATCCAGCGCGGTCAAGCCTCGGCTTCTGGCACTCTCCTCAGCGAGGCTGGAAAGGGTGGTGGCAAAAAAAATTGTTAGCGAGAGAAAATGGCATGTTTGCGTCATAAAACGCCTTGAACCGGGTGGTTCAACTTGAAGTGGTTAAACCGCCATCATTACTTGCTCCCCTTCTTAATCAGCGTCCTTCCGGGATGCCAGACGCCGGGCACCTGCATATAAACACTGCTTTCAGGCAAGCCCACCTCCCCACGGTTGATCATGGCCACGACCATATCAACAGCTTTTACGCCGATATACCTATGCTGGGTGCGCACGCCGGCATAAGGCTCCTGCTCGTCCACGATATGATAGTGAACCACCGCGGTTTTTTGAGGCACGCCCACCGAGGGCTCGGCCATCAGGCAATCCGCCAGGTCATGGTGACTACAGAGGATGGCATCCGGTTGATAGCGCTTATACCAAGCGAGCAATTCTTTCCGTTCCAGTTTTTTGGGGGCGAAAGCGGGAATATCCACCGCCACGCCGAAATGCGTCAGCGCCCCGAAAAGACTGCCGGTTTCCGCCCGGTGCTGCCTTTGTTCCCGATCCGCGAAGGTCGCCATCCCGATCCGGCGATAACCTGACGCAATGCAATGTTCAACCGCCAGGATTACATTTCTGGACCGATGATTCATCACCCGATGAAGCGAGGCCGGCTGAACTATGCAGTCTTCAATGGCCACGACACTGAATCGCCCAAAGGGAAATTCTTCCGGAATTACCATGTCAGGATTGGGCCCCGCCGGGAAAATGACCCCTTTGATGCCACGGCTGTAAAGAATGTCGCCCAGCCGTTTCCAATTCATGCCCTTTTCATTGGCGTTAAAAAAATCAACCGTAAACCCTTGCTGCTTGGCCGATCTCAGGATTCCCGGCATCACGAGATCAAACCCCCAGTCCGCCAACACCGCCTTTGGCCCCAGCCCGATGCAAGCCAGCGTGTTCCCGGCCACCGGCTGGAGCATGCCCGAGCGATAGGCCGCCAGTGCCGAGAGCATCGGATCCGGCACATAACCCAGCCGCTTCGCCGCTTCCTGAATGGCTTTAACCGTTTCCGGGTTGAAATGGGGTTTGCCGCGAAGCACGCCGGAAACGGTCGTTACATGAAATCCGGTCGCCTCGGCGAGGGTCTTAAGCGTGACACGCGTTTTCATGGGTTTCTAAAATATTGGAATCGGATTGATGTTATTCTTTGTGTCCGTTTTGTCCACCACGGACGGAGAATAACCCGCGACGCGAAGGCGATGGCCCAGCCGACATATGAACCCTTTCACATTTTCACTGCCGCGCGGCGGGAGTCACCACGCGCTGCAGCAAGAATTGATGCGGCTTGGGGATTGCAACCCGGCGCGCGTTGGCGACAGCGGCCTCCACTTGCGCCGGAAATTCGGCTTCGTGCGGTTTTAATTCGAAGTATTTTTTCTGCTGGTCCCGAATGTAGGGCTGCCAGCTTTTTCCATTGGCGGCGGCCAACTGGACGTCCAGCTTCGGTTTTAACAGCGCAACATCCACCGGGCGGGGCGCGTCCGGCCACGAACTAAACTCGACGTAGGCAATCGTGCGGATTTTATCCACGGTGCTCCACTTCTTGCCCAGTGCGGCCTGCACGGCCAGCGCCTGCTGGTATTGGGGCGTGCGCGTTTCCAGCGCGAGGTTCACGCCAGCGGCAAGTTCGGCCGCGGTATTGGTGCGCACCGACTGGCCGTCTATTTTCAATTCATAATCGCCCGCTGCCAAACCAGTCACGCGGAGCGTTTCCTGATCGAAGTCTTGAACAAACGGAATCAGCTCGAGCGCCGGTTTGGCCGCATCCGAAATTGGAAAGGGCAGCGAGTGTTCATTGCACGTGAAAGAAACCGCTTCGGGCTTGATGGACAAATTGCTGACTTCGCAATTTTCCAACGAACCAGCGCGTCCTGCGACGGAATCAATGACGATGCGCGAAACGACTCCCGTGAGTTGCTGCGCTTTGAGGAATTCCCCCGCCATGATCAAGTGGCCCGATTCTTGGGGATGGACGCGATCCGGTCCGATGATGGTGAAATGCGGGTCGAGTTTCTGCTTCTCCTCATTAATGGTTGCCAGCGGACTGTTGAAATCCACAATCGGGACCTGAAGTTCTTGGGCGATGGCGCGAACCTGTTGGCCCAATTTTACCAGTGCGGCGTTACAGCCGGGCAGATTGGCGGCGGGTAAATCTGCGGTGTCATCGAATGGAGTGGGTAGAATGCACGCCACTTTTGCGCCCGACTCCCGCAGCGCTGGGATGAGTCGCCGCATGGCTTGGTCGAAAGTCTCTGCGCTTTTTGCCCGTTGCCGCTCGATATCGGCTCCGGTGGCCGTGGGCACATAGAGTTCCCGGTTCACATCATTCATGCCGAACATGACAGTGACCACGGTGGGTTTGGCGTTGAGACAATCCCACGCCAGGCGTTTTTCCCCGCCGGTTGCCCGGTCGCCCGCAATCCCGCAGTTGATCACGTCGAGTTGCAACGAGGGAAACCGCGTAAGGTAAAACAGCTCAACGTAACGATGATAGAAGCCCCCGTGGGTGATGCTGTCGCCGAGCACACACCAGCGGTCGCCGGATTGAAAGGGCGGCACTGGGCGGACTTGTGTCAGGAGGTTTGTTGCAAGCTGAGCTTCGGGGGCAGCACGCAAAAGGGGCAGCGGCGCGATCAATAGGGCGACGACAAGTGTGATGGCGTTTTTCATTCTCAATCAGGCTGGAGTAGCTGCGTTCATTTTGGTGCTTGCGGATCCGACACCGGCCAAAAATCAGAGGAACCAAAAGAGACGGGATCATCCTTGTCCAGTTCTTTTAATTCCTTCCGCTGGCGGAAGACTTCCTGCATCAGCTTGGTTTGCACCTCCGCATAGGCGGGTTCGCCGAAAACACTGCGCATTTCGCTAGGATCTTTTTGCCGGTCGAACAGCTCCCAGTAGTCGTTGGGGATGGAAGCAATCTCGGTTTGGTCTTTGCTCCATACTTCCGGTTTGTAGAAGTGGACCAGCGTGTAGCGGTCGGTGATCACGCCGTAATGCGGACGCACGCGATGGTAGGCGGGGTATTCGTAGTAATGATAGTAAAACGCCGTGCGCCAGTCGGCGGGCTTGTCGCCTTTGAGCAACGGCAGAAAGCTGCTGCCCTGCATGCGGTCGGGAATGGAAACGCCGGCGGCTTGGAGGAAGGTTTCGGCGAAATCAACATTGCAAACTATGTCCTTGTTCACGCTGCCCGCCTTGATGGTCGTCGGCCAGCGGATGAGCAGCGGCGCGCGCGCGGATTCCTGAAAAATCCAGCGCTTGTCGAACCAACCGTGTTCGCCGAGAAAAAACCCCTGGTCGGAGGAATAAATGACAATCGTGTTGGTAGCGAGGCCGGTGTCGTCGAGGTATTTCAGGATCCGTCCCACATTGTCGTCCACGCCTTTGATGCAACTGAGGTAATCGTGCATGAAACGGTTGTATTTCCATTCGGTGAGCGCGTGGCCGGTGAGATTTCTTTTTAGAAATGCTTCGTTGCGCGGCACATAGTAAGCATCCCAAACCTTCTTCTGCTCTGGTTTCAGATCTTTTGGCGCTGTGAGTTTGCAGTCCTCTTCCATCCGCATCATTTTTTCGATGGTCGTATTCTGGTCGTGCTCGGCTAGGCCGCGACCGGAGTAATCGTCAAACAGGCTGTCCGGAAGTGGATAGGTGCGGTCGAGGTCAAAATCCAGATCACGCAATGCCGGTTCCCAATCACGATGCGGTGCCTTTTGCCAGCAGAGCAGCATGAACGGCTTGTTGGTGTCGCGCTGTTTCAACCAATCCAGCGAAAGGTCGGTGATGATGTCCGTGACGTAGCCGGGATGCGTCACTTGCTTGCCATTGCGGATCATCGGCGGATTGTAGTATCGGCCCTGGCCCGGCAGGATTTCCCAGTGATCAAAACCGGTCGGGTCGGTTTCCAGATGCCACTTGCCAATCAGCGCGGTCTGGTAACCGGCTTTCTGCAGGAGTTTTTGAAAAGTGGTTTGTGATCCGTCGAATTTGCAGGTGGTGTTGTTGTAAAAGCCGTTGATGTGGCTGTAGGTGCCGGTGATGAACGAAGCGCGACTCGGACCGCATAGCGCGTTGTTGACGTAATAACGGTCAAACCGCATGCCTTCATTGGCCAACCGATCGATGTTCGGCGTCTGAATCAAATGGCGCGACTCGCCATAGGCGCTGACGGCCTGCCAGGCATGGTCGTCCGCCATGATGAACAGGATGTTGGGCTTGGCTGGGGCGGCGTGGTTGCTCGCGGCTAACAATGGCGACGCCCCCAGCACCACAAAAAGTTGGGCGAATACATTCACAACTGTCTGCCGGATTTGATGGTTCGGCATGATGGTCATAGACATCTTGATTTCATTTCGCTGGCGCGGTGGTAGGAGGGTTTATCTTGTTCTCCACGGGCTTTGGAATTTTCCCGGGATCATAAACCTCGCGCCAGTAGATGGGCCGGAACTCTTTGTCCATTCTCTCAATTTTTTTCTTTAGCTCATCCGTGAAGATTTCTTTGCGAACCGGGTTGTCCGCGACTAGCAGGCCAATGCCGTAAGCATTGACCCTCCCTCCGTAGAGTGTCTTGGATGGGTCACGGGTGTTTCCGGCGTAAAACATCCAGAACTTACTATCGAATTTCACCACCTGAAGCCCCTCGCGCCACACATCGTCGAAGGATCCGGGTTCCCCGTTGGGGATTTCATCCATCACTTCCCATTTGTATCCCTCGGTGGAAGTCAGGTAGAAGTTCTTTGCCCGAAACCCCATTCCATCGTTGTGAATGCGAGTATCAAGGTGCATGAGCCAGACATGATATTTCCCGCCATGATAAAGGATTCGTGACGGCGACTCCTTCCAGATCTGGTCATCAACGAGATCCTTCTTGTCACCGACATATTCAATTTCCTCTTCTTGCTTGCTGATGATTTTGATCTCGGGAACGCCTTGTTTGGCCTGCTCCCAGGTAAGTGGGGAGAAGATTTGCCCCACCAACGGAACGCGCATTGCCTCCGTGGGATAATCGTAAGCTGCCTGGGTTGGTTCATCCGCAGCGCTTAACGCGGCCAGCGGAGCTAGTAACAGGGCGGCGAGGGGGGTGAGAAGGCGTTTCATATTGGGCATTTCATCGATTAAAGGCGCTCTCCGAGCGTGCCGGCAGACCAGTCGCCGAGCAGTTTCAACATGTCCGCAAAAGATGCCGAGCGACCGGAGCGGACGAAATGGCCGCTGGCGCAATTGCCCGCCAGCAGAATGCCCGCGTCGTCAACTCCCTTCAACGCAGCGGCCAGACAGCCTGCGCCGAAATTATCGCCCGCTCCAGTCGAGATCAGCGGCTCGCGGCAAAATGGTCCTGGCACATAGACCGTGCCCGCCGCACTGGCGCAGGCCGCGCCGTCGTTGGGATGGATGATGATGCGGTCCACCGCGATGCGCGCGCGCAGGAACGCGGCGAGTTCCGCCACGGAATCAGCATCCTTGCGGCCCTGATACGCGCCGCCGAAAACCTCGCCCATCTGCCACGCCTCTTTCAAATTGAAGGAGAGCATGGTTTGGCATTGGCGCGTGATGGCCGGCAAACGGTCGAGCAAATCTTTCCGGTCGGCCACCGGCCGCGTTTCAAACTCGGCGAGATCCATGAAGAAGAAAACTTCCTTGGCGGGCCGACCGAGTTCCGCCAGACGCGCGGCCAGATGACTCCAAATTGGGCCGGCATGGGGCAGCTTGCCCCAGTTGACGGCGCTGATGAAAGAGGCTGATTTAAGTTCCGCGTCCAGCGCGGATTGACCGATACATTCCAGCACGCGTTCCCAAGTCACCTCCGCGCAGGCGGCCATGTCGCACAACATAACCTTGCCATCAGTGAACTCCAGACAGGTGGTGTGCGCCGGTTGGGCCAGGGTGTAAAGGCGTTTGGTTTTTCCGCCCAGCGCTTCCTGATAAATCGGCAACACTTCGCCGCGACCCATCGCGCCGATGTAGGTGACATCAATCTTGCCGGCATGAATGTCGTTCAGCGCGGCAGCGAACAGCGGGCCGTTGCCACCGAACTTGTCGCCGAGATGCCGCACCGGATACGACGCGGCAATACCGGCGGCCGCCGCCACCTTGGGGCCGAACTCTGCCATCGAGGCCGGTGATTGCAGCCGGACAAATGTGTCAATGAAACCGTCAAACCCGCACAAGCCGGAAAGCTTGGTCGGCGCAGCGACGGCGGTCTTCGCTTTGAAATTTTGGATGACCGGGGCAAGCGATTGAATATCGCGAAGAATCGTCGTGGTCTCGGACATATTATTGGGTTTCCTTGGTGGTTTCCGGTTCGATGCCCAACTTGTGCTGCATGTCTTCCAGGGAAATACCCTTCGTTTCCGGCACCATGGTCTTCACCCAGACCAGTTGCAGCACCATCATGAAGCCGAAGAACAGGAAAATATACCCGGCCCGCTGCGGTTGCTCATTCGCGCCGGACAACTTCACCATCAATGGAAAGACCGTCGTGAGCAACGCAGCAAAAACCCAGTGCGTGGCGCTGCCCAGCGTCTGGCCTTGGGCGCGATGGCGATTCGGGAAAATTTCCGAGATGAGCACCCAGATAACAGCGCCCTGCCCTACGGCGTGCGCGGCGATGAACGCAAAGATGCACACCGGCACAATGGCGTAATGCTGCGTGAAAAACGCCCACGCCGTCAGCCCCAGCGACGCGATGTAACCAAACGAACCGATGAACAGCAGCGTGCGCCGTCCAAGCCGGTCAATCAGCCACAGCCCGACGAAGGTGAAAATCAGGTTGGTGATCCCGATGCCGACGGATTGCAGCAACGCGGCCTTCTCGCCCAGCCCCGTCAATTCGAAAATGCGCGGCGCGAAGTAAAGGATGGCGTTGATGCCGGAAAGCTGGTTGAAGAACGCCACCAGAAACGCGAGAAAAATTGGAATGCGCAAGCGCCAGGTCCAGAATTTGGAGGCCACGGTGCTTTCAGCCTTGGCCGCCGCCATCAATTCATCCGCGTGGGCTTCCAGCTTGGCCGGCGGCAATTCAGGTTCAATCAGTTTCAACACCGCCAATCCGGTGGCGCGGTCGCCCTTGCGACTGAGCAACCAGCGTGGGCTTTCCGGCAGCCCGAAGCACATCACGGCGTAAATGACCGAGGGAATCGCCGCGATGCCCAGCATCCAGCGCCAAGTGTCCATGCCGCCAATCTTGGCCACTTCGCCACCGAGCTTGGCAATCAGCGCGTTGGAAAGAAAGGCGACGACGATGCCGAATACGATGTTGAACTGGAACATGCCCGCCAGCCGGCCGCGATACGCCGGTGGTGCGATTTCGGAAATGTAAAGCGGCGCGGCCACCGTGGAGATGCCGATCCCGATCCCACCGATGACGCGGGCGGCGATGAACATGCCCACGCCGTTGGCAAACGCGCAGCCGAACGCCGAGAGCACATACAAAACGCCGATGAACAGCAGCGTGGGTTTGCGTCCGAATTTGTCGGTCGGCCATCCGCCGAGCAGCGAACCGAGCACCGTGCCGTAGAGCGCGGAACCCATTGCCAGGCCATGCACGCCCGCGCTCAAGCCCCAGAGCGCCTGGATTTTTTGTTCCGCGCCGGAGATGACGACGGTGTCAAAGCCGAACAGGAACCCGGCCAGAGCGGAGGTGATGGACCAGAAGAAGATGCGTGCTTTCATAAAATTGATTGGTAACGGATTGCCACGAAAAGTTCAGCGGCGTGTAGGAAGGCCGGGGCGGCACGAACAGCCTGCCGATCAGGGAGAGAGTTTGTTTGTTTCATTCTATTTGGGCCAGATTGATTTCAGGCGGAAGATTTTCAGAGAATGTATGATAGTCCTTTCGCCCGCTGTAAGTCGGGTTTCGGTCGAGTCAAATTTGTTGGCCAAACGCTTTCGGAGTTCGCAGGAAATCCCGTCATCTGTGTAGATTTCGTTGAAGGTGCGGTCGGTGAAAATCCGCGCCGTGCGTCCGTTGAAGCTGGCGTCCAAGCCGTTGATGACGAGTTGCTCCGGCCCAGCATCGGCGAACTCGATCAGCGTCTCGCTCAATTCGCCCTTACACTTTTGGAGCAGTTCGTTCGCCTGCGCAAGCGTGAGGTTTTTCCCTTCGGCGAGAACTTCGCAGCGCAGCTTCTCCGTTTCCTTGACCGGCGAGAAGAACAGGCGCAGGCCGGCGCCGGTTTCGCGGAGCGTCAATTCGTGGGGGAGCGAGAATGCCTGGTTAACCATCTGATCGGGGAACTGCTTCAGATAGCAGTCTGTCTGCACCCAGCCGATTTGGATGCGGCGCTTATCCGGCAGATCGCTAAACGTCTGCGCGGCGTAAAACGCGCCATGCCTTGTGCCAAGCGGACCTGATTCCTTGTGGAACGTTTTGCCATCAAACTGGCCGATGAAATAGCGGTTCTGCGCCCCCATGAGTATCCAGCGCGACTCGCCTGGTTTTCCAGCGACCGGCAGCTCATACATCTCCGGGCACTCGAACACCGCTGCCCGGTCCGGATCAGTGAATGCGCCGGTGCGGTTCCATTGCCTGAGATTTTTCGACTCAAAAAAGGCGATGTGGTTGTGCGCGCCATTGCTCCTCTCTTTTACATCGAGTCCTTGAGCGGGTGAGCACGCCTCGGTTTCGAAACAGGCCTCCCAGTCAAATACAGCCATCACCCATTTCTGTTCCGGCTGATACCAGAAGATTTTCGGATCGCTGCCCTTATGTTTTACCACGGGATTTTCCGGCAATTCGGTAAACGTTAGGCCTCCATCTTTGCTGTAGAAGACGCACTCGCCGCGCCCGGTAATGGTGGCGGCGACAAAAAGCGTGTCTTTGCCCAAGCCAGCCGAGTTGTTGAAATCAATAAAACCGCCGCCGGAGGCGCACTGTTCCTTGAGGTTGTTTTGATAGAGGGCGATGGGCTGTTCCTTCCAGTGAATGAGGTCGGTGCTTTCCAGGTGCCCCCAGTGCAGGTTGCCCCAGAAAATACTCAGAGGGTTGTATTGATAGTAGAGATGAAATTTTCCGTTTTGGAAAACCATGCCGTTGGGATCGTTGTTCCACCCGCGCCGCGTGGAGGCATGGAATTGATTTCGGTAGGGTTTCGTGTAATCCGAAGCCGACAGAGCGTCCGACTCGGAACCGATTTTGATGCGGTCAAACGCAGCACGGCAGGATTCCAAGGCTGGTTTGTTGTCAACCGGTGCGATCTTGATCTGCTTACCCTTCAATCCGAAATGCTCCAGTGGATACGCCGCGAGCCAAAAGGCGTCGCTGCCCTGCGGAAGGCTGACATTGAAACTCTGAACCAGCGCGTTGCCATCGTAAATTCCGAGCAGAGTCTGTTTTTCTTTTTCAGGATGGTTGGCCACTGGCACGATCAGGTGGCTGCCATCCACGGTGAGCGTCTTTTCCAGAGCCACCAGAACGGACGCGGGAGCGGCAGTTACTGGAGCGTCCGGCACCGGCCAGTCATCGGTGCGGAAAGGTGAGGCGGGAAGTCCGGCACCGTTGTAGAGATTGCACTCCGGATCGGCCGCCCATGCGTAACGCACGGCGACGGGCTTCGTCACTTCCGGACTGGAAGCAATCACTTGATCTTTTACGATGCGAGCCTGAGCGGGCTTCCATTGGTGGTCGTCTCCGGCGATGAAGAATCCTTTCAATTCCCCATCCTTCGCCTGCAAGCCTCCGTCGGCGCGTTTGAACGACAACACCATTTCCGAGCCGCGAACTTCGTGGCTTGACGGCAATGGGCCGCTGGTGGAGGGAACTTTCACGCCATAGACCTCGCCGAGCGCCCAAAGCGCCAGGCGCCGCCCAACTTCCTGTTTGTTTTTCGGATGGATGTTGTTGGCTTCACCAATATCAATCGTGATCGCCATGCCGGTGTGCGGTAGGCGCAGCGTCTTGAGCATGGCCTCGCGCACCAGTGGCCAGCCCGGCGCAATGTTTTCCCCGGGCTCAAAGTTTGGCAACTGCACCCAGGCAAATGGGAATTCTTCACCCCAACGCGCTCGCCAGTCGCTCACCAATAGCGCCATTTGGTATTGATAATTCTTTGCCTGCCCGACCGAGGCATTGGATTCGCCTTGATACCACAACGCACCGCGCAAGGCATAGGGAATCAACGGCGCGATCTTGCCGTTGAACAAATGACCTAACCCTCCCTGAAGATCGCGTTGGTCCATCGGACCCCAAACTTTTTGGGGTGCTGGAAGCCCCTCGGCTTTGGCTTTCGCCGCCAGATCCTCAAAATCTTTGATTTTGCGGGCATGCTCGGCCAAAGCTTCCGGCGTGCCTAATTTCTCGTATGCCTTCCGGAAATATTCCATGGCTGTCTTCGTTTCAGGAGAACAGGCTTGCGCGTCTTCCGCCAACCACGATTCTATTTGGGTGCCGCCGACCGAGGAATGAACCAGGCCCACCGGCAACTTCAGCTCACGGTGCAATTCGCGGCCGAAGAAATAGAGCGTCGCCGAGAACCAATCGACGTTTTCCGGCAAACAGACCTTCCATTGGCCGCTGGTATTGGTTTGCGGGGTCGGCGCGCACTTGGAACTCTCGGTGAACATCCGGATCTGCGGCCAGTTGGCGGCGGCTTTTTCCGTCGGAAAATCCCGCGCATCCCGGAGGGGCATCTGCATGTTGGACTGCCCGGAACCGAGCCAGACTTCCCCGACCAGAACATCCTGCACGACCACCGGAGCCGGGTGGTGGGCACCCATTATCCGCAACTCGCGCGATTCCGCGCTGGCCGTGAAGGGCGCCATTTTCACCATCCATTTACCATCGGCATTCGCAGTGGCTGACGCCGTCTGCCCTGCGAATTTTACAGTGATCCTTTCTCCCGCGTCGGACCAGCCCCAGATCGGCACTGGCTTGTCCCGCTGTAGAACCATGTGGTCGGAGAATATGGCGGCGACTTTTAACTCGGCGGCAAGCAACGCGGTAGGGCCTGCGAGCAACAGGGCGGCAAAGATGGTGAGCGCGTATTTCTTGGATATCCATTTCATAACTATTTCTACGTTCCCAGCCGTATCGCTTCAAAATCTTTGACATACGACACATCGCGTTCCACCCGGTCTTGTTCCTTGCCGATCAGCGGCGGATCATTCGGTTCTTTGACCTTTCCGCTCTGCTTGCTCCCATTTGACATATTCACCGATTTAAGCGTTGGTTTGAACGTCACATCATCTTGCGCATATGCACTGTTTCCCATGATGATTGCCACCACGGTAGTTAAGGTTCGGATGCAGTTTTTTTTCAAAACTATTTCTCCTTTGTTTTGTTGCCTTGTTTGCAGTTCGGAGGCGATGGTTTCTTCAACGCACGACCGTCAGCGGCTTTCCTCTCAAAAGATTAATTTTCTGCCAATGACCGGTGGAATTCGGCTCAGACGAAGTCGGTGTCACCAAGGCCTGAGGGTTAATTTCAAGCTCCAGATCCACGGTTGACAGGAGGGTGATCGCCCGCGTATCCCAGCGAACCATGACCACTTTTGTTTCGGCGTTTTTCCAGCGGATGGCCTTGTTGGCAAAGGCTTCACCGCCATAAAACCAGGCCCTGTCTGCGCGGTATTCAAATCCCGCGAGCACCTGATTCTTGGTTTCAAAAATGTTGAGCGTTCCCGGTTTGGGTTTGGATTGGAGATAGTCCGAGAAAAAGTTCACACACCAGGCAATCGGCTTGGGAGTTCCTATGGGTGTGCCATCGAACGCAAACAGTCCGAATTGTTCCTCATACGCGAGCGTGGTCGGATCCGTCCACCATTTGGCGTAGCGATGGATATACGGAGTGGTCCAGTCATTATCCATCCACTTCATGCTGCCGCCGAATCCATGCGCATACGGATACAGATAATGCAGCAATTCCCAAAGCGCCTGCGTCTGGTAGTCTGCGGTCTCGCCTTTTATCTTCAAGCCGTTGCTCAAGCCGAATTCGCCGATGGTGATGGGCTTTCGCGGAAACATTTGGTGCAAACGGTCAAACGTGCTAACGCTGATTTCGGTGTCCCGGTAAGCATAGGGGCGCTGGTAAATGTGATCATTGATGAAATCAAGTTTCTCGTTCACCGGGAGCGCGACCAGAGCCGTGTTGTAGCCAACCGTTATCAGCGCCTGCGGATCCTGGCTACGAATCGCCTGAATCATCGCCTCCAGCCACCGCCCGAAGGTATCATTCAGCGCGATCAAAAACGGCGCGTATTTCCCCGAGTTCTGAAGGTCAATCTTGCCCCCCAACCCAGGAAAGGTGCTGTCCTTGCCGCCCTGTTCCTTGAGGTAGGCGATCCAAATGCTGACTGAGGCCAACAACTCCCGCTTGCTTTCTACAGACAGCCAATACGGCAAATTCAGCCAGCCGTCCGTTTTTTTTATCTGCTGATCCACCCAATTCTTGTCCATCAGGTCGGCCATGGTTTCGTAAGGGCGAAGTTTCACGAGCGGGCTGGGCTCGCCTTGGAAGGTCATGGCTCCCACTTCTGTCAGGTAGGGCTCATTGTCCAAGTCGTAACCCAGCAGCATCGGCTCGCCACGATAAGCGCGGGCCACCGCCGCCGCGTGCTTGGCATTGTCGGTGATGTCCAATGGCCCTGCCAGAATCGCCTTCAAGCCGATTTCCGGAAGGAGATATATTCCATGACGCTGCGCGGAGGTGCGGATGGCTCGCACCCGATCTCCAGGGGCCTCCAAAGTGCCGAGGCGACCAAAGGAAAAAGATCGCAGGGCGTTGATGCCAGTGGCGTGGAACTTGGCAAACTCGGCGTCAAGCACCTCGGCGGAAAAAGTGTCTTTCTGGAAAAACTCCTCCAGTTTCGCATCAAACGGCCCGCAATAATTGGCGCCAACCATGAAGAAGGGCGAACCGTCCGGACGAACAAATAAGCCATCTTTGCTGATGGTGATCTTGCCACTGGGAGTGACAGAATCGGCTGGCAAGGGCACTGTATTCTGGCGCGGCGCGGAATAGGAGCGAACGGTCTCCAGCATCCAACTCAGTAAGGACGGCGAACGATAGAACTCCTCTTGTTCAATTCCCGCCAGTAACCAATTGCCGCCCTTGAACTCGTCGTTCCGGTGCTGCAAAAGCCCGACGGCCCAGGCCTCCCGGCGACCATGTGCATCCACCACTTCGAGCAAGGGATGAAATTCGGATTGTTTGGGAAAAGCAAAACCCAACGCAGAACAGCCGGACAACATCACTTTATTCGGCAAAACCAGTCCGGGAGGCAGGTTGAGGTTGGCCTGATTCCAAGGTTGAATGGAAAATTCGCCCTTGAAGCGGTAGCGGGGGGCTGGACTGAAGGCCAGATCGGTGAACGGTTTTTGATCGGCGGCTAGTTGAGAAAAAGCCAGCCCGCCGGCAAAAATCAAATCTCCGCCGCGACGCGCAAATTTACTGAGGGCAGGCTGGAGTTCAGCGGGAACGCTCGGGCTATCGGCGAGCACCAGGCAATCGAATGAAACGAGCTTGTCAGGATTCGCCGCTGCGTTGGTGTAAGCAACACCTGTCGCCTCGACTGCGGTCTTGGCCGACTCAGCGCCCGCTTTCCAGCGCGCAACGACGGCCGCATCGGAACCGTAAATAATTCCTACACGGTAGGGGTGGGCATCCCCGGCAACACTGAGCAGTGAGGTTGACAGCAAGGTCACGGCCAAGCCCGCCCAACGCAGCCCACGACGATGTTTGAAAATTACTTTCATCAAAAGAAATTAGCTTTGACTTCAGGCTCGACCTCGCCGTTCGAGTTCAGGCAGAAATCGACCAAGGTCTCAACGGTGGTTTGGGCCAGGCACATCCGGGTGTCCGCGCCGGCATAATAGATGTTGAGCATTCCGTCCGGCATGACTACGCCGCCGGCGGTGAAGACCACATTGGGAACCTGCCCCATGCACTCGTAATCTTTCTCCGGAGCCAAAATAAAGTCTTTGGGTGCGGCAATGACCTTGGACGGATCGTGCAAGTCCAGCAGGGCGGCGCCCAGATAGTAGTTCTCGGTTGACGCCGTCATCGCGGTGGCATGATAAACAATCAGCCATCCTTGCGGCGTCTTGATGGGAATGCAACCGGCGCCCGCCTTTTGCTTCGCCCACATCGTGACGGGCAATTCCACCGGCATGGCTTTGCCCCAGAACACCAGGTCCGGTGAATAGTTCACCCAAATCCGGCCGGTGCCATCCACATTCTGCGGGCGATCGAGCCGGGCGTAGAGTCCGTTGATTTTTTCCGGAAAGAGCACACCGTTGCGATTCGACGGCTCGGACAGATAGGGCAAGGTTTCGAAGGTCTTGAAGTCCTTCGTCGTTGAGATGGTCAGGACGCTGCCGTAACGGCCAAGCCAGGACGCGTAGAGGAGATAGTAAGTTCCATCAATCTCGGTGACGCGGATATCAAAACGCAGGCCGCGACCGACTTTCATCTCGGTTTCACTCAAGGGCAGGTGAATGGGCTCGTTTTCGATGTCGAAGTGAACACCGTCTTTGCTGCGGGCAAGATGAAAAACGACTTCGCGGCGCAAATTCTCCACGCGCAGAACCAGCAGCACCTGTCCTTGGAACCAAGTGGCACCGGAATTGAACACCGCCGAACACGGCGCCGGCATTTGCTCCGGCGTGATGATCGGGTTTGCGGAGTGACGCGAAAGCGGCGGCTGATGGGACCCACCATTACGCTGCCCCTGGAGCGCCGATTTCTTATTCGGCAAATTTTGGGGTGTTGCCAAGCTGCGCCCCGGTTGTTGAATATTTGATTTAATGAGTGTTTCCATATTTTTGATTATGTGCGTCTTTGGTCTGCATGAGTTAGTTTTTTGGAACACGCAGGTGGTAGGAATTGGTTTGATAGAATTCTCCGAGTTTTTTCCCGACCATCTTCTCGGCCTTTGTGCGCAATTCCTTTTGAATGACCGCATAGTCCGGACGATTGGCCAGATTCACCCATTCATGCGGATCCTTCCCGTGATCGTAGAGTTCTTCCGAGCCATCCGGGCAAATAACGTAGCGGAAGTCCTTGGACCGCAAGCTATAGACTTGCGCTTCGGAAATACCGATGCCGTCAGACAAGGGCTTTCCGTTCGCGAGATCATGGGATTGCAGGGCGGTTAACGCAACATCCGGCCCATCCCACTTGCCCGCGGCCGGGTTTTTGAGCAGCGGGACCAAACTGTGACCGTCCAGTTTCTGAGCGGGAGGAGGTTCTTTGGAAAAGCCACAGAAATCAATGAACGTGGGATAAAGATCAATTAACGAGACGGGCGTGTAGCAGGTCGCTCCCCGCGGAATTCCCGGTCCGGCGATCACCATGGGAATGTGCGCCGATTCCTCCCACGCCGAGTTCTTGAACAAGTAATCTTTCTGCCCCATGTGATAGCCGTTATCAGAGACCAGGACAACGAGGGTATTGTCGCGATAGGGACTCTTCTCCAGCGCATCCAAGATACGACCCACCATATCATCCGCGAAAGCAACGCAGGCGAGATACCCCTGCGTCCACCGCTTCATCAGTTTCAGGCGGTTGACCTGTTGGTATTTTCCGAACCCGCTGAAGTTTGAAACACGATTATGGGTGAAATCCTTGTAAAGGTAAGGGGCACAATCATCCAAATCCCCTTCGAGGCGCGGAGCCAGTTGAATTGTGTCGAGCGGAAACATCTTAAAATATTTATCCGGAGCGACAAAGGGTTCGTGGGGCCGATTGATTCCGATGTTCATGAAAAACGGACGGGAATCACCGGAGGCGGGCCGGGAAGCAAAAAACTTCTCCGCATAATCGGCGAGCAATTCATCCGGCATCGGGTCGCGGTCGGTTTCGGAAACATAACGATAGGGATGGCTGTAAAGATACCAGCCCGTGTAGCCCTTGAAGCCGGTTTTAGGATTCGGCGGAGTGGACGGCACATCCGAGAGCGGAACAAAATAACTGAGCTTGTAGATTTCCGGCATGGACGGATGCGGCGCCACCGAGTCGAAATTTTCGGTGTATTCCTCCGGTTTGAGTTCGTAGCCGTTGTAAGGAAACGGTCCCCAACTCGGCATCGGGCCGTAGCGCAGTTTTCCGTCCACATACCAGTCGGTCCAACGCTCGGCATAGTTGTGGTCAATCTTGCCGGCGCCGTGCACATCGTAGCCGGTGCTGCGGAAGTATTGCATCCAAGTGACGGCATTTGAGAACACCTCATGTTTCCAGGCGTATTTCCATGAGCCATTGGCTCCGATCGATTCCTCGGGGTTGCCGAAATACCGGGTGGTATGAGGATAGAGTCCCGTCAGCATGCTCGGGCGCGAGGGCGAGCAAAGCGGGGTGTTGCATTGGGCGTTCAAAAAACGGACACCCTGATGCGCCAACCGGTCCATATTCGGCGTCCGCGCCTGCGGATGCCCCCCGAAGCCTTCCACCGAATCATTCAAGTCATCGCAAATGATGAAGAGAATGTTCGGTTTTGAAGCCGGCAAATCAGCTCCGCAGAGCACCGCCGGCGGCGCCAGCAGCAGGGCGGTGAGAAGTGTCAGCGTGGGTTTCATAATTCAGGCTTTATGCATCGCGGCGCGGGCGCGGCGCCATTCGAGAACGCGGCGCAGGCGGTGCATGGTGGTTTTCGAGAGCGGATAGAAAGCAAGCAGACCGCAGGCGATCAGCACGAAGAACGCCGGGACCGTGGAGTCGAGCGCCCGCATGGCGGTCAGCGTGCCGGTGGACTGCGCGGTAACCAGCTTCGCATCAAAGCCGGTAAAATTAAGAATCACGCCGGAGAGCAGCAGCGAAAGCGAGACGGCCAATTTGTTGGCCCAGTTCTGAACGGCGCCGAACATTCCCTCACGGCGGGTTCCATTCGTGAATTCGTCATAGTCACAAACATCGGCGACCATCGAAAACGCCACCGCCCAGACAGCGCCCAAACCCGGCGCGGTGAGTGCAGCCGGAATCAATTGCAGCCAGGGATGCGCCGGGGAGTAGCAAAACCATTTGCTCAGACTGCCCAACCCCGCCAGACCAAGAATCGCCATCAAGACCTCCCGTTTGCCCAGCCGATTAGCCAGCCCGCAAATCAACGGCATGGCAACCAGCGTGCCCAAATTGAACACCGTCCCCACCAATCCAAACATGGCCGACGCCTCTTTTTTGTCACCCTGGTAGAGATAATAGATGTTGATATAGAGCGCCATTTGCATGACCAGCAGGATGCCGCAAAGCACACTGACGATGGTCAGGATCACAAGAACAAAGGGACGGCATTTGATCGTCTCCTTGAAACTCTTAAGCACGGAAATCTTGGGAGTTTTTACGGTGCTGACATTACGCTCCTTGCAGAACAAGACCGGCATAAGCACGAATCCGAACAGGATCAGCGCAGAACCGCCCGCCACCCATTGCATTCCGTTCAGGGTATCGGAAAAACAACTGCGCTGGGTCAGCCAGAACAGCCATTGAATCGCAAATCCACTGATGAATCCAAATATCCCACGGTAGGTCTGAATCACGGTGCGCTCCCCATAATCCGGACTCATCTCCATGCCGAGCGCAATGTAGGGCACGCCAAATACCGTGAAGCAGGTGTAGAACAACAGCGATGCGGTTAGGAAGAAGGCAAAATAACCCATCTCGCCCATCCCGCGCGGAATCTGCCACATCAGAAAGAAAAACAGCGCACTCAGCAGGCCACCGATAAGGATGAACGGTTTGCGGCGGCCGTATTTGGACTCGAACCGGTCGCTGATGCCGCCCATGAACGGGTCGGCAAACGCATCATAAATCCGGGGAATCGCCAAGAGGAGTCCCACCATGGCTGGATTCACCCCCAAGGTCACGTTCAACACCGGATTCGCCATGCTGTTCACGGTGTTGTTCATGTTGTGCTCGGCAAAACCACCAAGCCCATAAGCCAGCTTGGAACGAATCGGGAGCTTGCCCTCACCCCCCCCCATGGCGGCCGGTTCGGGCGCAGGCCTGACAGTGACGGTCGCTGTTGTTTCGATTGGTTTAGACATTTTGGAACTTGGTAAAGTGAGTAGTTTAAGAATCAAACAATTCTGGCGAGACTGCAAAGCACTTTAAATTCTAACATTAGAATTGGATGTGTTGCTTAGTTTGGATTCAGTTGCTCCCCATGCCCCCCTGTCGCCCAATCCGGCGGAAGTGCACTCCATTAGCAGGGCAGGCTAGCTTGGAGAAGTTTGCTGTTCATAATTCCGGTTTCATATTCCGGTCGAGCCGTTCACGGGCGGCAGACGAAGGTTCGCGTTCAGGGTTTCCTTCGTGATTTCTTTTTCCCAGCGGCTGATGACGACGGTGGCGACGCCGTTGCCGATGAGATTTGTGAAAGAACGGCACTGGCTCATGAGCCGGTCGATGCCCACCAACAGGGCCAGCGATTGGATCGGCACACTGGGCACGACGGCCAGCGTGGCCGCCAGGCACACGAAGCCGGCACCGGTCACGCCGCTAGCCCCTTTGGAAGTGATCATCGCCACCACCATCAGAGTGATTTGATGCTTCAAGTCAAGGTCCGTGTTCGTGGCCTGGGCCAGAAAAACGGCGGCCATGGTCATGTAAATGTTCGTGCCATCGAGGTTGAAGCTGAAGCCGGTGGGAATGACCAAGCCGACCGTGGGTTCCGCGCAGCCGAGACGTTTCATTTTTTCGATCATGCCCGGCATTGCGGTTTCCGACGAACTGGTGCCCAGCACCAGCACCAGTTCTTCCTTGATGAAAGCCAGGAACCGGAAAATGGAAAAGCCGCTGAACCAGCAAATGGCGCCCAAAACCACCCCAATAAACAACATTGCCGTGAGATAAAATCCGGCAATCAAATCGAATAGATACGTCAGGGAGCGGACTCCGTTGCTGCCGACCGTGAACGCCATCGCCCCGAACACCCCGACCGGCGCGAGCTTCACAATGATGTGCATGATGCCGAAGAAAATCTGGGATCCTGCTTCGATGACGCGCAGCGCGGGTTTTCCCCGTTCGCCCAGCGCCTGGATGGCCAACGCCACCAGCGCCGCCACGACCAATACTTGCAACAAATCGCCGGAAACAAACGCGCCGAAAAATGTTTTCGGGATGAGGTTCATCAGGAAATCCACCGGATTCAAAGCGTGGCCATTGGTCGCGTAAGCCTGGGTGACATTGGGGTCGAGCGTTGCGGGGTCAAGATTGAAGCCTGCGCCAGGCTTGAGCACGTTCACGACGACAAGGCCGATGATCAGGGCAAGCGTGGATACGGCTTCATAATAGAGCAAAGTTTTGCCGCCGATACGCCCCAGTTTTTTGAGGTCACCCATTGAGGCGATGCCGTGGACGACGGTGCAAAAAACAATCGGGCCGATCAACATTTTCACCAAATTAATGAAGGCATCGCCCAGCGGCTTCATTTTGACGCCGAGTTCCGGCCAGACGCCGCCAAACGCGATTCCGACCAGGAGGGCGGCGAACGTCTGGAAGTAAAGCTGCATGTAAAAGCGCTTGGGCTTCATTGGCGTCATTTTAGTTGAAAGTATGGCATTAAGTTTACAATCGCCCCACGAGCAGGTCCCGCTGGAAGATCAATCCCATTCGCCGGCCGATAGTGCATTGCATGGGAATTTGTGCATTCCGGTCGATCGGTTTCATCAATCGGGATTTCTCATTAAATTGTAGGCAGCATGGGACAGTTCAATCACCTGGTGCCCGGCGACTCCGGGTGAGGCGATGGTAATTTCCCACGCCCCGCTCGCGGCGTCCCGCCGTTGTTGCCACGCCACGGAACGATCGGGTTGGGTCACATCGGTTACCGACCCCACCCTCGCCGGCAATCGAACCACCAACTGAAAAGCCCCGGTGCTCAAACGCTCATCCACCACCTCAAGATCCTGACCTTTGCGAACGGGCACATAATGCAATAGGTGCAAAACATGGCGCCGCTCTTTGGCTTGATGATTCAAACTGATGCTCAGCGTCTGCGGGCCGTTGTGGGAAACCATTGGTCGGCCCAGCAATTCACGCACCCCGTCCTGCACCAGCGCTCGCACCCATGGCGGGGCTTTTTTATGATAAATCCCAAACAGCGGATGCCGGAAATACAGCACGGCCTCATTGCGCACGGCTCCGGGCGAACCCGGCTTGGCGGAAGCGGGCGTTTGCAAATGCGAACAGAAATGGTTCCACGCCCGGTCAAAGTATGACTCCCGGGTTTCCGCCAGAACCTCGGCCCCTTCAACCGCTTCCACGTCAATTGCGCGTTGATACAACACATGCGGTATTTTTGCCAGCGAAGCGCCGATGCGTTCCGATGGGATGATGTATTCCGCAAAATCATTAAACTGATAGGCTTTCCCGGCAGCCAGTTCGCCGGTGCGATCGGTCGGGCCACGGCCCGTCAAGCGCACCGGCCATAATCCATCCGGGAATACAGTTCGTTCCGCATTCAGGCCGGATTCGAAAGTCGCCAGAATGCGTCCGCCTTGCGCTGCAAATGATTTCAGTTTTTCCGCGAGTGCCGCATCCACACAAATGGAATCCGGTAACACGAGCAACTTGTAGTTCTCAAAAGCCGCTTCGACGTCGATGACATCAAACTGGAACGCACCTTCTTCCAAAATTCTGACACAAGCGCTCAAGCCGCCATCGACGTGCAACTCCGCCAACTCCTTGTCGCTCCTGATCGGTTTCGCAAAACCGCAGGACTCCGGGCTTAAGACGGCAAGTTCAGTGACAGGTTGTGCGTCCACGCACCACGGTTCCAAGCGTTCCACTTGTTCATAAACCGAGCCGATCAGTTTATACGTCTCGTCGCAAATGCGCCCGGTAGGATGCAACTGGTCGCCGATGCAGCACTGCCCGCCCGACGCAATAATGCGGAAGATCTCATATTCCAAGGCAGGTTGGGGCTTGAAAGAATGGAAATCCCCCCACTCAGTATGAAACTTGCCGGTCATGCCAACAAATGGCTTGCCCAAGGTGCGCACATAACGCGCGACAATCGGAAAGTGTGCGTAGCCCCATTTACCACTGCCGAGCGACTCGACCTCAAAATGCGAATACGCCTCGATCATACCCCGGTGACGCGGGCCAATATGGCCTGCATTATAAAAGATCGCACAGTCGGGACGGTAGCTTCGCACAAGCTCCGACATTCGGAGCTTAAAGCCGTTGATGACCTCCACGCCAAAGCGCTTGCGCTCAATGCGCGATTCCGGATCCATGCCTTGCTCCACCATCTGGCGAACCGTCACCGGGTTCGAGCAAATGTGCGGCATCATGATGTCAAAAAATACGCCCTCGATATCTGGAAAGGATTCAAAGACATCGCTTACGATTTCGCGCACATATTTTTCATAACCGGTGTTCACCGCGAGGAACCGGTAGAAGCAGCCCTCGAATTTCCCCGGCCCGCTCAATCCGCCTTCTTCGTCCATGACCAGCCATTCCGGATGTTCACGGGCAACCTTGTCGTCGAACTGCACGGTCAAATACACTGTCGTGCGAATACCCGCCGCGCGACAGGCGTCAAGTTGCTCACGCAAAAGATCCCGGCCATTCAGATGCGGATGCACCAGATCGGGAAAACGCCGGCTTTGATAATAAAGCCAGCCATGATGACAGCGGCCAAAAAGATTGATCGAATTGACGTGAGCGCTACGGAGAGTCTCCACAAAGACGACCGGATCAAAGTCACCCCCGATATTTTCAAGCGCCTCACTGGTATGGTAGTCCAAGTGAACCTGACGGTATGGAAGCTTAAGCGAATTACCGTGAGATTGATTCATGGAATCATGGCAGTTGTATCAACCAAACTGAAGCCAGACGCAACCGACGGACCACACTTTTTCGGGAAAAGCACTATCATTTTTTCAGCATCTTAAACGCTACAGCAGGAGTCTCAACTTAGATTAAATTCTAACATTAGAATAATGAGTGCCCCTTTGACTTTACAATCTTGTTCATCTGGCAGCCATGGATCTGAAACTGAAACATTGGTCGGTGAATAATTTGCGTCTATTTATCCGCCAAACGCTGGACATCCACAACGGTTTTCGACTGCCAGTAAACCTGCAAGTAAAACTAGGAATTTGGTTGGTTCTGGTTGCCCGTAGTTACCGCAAGTTAAATGAGAAAACCCTTGAAACCCCAATGAAATCGGCAGATAATTGGCCTGTCGGCAAAAGAAAAGAGGCCGGACACTACTTCAGCCATTATTATTTTCGGAAAACAGTCGCTTTGAGGCAAGGGATGGGGAACCGACTTTTTTGGGCAAAATTCCCTGGGAAAAATGGCTAACAAAATGGCTAACAAAATGGCTAACAAAATAGGGTGAAATAAGGTGGAACAGGGTGGACACAAAGTGGTTGATTCCCCTGTAAAATCAGGTAAAATACTCCTGAAATCGCTGCTTACCTTGAGCGATTCCGACTCCCGCCTCCAAATCCAAGCTGTTAAAATACAGCTATTTGCAGAATCCAGAGGAGGCAAGTGCCAGTGAAAGTGCCAGTGAAATTACTACCGGGGTAGAACCTTTGAACC
>Ga0007882_10000219_pt1 | contig 33984 bp, 20 predicted proteins | sample CryBogCBH12Aug01_FD_71195 | JGI IMG/M metagenome (GOLD analysis project Ga0007882, IMG submission 71195) | Freshwater microbial communities from Crystal Bog, Wisconsin, USA - CBH12Aug09.1 | ecosystem: Environmental > Aquatic > Freshwater > Lake | place: Crystal Bog, Wisconsin, USA | collected... | reverse complement strand
AGTTGGGTCAGCGCACCTATTTCTCCGATCAAAGCCGAGGCGATACCGCGCCTCTTCCCGCGTCTGACCTCCCTCTCCTGCACCATGCTTGCAATGAACCCAGCAAATCCGCCAACCACGCCTCCGGCCACAGAGCCGGCGATTTGTAGCGTCAGAGTATTGAAAATTGTTTCGTTCATGAGGTTGGCCTAAGTCTATACATGGCACCTGATAGGGCGTGACCCTAAGGTTGTGCGAACCGGTGCCATGGTCGCGCAGGGTGACCGCCGTGCCCAGCACCTCGGCCGTTCGAATGTTCTGCTCCAGCAGCCTGTGCTCAAATCGGAGCCGCATCGCTTCGGGGAATTCCTGCCTTCGCTCGAATTGACGCCATACCGCTTCGGGGAATTTCGACTCCATGGCAACCTCCAGGGCCTCAGCCCTTCGTCAAATGGCCATCATCCGCCGGGCAGGAAATGCCGAACCAGGTTACGTAGAGCGCCGGCAGGAACACCAGCGTGAGCAGCGTCGCAACCGCCAACCCACCCATGATCGCATAGGCCATCGGCCCCCAGAAGATCGTCGGAGCGATGGGAATCATGCCGAGAATCGCCGCCGCGGCGGTGAGCAGGATGGGACGGAAGCGATGCGTCGTCGCCTCAATGACGGCCTCCCAAGGGTGGCGGCCGTGCGCCTTCTCGGTTTCGATCTGGTCGATGAGGATGACCGAATTGCGGGCGATCATGCCGACGAGAGCCAGCACCCCCAAGATTGCCACGAAGCCGAGCGGCTTATTTGAGACAAGGAGAGCCACGACCACGCCGACAACCCCCAAAGGGGCGACGCTGAGCACGAGAAGGAGGCGGTTGAAGCCCTGCAGTTGGATCATCAGGATTGTCAGCATGAGGACGAGCATCAGCGGCACAACGGCGATCACCGACGCCTGAGCCTTGCCGCTTTCCTCAACCGTTCCGCCGACGCTCACGTGATAACCAGCCGGCAGGCTGGCATTCATCGCATCAAATTTCGGCTCAAGCGCATGGACCACCGTCGCCGGCAAGGCGTTCGGCGTGACGTCAGCCTGGATGGTTAGGGTCGGCAGGCGGTCCCGGCGCCAAATGAGCGGATATTCCTGGCCGTACTCGACGGCGGCGAGCTGGCTCAGTGGAACGGTCAGGCCGTTGGGCAGCGGCACTTGCAGGGTCCGGATGGTCGCCAATGACATGCGCTGCTCGTTGGAGGCCCGCGCCACGACATCGACCAGATAGATCGAGTCGCGCATCTGGGTGACCGTCGTTCCGGTCACCACGGCATTGATGGATTGGGCCAGATCCTCTGAGCTCAGCCCGAGGAGACGGGCCTGATCCTGGTCGACGCGGATCTTCACCATGCGGGCCGGTTCGATCCAGTCGTAGTTTACCTTCTGGACTGAGGGGTGGGAGGCCATGATCTGGGCCACCTTGAAGGCGATCTCACGGATGCGGTCGGGGTCCGACCCGCTCACCCGATATTGCAACGGCCACCCGACGGGCGGGCCGAGTTCCAGGGGATAGACCCGGGCGACCACATTCTGGAAATCGTTTTCCAGCGCCTGCTCCAGCCGTGCTTTGACCTTCTCGCGCTGCTCCAATCCCTTCGTGACCACCACGAGCTGGGAGAAATAATCATTCGGCAGTTGCAGGTCCATCGGCAGGTAGAACCGGATGGCCCCCCTTCCGACATAGGTGCTCCAGCGTTCGACGTCGTGATCCTCGGCCAGCAGTCGGTCCAGCCTGGCGGAGACATCCCGCGTCGCCTGAATGGAGGCGTTTTGCGGCAGCTTCAGGTCGACCAGCAGTTCGGGGCGGTCGGAGGACGGAAAAAACTGCTGAGGAACGAACAGCATGCCCAGGATCGACAGGGCGAATGCGGCCAGGGTGAGGGCGATGGTGCGCCAACGGGCCCGCATGGCCGATGATAGGACGCGGCGGAAGAGGCCCATGAGCCTGCCGGGCTCTTCGGAATGAACGGTCTTGGGGGCCTTGAGGACCCAGATCCCCAGCAAGGGGGAGAAGATCACAGCGACGAACCACGAAGCGACCAGCGCGATGGCGACGACGGCAAAGATCGAAAAGGTGTATTCGCCGGCCATACTCCGGGCAAAGCCGATCGGCACGAAGCCGGCCACAGTGACCAGTGTCCCAGTAAGCATTGGAAAGGCGGTTGAAGTATAGGCGAAGGTAGCTGCGCGCTCCTTGGAGTCTCCCCGTTCCAACCGGCTGACCATCGTTTCCACCGTGATCATCGCATCGTCGACGAGCAGGCCGAGAGCGATGATGAGGGCGCCGAGCGACACCCGCTGGAGATCGATGCCGAAGAAACTCATCGCCACGAACACCACGGCAAGGACCAGCGGAATGGAGAGCGCCACCACGCTGCCCGCACGCACGCCAAGGGAAACGAAACTGACGAGCAGCACGATGGCGATGGCCTCCCACAGGGCCTCCATGAATTCATCGACAGCATGTTCGACGGTGGCCGGTTGCTCGGCCACCAGCGTCGATTCGATTCCGACCGGCAAGTCCGCCGTGATCTCGGCCATGGCATGCTCGATGTTGTGCCCCAAGGCGAGAACGTTGCCGCCGTCCCGCATGGAAATAGCCAGGCCGATGGCCTCCTTGCCGTTGACGCGGAACATCGGCTGGGGCGGGTCGGCTGGTCCGCGGGTCACCCGCGCGATGTCGCTTAAGGGAATGATCCGGCCATTCGCCATAAAATTGACCGCGAGGATATCTCGCTCCGATCGGAAGGCGCCGCTGACCCGCACCAGGATTTTTTCGTCGCCGGTCTGGACTACGCCTGCCGGTGCGACCGCATTCTGAGCCTGCAAGGCGGAGAGGAGCGCAGAGCGGTCCAGCCCAAGACCGGCGAGGCGATCCGTCGAGAACTCGACATAGACCCGGTCATCCTGGGCACCGAGGATTTCGATCTTCGACACGTCCGGAACTTGCAGCAGCTTTGAGCGCATATCATCGACATAGTCCTTCAACTCGCGATGCGTGAACCCGTCGGCGGTGAAGCCATAGACAATGCCGAAGGTATCCCCGAACTCGTCGTCGAATCCCGGGCCGACCACCCCTTGCGGCAGGTTGCCCTGGATGTCGCCGACCTTCTTGCGGACCTGATACCAGATATCGGGGACTTTGGCGGCCGATGTCGAGCCCTTGAGATTGACGAAGATTGTCGACTGCCCTGCGGTCGTGTAACTCCGCAGGTAATCGAGGCCGGGGACCTCCTGGAGCTTGCGCTCGATGCGTTCGGTGATCTGCTGAAGCGTATCGCCGACCGTCGCTCCAGGCCATTGGGTCTGAACCACCATGGTCTTGATAGTGAAAGTGGGATCCTCGTTGCGGCCGAGGCGAAAATACGACCCGCTGCCGGCGATCATGATCACCAGCATGAGGTAGGCGATGAACGAACGGTGCCCGATCGCCCATTCAGAGAGATTGAAGCTCTTCATTTGGCGTCTCCCAGCAGGCGCACCTTCTGGCCTGGGCGCAACACCTGCACGCCGGCGGTAACCACTGTTTCGCCCGGCTGCAGCCCTTGGCTGACGACGACAGTCGCCGAATCGTAACGGAGAACCTCGACATTGCGGAGAGACACGGTTTGGGCCTGGGGATCGACCACCCACACGGCCGGATGCCCCTCGGCCCGGGTAAGGGCGCTTGCCGGAAGCTCGATGCCCGACGACGCGCTCAAAGTGATGCTGCCGGTAACGGTGGCGCCCAGCCTCATGGCCGGGGGCGGATCGATGAGGCCGACCTTGACCTGGAATGTCCGGGTGGCAGGATCGGCTTGCGGCGCGGCTTCCCGGACACGGCCGGTCGTCTTGATATTCGGATCATCGGTCAAGGCGATGTCGACAACCACGTCGCGGGACGATGTCCGCATAATCTGGGCCGGCACATCAAATACGGCATCGCGGCCTCCGTCCTGCGCCACCTGGATAATCATATGCCCCGCGGCGACCACCTCGCCGGGTTCTGCACCGACGGCGATGACCATGCCGGCCGAATCAGCCCGCAATTCGGTGTAGCTTAACTGTTCCTGGGCCGTGCGAAGCTGGGCCTGGATGGAACTGACCTGCGCTTCCGCAGTCTGGAGAGCCTGCTGCGCCTGGTCGAACTGCGAACGGGGCGTGAACCCATCCTTGAGGAGGTTCTGCTGCCTTTCGAAGGTGTTTCGGGCCTGGAGAAGCTGCCCTTGTGCGGCAGACAGGTTCGCCTGGGCCTGGCGAAGAGCATTCTGTTGGATTTGTGGATCGAGCCGGCCAATCACCTGCCCGACCTTGACGGCGCTGCCGACGCTGACAGGCCTTTCGAAGAGACGGCCATCCACACGGAACGCAACATTTTCCTGGACCTGCGCCCGGATCTGCCCCGTCAGAGAGAGGGTTTCTCCGGGCGCGCCGAACTCGACGGTCAGGGCGCGGACTGGCCTCACTGGAGGCGTGGGCGGTGCTGGATCACCGCAGCCGGCAAGGATTGCTGCTATGAGGGCGATCACTGTGATACGACACATGGACATGGGCAACACCTTCGACTGGCGAGGGGCAGAATCGATCTGCCTTGCGCTGCACTTGAATGTGTAGCATAATGCACTGCATGGTGCAATGCAATGGCAATTCGATGAAGCGGATAACGACAATGGAAACCCCACCCCCCCACCGTGGCACGTCGCGGGATGCTATCGTGGGCGCCGCCGAGCGCCTTTTTCTGAAGCGTGGTTTCGATGGCGTCAGCATGGATGATCTGGCGGAAGAGGCCGGCGTGGCCCGGCGAACGCTCTACAACCAATTCGCCAGCAAGGAAGAAATCCTCCACGAAATGCTGTTGCGCTTCTCAACGCAACTCGGCAGCGTCCTTCCCCCCGGGGTCGAGACCCAAGGCGATGTCGAGGACGTGCTGCGCCTCATCGCCAGGGCGGTTCTGGCTTTTCAGGCGCCGGCCGAATATGTGGGGCTGCTCCGGATGATAATCGCCGACGCCCGACAGTTTCCATGGATCACCACCGCCTTTGATTCCATCCTGAAGCCATACCTGGATCGATTTGAGCGCTACCTGTCTTATCTGACGTCCCTGGGCCTGCTTGACTGCCCCCACCCATTGTTAGCGGCCCAGCAGTTTCTTGGCCTCATCAACGGACCGACCCTGTGGCCACGGATTTTCAGCCCGGAAAGCGTGTCACCCTTCCCAGAAATTGTGATCGACGAGACCGTGCAAATGTTCTTGCTCAGGTATAGACCAGCACAACTGCCCAAAATGGGCTGACAAGAGATTCAATCAGCTTATAACTGCACACCCAATTCCCCCACTCCCATTCGATGGTCCCCGGCGGCTTGCTGGTGACGTCGTAGGTGCTCCGGTTGATGCCCTTGACCTCGTTGGTGATACGGAAACAGAGTTCCAGAATTGCCGAATTCCCACAGTTTCAGCCATTTTCGAAGACAGCAAAAGACACCAGCCGACGGGAAGCCACACACAAAATCACACACAACGGCTCTACCCGGCGGCGGCGCCGACCGGTGACCAGGGTCCTCCCCTTCGCCACTCGCGCCCTGCCTGGGGCATGGCGACGGCCGGTAACAGGAAGCTGCGGAGATCGGCCAGGACAAGCTCCAACGAGCCGGGTACCGCCGCCATACGCTCCCGCCCAAGAAAGGCTTTCCATTGGATTGACCATGCCGCCGAATATTCATCGGTCAATCCGGTCGGCGTTTCGACCGGCATTGCCGTTCCGCGCCGCTGAAATGTTTGCCGCACGGCATCCGCAAGCTTCAGATGGCTGAATTCAAACGTTTGAGCGATCAACCAAAGATCATAGAAATCCTTCAGGCGGCTGTTGGCCACGCCGAGCCTGGTCAGAGCTTCAAATTTCTCTGCGACCACAGTTTCGACTGGATAGGCCCTGAGATGCGGCGCGGGATTGTCCAATAGGGTCGGATACTCGATCTCGACCGGCGCTGGTGTCACTGCATCCCCGAATCCCACATCGACTTGGATTGGAACGCGGGCACCGGCGATCGTTGCCGTTGTCCGCACCCGCACCCCGCCATAGTCCACTTCCTCGCGGATTGCCGCCGCCTGCAACGATGCGCTGTCAAAGATGACCCCATCATCGGCCACCGGCTGGCCGCAAATGGTCCGGAAGGTATCGGCGATCGCCGCCGCGTCATTGTCGCCGTGGCCCAGCAGATCAAGATCGCGCGTCGGCCGGAACGGATCGGCCACCCAGGTCGCGAAAAGCATCGCACCTTTCAGGATGAAGCGGTTGCGATGTTCGGAAACACTCAACCGATAAAGCAAACGTTCAAGAGCAAAACGCGTCAACAGAAACTGAAAATCTAAGCCCATGGCGCGCGACCGCTCAAGCAACCGGGCCCGCACCGAAGCGCCGATGTTCCGGGGCTCACCAGCCATCGGACACCATCGCTTCGACGTAGGGCCGCATGAACGACCAGATCCGCGCCTGTCGCGCACAGCGCCACAGCTCATCGGCCGAACAACGGCGACGCCTAAGACCTTCGCGCAGCCCCTCCATCGCAATGTCGATGCCGACCTTGGCGCGGTAGCGGAAGCAGTCGACAATCGTTCGCGCCGGCTCGGTGATGGGAACCTCGACACCTTCAATGCCATGTCGCACAATCCCTTCGGTAAGCGCGGAACCGCTGAACCGCACGAACCGTATGCGAGGATAGTCGAGTTTTGGCCGCCAAGCGGTGCGCTCGATGGCCATCCAGACCGCGGAGGGCATTTGCAGCGTAAGCTGGTGGAACTGAAGCGCCGACGTAAGGCACACAATGCCCTTGGGAACCAGAACGGCAGCTTCGGCAAGGGTGTGGGCCGCATCGATCTGCATATCAGAACGTTGGTAAAGCCCTCTGGCGGGCCGCACGAGAACCTTTTCTCTTACGAGACGGGCAAGCGTCTCCGCCCCTATTCCTTCGGCGAGGAAGTCTTTCAGCCTCAGCATTCCCCGAGCTTCCAAAAGGGCAAGCACGTGGCTACGCTGGGCGACAGCGGAAGGATTTTGAGGTGACATATCATCTGCTCTTACAACAATTAGCAGAGGTTTTATCACAACCGCCTTGTCCTGGAAAGGGTCTCCGCCTTTACCCTTCCTGGGAGAGACACCTTCGACGCGCTTTACGCGAAGAAAAAACACCTAAGGTACAATCTTGATCCGGCGCGGTTCGCCCTCTCATTCCCATTCAATTGTTCCTGGGGGCTTGCTGGTGACATCGTAGGTGACCCGGTTGATGCCCTTGACCTCGTTGATGATGGGAAATAGCGACGAGAATAACGCAGAATTCCTTGGTTTTTCGCCGTTTTCAGAGCCAGGAAAAGACACCATTAGACAGGGGACCACACACAAAATCACACACAGAGAATTCCGGGCAGGCCCCCCGACCGCTCTCAAACCGCGCCACAACACCGGGGGTCGGCAGTGCCCTTGTCATTCGAGGATCTGAATGCGGCGCTGGGGCACGATCTCGTCTAGCAAAGGACCCAGGTTAACATGATGCTCGAAGACGCCGTGCTCAAGCTTCCAAGCCGCGACGCTCTTGGTAACATTAAAGCGACCACAAAGACGCCTGATGAATCGACTTAGGTCATCCCGCGTACGTGGACAGTCTGCTCCGATCCAAAAGTCACCCGCCACTCGACTCGGAAGCAATAGCTCGGCAGCGAAGGCCCGGGCCCTTTGTTCAACCATGACCGGCATGCGGCTGTTAAGGATATCGACCGCGCTAAGGGTATGGCCAGCGTCGATGAGCAAATGGCAAAATTCATGTGCGAGTGTGACCCGAGCGCCGCCGTTGCGGCGAAGCTCGACCCGAGCACTATGTCGGAGACTGGACTGGTTAAGCAGAATAGCCGGTCCATGCAGATCGCCCCAGACGGCTAGGCCTTCCAATATTCTGGGATCAATCGCCTCAAAATCGATCTTCACCCCCAGGCCTTCCAATATCCCGAGAACATCAACTGAGGTCGTCGAGACAAAGTGATAACGCTCGCGCACGAAACGCGCAATCTCTTCGCCCTGCTCATAAGGCCGATGATGACGAAAACCGGTCTGGATATGAGAGCAAATGAGTTCCGCTAGCTCACGGAGTTTCGGCGTCTCTGCCTTGGGAAAAGCGCGTACGCGGCCGACTATCCGGCGAATCTGGTCGACCGGCAAAGCACTCGCCATTCTCGCCGCAAGACGCAGCTCGTTATTGTCGTTAGCAGCCTCGGCGAAAGTCTGAATCGGGGCCAACGTCCCGTCCTCGACGAATCCTTGGGCAGTGTCATGGTCTAGGCTCGTGGACCACGCCAATAGAGATATCGGATCACCACGGTCTCGCGAATACCAAGCTGCGATGAGGTCCTCCCAACGAGTGTCGCCCGACGCTTGCAACCGATCTGCAATCTCGTTGCCCGCGTCAGTTAAACCCACCACCGCCGAATCAAAGGATATCCTCTCAAAGACTTCTCCCGTTTCGATAAGCATCTCATAGCCAGACCGCATCAGCCAAAGAGGCGGAAGATCAAAATACCCGGCAAAGCAGCGAGAGAGGTCGTGGGCATCCTGGAATGCCTCAAGGCATTCGTCCTCCTGCGCTGCCTGCGCTTCTGGCAGAGATTCCCAGCGCTTCAAGGCCTCCAATCGGAGATGAGAGGGGCGAGTTGGGTTAAGTGTAAGCGGATAAGTTTGCCGCAGGAGGAGTGCCTTCCAGAACTCTGTGAGATGGGCCAGCAGGTCGTCGATTTGAATCTCGAGCGCGATATCCTCGGCGCCACGAACTGGCCACACGGCGGTATCTGCAACCACAACCGTCAGCCCGAAAGTCGTCACAAGCTGCGCGCCATCGTCCGCGGCCACCTCACTCAATTTGAATCGCAGATCGCTCAACGGCCGTGCCTTACGATGTTGGATTTCACCCACTTTTCAAACTCCGCCAAACATTCTTCCTGTTCTGCCATGGATCGGAGCTGCCCGAGTAGAGTATCAGACAGCTTACCCTTAAACGGATAGGCATGATAGGTGTGGCCCTGATCCGAAGTTTGGGCTTCGTAGATCGCGCCTTCATACACGGCGTAAATTTTCTTTGGCGCCGTAAGCTCGCGATCGCCGTTAGCCAGAGGCACAGCCATATCCAATAGCCGCTGTCGAACGGCATCAGGGATGGTAGATGGGCACTTGCCAACGACATGTCGCGGATGGTCGCTTTCGGCGCTCAGAACCGGCTTGGCGCCACGTCCAACATGCTTATACCGTCGCTCTCCCTTCTCATACTGCCTGGGCGTGACAAATTCCTCCCAAAGATAGTCGGCAACCAAAATTTACCAAAATCTGCCTTCCTCAACACAAGGCACTTTCGCGCTCCAAGCTTGAAGAAACGTATTACTATCCGATAATTTCCAAGGAGTGACGCTCGCGCGTGTATTTTCTTCCAACGACCAAATCGCTGCTAGCCAACTCGGGAGCAATTTTAGATGTTGTAAATATTATCTGTTGTGGCACTTCACGTTTTGCACATTCCTCAACAATGATTCTTTGAAAATTCCACGACCTCTCCTGCACCATCCCCTTGTCCTCTATGTTGTCCAGTAAAAGAAATCTTGGCAACGCGAAGTTCGTGTCATCCAAAGATGACAAGTAAAGTCCAAGAAGAAAACTGTTTTTGAGAACAACCATACCACTTGCACTGCGAGACCTGTTCTTGTCATCATTCACAGCTATCCAGTCTTCCGCAAAACTGAACGATATGTGAGACACGTCTCCGAAGTCGTTATGCTCGACTAGGTCCTGCGCAAGAACCTTTTTGGAATGTTCAGATACCGCCGTGTAAGCGATAAGTTTACGTCGTCCTTGACTACTGATAATAGCCGCAATCGTGTCTTTGAGACTTGATATTCGTTGGCTCAATTCCTCCTTCTGTGCAATTAGGCGCGCCACCTCGGCCGCTAGCTCTAATCGCTTTTGTAGGTTTTGGATTTCGCTGTCGAGAAATCCAATTCTCCGGCCAAGCTCAGCGACCAGATTTTCTCGTTCCGAACCGAACCCGCGCCTCGCAATTTCTGACGTATCGTGCAGACGGCGGAGCGCCAAGTTGGCGGAACGCAGGTTGCTTTTGAGATGTGCAAGGGTTTCCTTCCGTTCTTCTTGCAGAGCACGGGATTCCTTGAGCTGCATTTCGATGTCGAGACGCACCGCAATCGCCGCGGAGTCGGTTTCTGCGGCGGGTAATCCCGCCCCACAAAGATGACAATGTCCGTGATCCGTGGCTTCAGTGGTTGGCGTAAAACACGCAGGGCAGAATTCGAACCGCACTTGCCCTAAGGCAAAAAATGTCGTCGTAGCGTCGTCGAATTCAGCCAGAGTTTCCGAAAGATGAACGATAAATAGACCGGAATCTTCGATCTCATATTCCAACGTAGCGATACGATCTTCTATCTCTGCCACAGCCCGACGCGCTTTACCGAGTTCACGGGTGAGAGCCTTTCGCGCCTGCTCGGCCTCGTCACCCTCGGATGTCGACGGGTGATCCACTGCCATCATATTCGCAAGTTGCTCAACCAGCTTTGCACGCTCGGCGTTCATTTTAGCCATCATAGGTTGGATGTATTCGGCCAGAACGTTATCGCCGTATCCAGATGCGACCTTAAACAGGTTCCTTAGCTGCACGCTGACTTCGTCAAATTGACTCTCAATCGCGCGCAATTCAATTTGACGGTCATAGAGTTCGTATCCACCCACGCCACACATGAGTTCGCCTACGGCCTGACGAGTCTGCCATGTGTCAAAGGTCTCGGCGCGGAAAATTCTTTGGATCGGAGTCAACTGATCACCATAGATCAGGCGTAACACCTGATGCATGGTGATGTTGCTACTACCGTCGCTCACAGCTTCGGGAATTCCGATTGCCCGGAACAAGACTTGGCTAAAACTGTAACTGTCGTCCTGGCGCTTATAGGGGAATTGGCGCCACTGCGTAGGGCCGGCCGATAGCGCGTCTTCAAAGGAGCCGAAGAAAATTTGCATCGCGCGCGCTGCTTGCCGAGATACCTCGCGCCGCATCGTCAACGTCGTCACGCCTGCCGTAATTTCGGCAATCGTGTATTCGGCAAGTTCCGCATGAGGCTTCCACTCCTTCAGTTCCCCACCAAGAGCGAAGAATATGAAGTCGACAATTGTTGACTTCCCCGATCCATTGTCGCCATGGATGATGTTGACGCCGTCGTGGAATGCCTCGGAATACATGGCATTACCCTGTCGGAAGACGCCTAGTCGATTGAGTCTGAGAAGTGGGTTCATGATAGCAGATGCCTCGCTGGCAAACCCGCTCGTCGATAGATGCTGTCGCTGCCCGACAAGGGAATTTGAGAAAAGTCGCTGATCAGGAAGCGGACCAAATCGGCCTGCTCCTCATTCCTCACGCGCACGCCGGATGCAATCTCACTGGGCAGGCTTTCGTTGCGGAGTTCCGCAATGCCCCTTTGCAGGAACTCCTTGCGCAGCACATCTTTGCCAGCGAGATAGCTGGCAGCGGCGTTCTGGTAAACACGAAGCTCCTGATAGGCGGATGCGGCGCCAGGAAGGCGGCCAAAGATTTCGTCGGGATGAGGGACGTGAAGGTCGCGGAATCGTGCTCTTAGGACCTGGGTCATCGAAGTCCGATGAAGGAGCGACGGAAAAAGCAGGTACATATCCAGTATCCGCAACCGCTCCACCTCCATGGATCGGCTAGATACGGCCGAAAGCAGGCGGATCATTCGAAACGCACAATGATAGGCATCGCGGGATGCGTGCCAAATTCTAATCTTTATCGGCGTCCCATCGGACATGGCAGTTTCCCGTCAAATAATAGAGCGCGCTCTCAACGAGCGAAGCTGTGGCATCGTTCGTCTCCATCAAGTGCGACTTCATGGCTGGATCAATTACGGCCTCTTGGACGAGCCGATTGATTTCCGACTCAGATGCACCCGAATTGATCGACGCCTGCACCTGCCTCTCAAACCGCGACCCAACGTCCGAAAGGAGGCGAATATATCGAGCTAGAGATGAAGCCTGGGCGCTATGTTTTCTCAGAGACATGGCGAAACGCTCTTTCTTTCGCTGAGCGTCTTTCACCTCGCGGGAGCGCCCACCAGCCTCCAGTTTCTCGGCCAGCGGCCGGCGGTCACTTGGCGCAAGAGTCGTGAAATACTGATAGTCGACAAGCAACTCCGGTGGCAATGAAGGACACTCCGCCACCGAAGTCGGAGACGCTATTTCGCCCTGCAAAACACTCGGCAGAGAGATGTGTGCAAGCATCTGATCCGAGAGGTCTGGCGTCGCTTTCGTTATACTTGTGCTGCCCGTTAAAGCGAGCAACGCACGCGCATCCACGATGGGTAAGGCGACCAAGGTTGTTCCAACGAAAGTCGTTGCAGACACGGCCGGCGCAACGCCAGTCGTGAGCCGGCGCAGCAATGCGGATATTGAGGTGTAGAGCTGGGCCTCATGAGTAGCCGGTTTGCAAATCTGGATATGGTTGCCCTTGATACCCACAATTTCGCAACCCAACACGTTAGGATCGGCGGTCGCCTGATTTACGACATGCACGCCAGACGTTTTATCGATTTCATAATATGCTGCAACCAGCACTTGATTGCTGACCGTCCAGTTTCTGAACCAGTTGTTTAGGTCCAGAAGGTGTTCGTCGCTAAGCGCGAGCTGCTTGACATGTTTGCTGGCTATGACGTTCAAGAGTGTGCAGATGACCGAAGCAAGGCCGGAACCTTGATGCGGTGTGCCGATAAAGATGACACCTCCGGTATTTGCCAGAAGCGCCTTGCATCTCGCGTCCAGAGAGTCTGAGCACCGACGAAGCATCTGCTTTACTATCAGGCCGCCCATACTATGAGTAATAAAGACGGTCTGACGGGCACCAAGCCCTTTGCTTAATAGGAAATCGCGCAAGATCGTTGAGCAGTCCGCGATAGAACTGCCCTCGCCCGCTAACGATCCGGCAAAAACGGCAGAGTCGTAACCTGCCGTCCACACATTGATTTGGGTAAAGTCTTCAGCAAGCCATTTGGGCCAGAAATCGCTCGGATCATCGCTCGACGACCAGGTATTGAACGAGTTTCCGCCCAGCCCATGAACAAACACAACGTCGATCGCTGCGTTTTCATTGGGGCTTGCAAACCCACTGGTTCCGATAAAATTGAGAGAACTTTCAACCATTACGCCCCACGTCTACCCCTGATATAACGCCACGCGCTTGTCATGTCCACGCAAGCCGCTGCGTCTACTCCTCTTCAAACCCTTGGCTGGTGAACTTCAGTGTCCTACTGTTCTCGGTGACAGTCCGAACAAGATGATCGGGTGCGCCCGACGGCAGGATCGCCTCGATCTCCAGTGTCACGCGGACCTCGGCGCCGACGACGCCAGCCAGATGGGCAATCACCTCATTGGCAATCTCCCCAGCATCGCGTCCGGTGCGCATTGGGTCGAGTTGCGCCGTCCCGTGGAAACGGCGAAGCGGGCGCGGTGAATTATCCGGCGTCGATGGTCCGTTCGTGGTCGTCGTCGTGCCCGGCGTTATCCCGGGCGTTCCACCAAACGTCGCCGGGCTGGTGGTCGGCACGGTCTCAGCCGCCTGCTGCGCCGCCGCGATGTCCGGCTTGACTAGAAGTCCGTCAAGGTTGTCAGGGGCCAGCGAAAGCTGCTTGCCGCAACGCAGACCGCGGTATCGTTTGGCGGCCTCGTCATAACTGTCGGCGTAGGCAAACGATTCCTGCTGCCACAACATTAGCCCCAACCCATCCTGAGCGGCGGTGGCCAGCACCGACGAATCTTTCAGACGCGGCAGGTAGATGTAGCGGGCGAAGTCTTCGGCCAGTTGTTTGATGGCAACGTGATCACCACGCCACAACGGCACTCTGTCCAGTTCCATCCTCAGCTGGGTTCCAGCCAAGGACGGCACCAGCAGTTCTTCATAGCGGAGCTTCTTGGACGCGCGAGCGGCGAGCGCTTCCTGGCCGGAAAGACGGAACGCCTGCCATTCGACAGGCGCCTGCGGCGAGGTCTGCACCGGCACCAACAGCCACTGATAGGATTCCGGAATGCGCGCGACCACCGCGCCGTCTGCCGACTTCATTTGCGTCTCGGCCTGGGTCACTTGCTGCGGGTCGAGGTTCAGTTCCGTCTTCTCTTTCAGGATCGATTCCCAAGCGACGTAGCGCCGTATGGCCTCGTCCAGATCTTGCAATCGGGTCTGGTCCACCGCCAGGAAGACAAGGGAGTTGCGAAACAGTCTCGGCGCGCTGCCGCGCGTTTCAAGGATCGCTTTGGCCGCCGCGTCAGCCTTGTTATCGGCGTCCTTGCTGTAGGGGAAATCAATCCCGAGGACGACCAGGCGGGCGTCCATGTCGTCGGGAACGTCGGCGCCGGATTGCGGCAGCGGATGGATGCGGCGAAAGTCCCCGGTCGAGCGCAAATCGGCGCGTAGCCGCTTCTCGATCTCGGCGATCACCGGGTCGGGATTGCGCTTCAATTGCTCGGCCCGATCCTCGGCGATCTTGGTCACGGTCGGCTGGGTGGAGTACCAGTAGCGGGCACCATCCTGATAAAGGTAGGTCGCCGCCGATCCAAGCCGTCGCAATGCATCGCCGAACAACGACGGCGATTCGCCGGGCATGACGCATCCCAATTTGATGCGCCGATCTTCGATGCCGCGATTGGCCGCCGTCGCCGTCGGCGCCGACCCCAGATAGACAGTTCTCGCCACGCGTCGGGTGGCAGCGTATTTGCCGAGATTCGGCACGTCCGAGTCGATGCGCAACGGAAGCGCACTGGGGCCGTCCACGTCCTTCTCGATGATCGGCTTCCAGGCATCGGGCAGATAGCGCGTCAGTTCGTCGCGCACACGGGGATCATCGATGGGCAGATTGCCCGGCATGATCATCGGGTTTCGGTCGCCCTTCTCCCACAGGCTATGAATCACCGCCGCCATCAGCCGCAGCACACCGCGGGTGCGCTGGAATTTGGGTTGTGTGGACCAGTCAGTGTAAAGGCGATCAAAAATCTCGGGATGGATCGGGTAGGCGGCTTTCAGGCGGTTCTCATAGTCGGAGTCGCGGCATTCCGGCGGGAACTCCTGATGCTGGGTGCGATAGACGTCATGGAACGCTCGCGCCACCGAGTCACGAGAAACAAACTGAGCCTTCTCGATCAGCGGCTCGAACAGACGTCGCCGGACAATCTCGAAACCTTCCTCGGTACTGGCGGGCGCCCACGACGATTCGACGCGGCCAATCACATTGCGCAATCGCCCCAAGGCCGCCCGACCGCGCGCGCCGCCGACTTCCTCGTCATCGCCCTGGGCATGAGGAGACGTGGCCGTGTCCGAAGCGGGAAGGCTGATCACCAGCAGGCAGTGGTTGGCCAGCTTGGCCGACTCGGTCAGGGCCTGGGCGAAGGTAAAGTGGGTCTCGAAACTGCCGCCCGGCAGGTCCGAATCGTCATGGAGTTGGCGAGCATAGGCCACCCATTCATCGATCAGGATCAAACTTGGCCCGAACTCGTTCAACAGTTCGCGCAATGTGTCGCCCGGACTGGTGGCCCGATCGTCATCGGCGCGCACCTTCTCGAATGCCTTGATTCCTCCAAGCTGCCAAGCCAATTCACCCCACAGGGTCCTAACCACGGTGCCGTCGGGTTTGACGCTGGGATTGCCGGGCGAGATTTTGTTGCCGACCAGCACCACGCGGCGAACCGGGTCCGGCAGCTTGGTCACCTCGGCCTCAGCCAGAATGGCGTCGACCCCCAGCAAATCCCCCGGGGCGGTGCCGGAAAACAGATGGTAGAGCGCCAGCATGGAGTGGGTCTTGCCGCCGCCAAAATTGGTCTGCAATTGAACGACAGGATCGCCACCATTGGAAACCAACCGCTGGACGGCTCCCTTCAGAAGATTCTTCAGGCTCTCGGTCAGATAAGTACGGCGGAAAAACTCGGCTGGTTTGCGGTATTCGTCGGAGCCTTCGCCGAGATGGACTTGCCACAGATCGGCGGCGAACTCGGCCTGTTGATAGCGCCCGCTGGCTACGTCCTTGTGCGGGTTCACCACCTCACGCCACGGCTTCAAGCTGCCGGTGACCTGGCTTTCGATGGCGGTACCCGCGCTCTTGCGCTTCTCGCTACGCATTTGTTCGTCGAAAATCAGACGACGCAATTCCATCTTCATCTTCCCGACCTCATCGGCCTCGGGTGCAGACACGGAGGTCAGCAGCCGGGCGACGGAATCGAGCGCCCGGTCGGCGTCGTCGCTGGTAAACGGTTCCTGATGCGCCCAGCGATTCCGGTATCCACGAATCTCGCCGACCAGTCCGCGTTCGGCAGGGCCGAGGGTCGCGCGAAACACCTCGTTCCAGGACTCCCACATCAGCTTCAGCAGCAGTGCGGCATCCCACTGAGGGATCGGCTTGTCGCGGGCCAAGGGATCATCGGCGAAGGCGCGCACCGCCGGAACCTGCACATTCTTCTTCAGGGCGCTTTGGATCTCGCGTTCGACGAAAGGACCAAGTCCCGCCTTCAGAAGGTCGAGCGCCTTGGCAATGCGTTCCTGGTTGGTGATCGCCATGGTCAGTCCCCCAGACCTTCAGTCATCGGAAAGCTCCCCAAGTTCGCGTTCAATCTGCTCGATGCTGGGCAGACTGCTTAGCAAATCCGCTGGTAATGCCGCAGCCAATTGATATTCGGCGACGCCGATCGGCTTGCTGGAATCCCGCAAGGCATATTCGGCCACCACACGGTTTTTGGTCTTGCAGAGCAACAGACCGATGGTCGGGTTATCCAGATCGGTCTTCATCTGGGCGTCGACGGCGGTCAGATAGAAACTCAGTTGCCCGGTATGTTCCGGTTTGAAAGCCCCGGCTTTTAGCTCAACGACGACGTAACAGCGCAGCTTGGTATGATAGAAAAGCAAGTCCATGAAGAAGTCGTCGCCGCCAACCTCGATGTGCACTTGGCGTCCGACGAAGGCGAACCCGGCCCCCAATTCCAGAAGAAACCGGGAAATATGACGCATCAGAGCGGATTCGATTTCACGCTCATCCGCTTCTTTGCCGATGTCCAAAAAATCGAAGATGTAGGGATCCTTCAGCGTATTTCGGGCAAGATCAGACCCCGGCGCGGGCAGCCGCGCCTCGAAATTGGTCACCGCCTGCCCCTCCCGTTCGAGCAAGTGGGTTTCGATATGGATATTTAGAACGTTGCGGGACCAGCCGTGCTCAATGGCCCGCTCGGCGTAGCCGATACGGGCTTTGGTCTCTTTCAGCTTGGTGATGAGAACCAGGTTGTGACCCCAGGGCAATCGTCCAACAAGCTGTTGGACAATTTCCGTGTCCGGCCAAGCCTCGGCAAAGGCGCGCATATACATGAGGTTGGCACGGGAAAAGCCTTTCATGTCCGGAAAGGCGTTGCGCAAATCCAGCGCCAGCCGCTCAATGACTTTGGCGCCCCAGCCCTGACTCGCCTGCCGCTCCAGAATATCCCGCCCAATTTGCCAATAGAGCGTCACCAATTCGTGATTTACCGCCAGTGCCGCACGCTGCTGGGCGGAATGGATGCGGGATTTCAACTCAGCCAGCCAGTCGACATACCCGACCGGTACTGACGTCAAGGCAACAGGAACGTCCGGCTTTTTCGTCACAGCAGCGCTCCTTGAGCCGGTGGCTCGGGTTGCTCGTCGCGGGAAAGACGGACAATTTCCGGCCAGCTTTGCACCAGCCCATTGTAGGACATGGCTTCCGCCGTTCGCTTCTTGCGCTCGCACAGAGTATAGAGGCGATAGGCCAGCTCTCGTGCCACTTCCGCCTTGACGCCCAGAGCCGCCACCAATTTGGCCGCGACGCCTTCACCTTCAGCCTCCAGCACCCGGATTAGGTGATGGACCATTTCCCAGACGGTCAGACGGGAGTCGGTGGCCGGGTCCCAGTCGGCTGGCAGGTCGGCCGGGCGGAATAGGCATACCTTGCCACCCTTCGAGGATAAGATGCCCGATTGTTCCAGCCCAGCAATGCTGGTGTTTTTGGCTTTGGACAGTTGCTCGGCATCACCATAGGCACCGTCATTGAAACCCATCTGCTCGAACCATACCAACGCCCAACGAGTATCTGAGTCGAAATCGCCTTCCTGCTCGGCCATAGCCTCGTCCAGGACTTCGTTAATCAAAGCGAGCGCATCCCGCACTGACACAGTCTTGCCCTCCGCATCCACCACCTTCGAATAACGGGTATAGACCGCCATGCCGGGACCGATGGCTGATTGCGCCAAATCCACCGGGGCGATATTGCCCCGCTGGAGGTAGGCCAGAGCAGCTGGGAGTTCGGCTTTGAGAGCCGTCAGGAACTCACGCCTTGTGGCAGTGGCGGCAGTTACTGGGCGCTGGCGGCAGACCAAAATGATGGAGGAAGCCAGGGCGTTGGTTCCAGAGCCGATCATGCGATTACCCATTTCGGTACGCATTGGCCATGTACCGCTGATGGCAAACCCGGCCTGGATGACGGCGTCAAGGAAGGTCTCCCAGCCAGTGCTGGTCGTCCCCGCACCGATGGATGTTTCCGATTGCTTGAAGGCGTAATAGATTGTCACAGGAAAAGCAGGATGCGCCTGTTCGGCCAGTCGGTGCATTGCCTGGGCCATGCCGCTCATGAAAAAAACTTCCGCCTGTTCCTTACCACCATGTCGATAGGGCGTGGCCACCAACTCTTCTGCCTTCGGCACAGCCAAGGTGGAAAAGAGGCTTGGGAAGACGGGGCGCAGAGTACGGCGAAGCCATACATAGAAGAAGTCGGAAAGGTCAGCGTAGCCGATGTTGTCGTAGTACGGCGGATCGGTTGAAATGACTTTCCCGATGCTTACCGATTGGGTTTGCGCATCTGCCTGCCGTGCCAATCCGTTATGGCGGGTAGGCGACAAGTACATTAGAGGTGTAATGAGGGTCTTTAATACGGTTTCTATCCCTCCAACCGACTCACTAAAAAAATTGACCTCGGCGAAATCCCAACTCATTGCAATCGCTTGACGTCCGAAAGTAACTCGGACCGTCGCCACCCTTGCAGAACGACCTGATGCTGTACGGTTTGATGTTGGACCTGCGTCCCAAGTGCAGAGAGAAGATCCCTTGTCCGCAAGTTTGCTGACAAGAAAACCCAAATACACCGCCACTGCGTCCGCATAGGCCGTCGCACCAGTACCGCCCTCGCTTAGCGTGGGTCCTTCGTCGGGGCGTCCGGCGGCTAAAGCGTCCAACTTAATTTGTTCGAGAACATCAACAACAATATCTGAAAATGTGGTAAGAGCCACAAGCTGCCTTGGTGAAAAATAATCACCAAATGTCTTAAAGCCGTAGATACGTCCTTGAGCGTTACTTGCCCAAGTTCCGCGGGATGGTGTCTCTGGCTTCCACGTCGGATTTGCAGAGAAAGCGACCCTCTCCATCTCCTGAGTCGGCGACAGATAAACTCGCCCGCGATCCCCATCCGCTACAATGGCCATGAGGCGCGCGCCCATACGCCCTGCATTAGCCTCATCATCGATGTACGAATATGGGAAAGGAGAATCTGACATCAGGCAACGGAAGGATCCGCGACTTAGCTTTGTTCCGGCCTCTGCCCCCTCGGGAGATTTCCCCACCTTAACGGTGAAGCGGTACCCGTCTTTCACGATTACGGGTTCGACGTAGGCTTCCTTGCCGGCCATTGGAGATAAGAGGAAACTGGAAACCAATGGCACATCGATTTCCCTAAAAGCCGGATTGGGACTTTTCACTGTGCGTGCCCACAGCCAGGCAACAACGGTCAGTTGCCGTCCCACTAGCGGCTTAAGGTCGGGACGGTCCTCGGCCATCTCCGTCGTGATCTCAATCTTCGGATACAGATGACCAATGCGCTTTTCCGCCTCATCCCGCATCCATTGGCCGTAATAACGAATATCTTCGGCCAAGCCCTGTGCACCCTTGCCATTCCATCGCCCACCACGAGCGATTTCAGCCCGCGATACCGGGTTGATCGGCGGCAATCCGGAAAATTTGGGCGGAATCTCGATCATCGCTTTGTTGATCAGGACGGCCACCGGGTTGAGGTCCGTAGCATGGCTTTCCAACCCCAACCGTTGCGCCTCCAACGGCAGCGCCCCGCCTCCGGCAAAGGGATCATGGAAACCTGGCAACTTTTTACGATCAAACAGTTCCTTGGCCTGGGGATGATCGACGTTCTCGGCACAAGCGCGGCGCCAACTCTGCCAGATTTCCGCACGCGCGCGCTCCAACACTTCCTCGTTCGTGGTACTTTCCCACCGCACGAGACTTTCAATGATCTTGAACAATCGTTCGCGCTCGATATCGGCGGCGCATTCCCTAATTGTTGGCGCCGATCCGGGCGCTGGCAGAGAAGGATCGCTATTGTGCTTGGCTTTTCGTGCTTCCCACAACTCAACGCGCTTCGTCAACTCGCGGTTCGCAGCTCTCTTGATGGGCGGATCACTGAGGAGTGTGTCGACGTATTCCGATGGGTCGTCAACCATCTGCGCAAAAATCACCGCCCGCGCCGCCGCCAGTGGACGCCGCGCCCACCACAGATGCAGCGTGCTGGGATGCCCATGGCGAATCGACTTCTCCCGCGCACTGGCCGTGTTGATCGCCTCAAGCGGCAAGGCGACTTCGATGAGTTTTTTTCTAATTTTCATAGTCATAAACAAGCCTGTAGGTGGCAGGATAAAGAACGACCTCGCCGCTCTCGCGAAGGGCGAGAAGACGGGCGCCGGTCAATTCGACAGGAGCGTCATTTTGATCTGAAAGGATCAGAGCGTAGGTGGCCGGAAACTTATCGATGAGGCCCCAAACATCCGCTTCAAGCTGAAGGGGTTCGCGTTCCAGGCAGTGGTCCTTGGGCCAGAAGTATCGGACAAGTTCACCTGATGCCGACCTATGCTCCCAGGGAAAGCGTTCACCATTGGTGCGACCTATCCAACTGCCATTGGCGTGGAAGAAGCGGTCGTCTCCATCCTTTTGAAATCCGGCGGCCAACGCGAAGCGCTCTATGATGCTCGCCTTGTGCGGCTTTGGAGTGGGCCGCAGACGATTTGGGGCATTGGTAGCCGGTTCCGGCGAAATGGGATCGGGATCAACTCGAGTCTGGTTCGGGTCATCGGCAACAGATCCGGCAAACTCATCGGCGGATATGTCTATGATGGAATTGCCGTCCTGTGCGGCACCCCTTGGATAGACGTCAGTCGGCGTGTCAGGATCGGGGGAATCAGTCGGATCGGGCGACATCTCGGCATCGGAGCTGGCCACTTCCTCAATCTGCGCCAGCTGGAAATTTTCCTCAAGATACGCGCGGACGTCATCCGGCGATCGCTCAAAACTATAATCAAGAGCAGCTTTGATGTCGGCACGATTGAAGGCTCTGCCAATTTCCTCCGGCACCCGTTTCGCGAGTTTCGCCTTGGGAAGCAAATCGACATACAGCACCCGGCCCAACCAGACGACGTCAGCACTTCTGGGGGTTCCCGCCGGGGTTCCGTTAATATAGGGAGTGACTTCCAGCCCTTGTGTGTTCTGCCACTCTGTCTCCGCCAAGTCCTTGGCTAAACGCCTAATTCGCTCTGTCTCTTCCGGCAGGTCTGTTTCCAGTCGACCAAGTTCAGCCCCCAAGGTTGTGAGCCAGGTCTTTCGTTCCAGTCGGCGGTCTAACAATGGGTTCCGCTCAAAACGATGCTCGATATGGTCAGAAAGCGCGGACAGTTTCGAAAACGGGGAAGCCGAAGTGATCTCAACCGTCAAACGCTGAAGGTCGGCGGTCTCCTGCTTCACCCATTTGTGGAGATGGCTCCAAGGAATGAGCGATTGCATGGTGATCGCATAGGACAACCCGTTCACCGATACCCATTCACCGGCCAAGTTCAGCCAGTGGGCACATTCCTCCCAAATCCGAATCGGATAGCGCACGAGCAAAGAACGAACACGACGCAAATCGTCTGGTGAAAGAGCCTGTCCTGACGGCAACCCCTTGAGCCATTGGAGCGCCAACTCCGCTGTCGGTCGCGGCGCCACCCCGATTCTTGTCCAAAGCATCAGGTCATTGACGGACGGTCGGACGATGCTCGCGCCCGGCACATCCTCTTCGTCAGACGAAAGATAGACAGCTTTCGCGGTGGCCCACGCGCCGTCTTGCGTCAAAATAAGCTTCTCTGACTGGAAGGCTTGAAAAATGCATTGGGAATCGATAGTCGAGCAGGTTCCAATCATTTGGTCCAGCCGCCGGTACCATTTCTCAATCTCTTGTATTGGCGGCCTCTCGGCTGTTGACAACGTACGCAGACAATCCAGCAGCCTCCCAGGTCCCGTAGGTGTGCTGCGAACACCAAGAAGATCCAAAAGTGGCCGTGTCGTCTCTCGGTCAAGCAGGCCGTAAATGAACGGCTCGACGTCCATCAAGGATTCGGTTTCTGGCGTCCTCCGCAACAAGTCGCCCGGTTTATGATGAAAACCACGGGTATCGGGCAGACAGACGAGGTCTCTGAATCGCAACGCCCAGTATGGCAAGAGCTGCGCATAGGTTATCTGTTGCGTACTTCCCGTCGTCGCCACTTGCAATGCACGCGCGGCACGCGCCCGGTTCCAGTAACTGTCCTTCTGAGCAATTATCCTCTCGGCAATCTTGCTCCAGATACGACTATCTTGGCCCACAAGGGACTGCCAATGACGCCAATAGTCATCGGCAAAATCCCAGTCATCTATGACGAAGTGGCTGGTGACATAAGGAAAATTCAAAGAGCTTTGAGTGCCGCGTCGCTGCACCTCTTGCTCAATCTGTTTCCGTCCATAGACGGCGAACCGTTTCTGCACAAATGGAATAAACGTACGAAGACCAGAACGCCCGGATTCAAGCCATTTCTGCCAGTCTTCGCGGGTGCAAGATGAAAAGTTCTGGTGGTAATCCGGATGAAGGAGCTGCGTCTGACGATGCGATTCCGGGAGGAGCGGCTCAAGGCTTCCATCCGTATCGAAATAAATGTCTTTGTCAGTTCCCCTAATGCACCGGTCACGGGTGACGTAGCGGAGTGACTCACCTGCATTTGCGTTTAGTTTGGCCGCAATTTGGGTAAGCTGAATACATTCGGCAAGAGTAACGGTCTTTTCCCTAAAAAATTCTTCCGAAACCTTGTCGATAACTTTGTTGACATCGCTTGTGTCGTCCAGCCCGATCTTCTCAAGTACAGCGAGTGCTGCCTTGACCTGATTCTGACCAGAAACGTCGTTCTGCTCTTCGACCACGCGCCGCTGTTCAGCAAGGAATCTGGTCCAGTTCTGATTTACGACAATCAAGTGGGCGGCCAGAAACTGCCAATCTTCTTCCGACTGGAGGAGCTTCTTCTCTCCTAACCGGATCACTTCGGAGGCTGCGTAAAGAACGTCTTTGCCTTGAACAGGAACGATACGAACAGATTTTGGGGCAGGAACTCCGGAATATCCGGTTATTTCTGGAGCAACGTATGCCCACAAATTTAGCAACTGCCGCCACGAATCCGGTTTCGGGAGATGTTTGGTCGAAAAGATTTGAAGCAACTTTTGCTTAGTTATCTCATCGACAAACCTCCAACGAACAAGTTTTTTTCGGTCATTTTGACCGACAAATCTGGCTAATGATGGCCGTCCTTTGTCGTCGAGAATTGCGGCAGCCTGTTCCGCCTTCCAGACATCGAAGATCTGGTCGGGAAGAAGCACGCATTGGCTGGCCGGTTTAACGTCCCCTTCATTGGTCAGAAGCAATGGCGACCCTTCAATTGCCAGTTCAAACGCTTCTTCGACGATGGTGCCGCAAACACCTTCAAGAGAGCTTTCTTCGCGATCAACATCGGGGAGGAGACCGTAGGCGGGGGCACGTTCAACGACCGGTAGGTCCGACTGGTTTAGCCAAATCTGCATCGACGATGCGGCAAGCCAACCAACCCGCTCCAACAGCCATCGATTGGTCGGTGAGGTTTCAGGATCTTTAATCTTGAGCCTGGCAGGATCTTGAATGAACGGGGCATTACAAGCGAAAGGCAGCTTCGTCTCGACTCCAGTCGGGAGCACCACAAACAAGCGCCCCTTAGCCCCCAGAACGATTTCGATCTTGCTGGGCGGAAAGTCACTTTCTTCCTCAACAGACAGCATGCGCTCCTGTTGGATTTCAACCAGCGCCTCATCCGGGAAGGGTTCCGCTTCCGAACGAATGAGTAGGTAAGGCTCATCTTCCTTTTCGTAGAGCGCCATCCATTCGCTGTTTGATATGGGGCCTGGCCCAAGGCTGCCCCAATTGACCTCCTTTTCTTCAATCTGCATTCGCCGGATATGCTTGAAGAAAAGTAAAGAAACCGGACTTTTCAGCCATTCTTGAAGGTTTTTTTCGACTTCCCTCTGGCGATGTTGGTCGCTAATTGGAACGCGAACGCGCGTTCTTCCGTTTAGGGAAATTCTGTCGCCATTCCATAACGGCTCGGTGAACCGCCTGCGGTCGAAACAGATGGAAAGCGATGGTGTGGAAAGTTCTACCCGGTCGCCAAGACTGAAGGTGCTCTTGAAGCCAATTCCCCGAAAACCGATGGTGTGTAAGGCTCTCTTGTTTGAGTAGCCGAACCGACAAAGCGATGCGAAATGCTCTTCGGCAAAATCCTCGCCGTTATGATCGAAAATAAAACAGCCATCCTCAATGCGGACTTCGGCTTCCGTTGCTCCCGCGTCATCGGCATTTTGAAGAAGTTCGGACAGTATGTGGCGCGGACTCTGCACCTGCTTGAAAAGTTGGTGCCATGGTCCGGCAAGCTCGGGATCTTGTTCCAATTGATCCCAACGCTTGGCTGCCCTTTGCCGAATCGGCTCAAAAAATGCGGGCCTGCCATTCATCGCGGATGTTCCGCCTTGGCCAGCAACTCAGCAAAGCTATAGTTGACGCTGGTGACGCCGAAATCCGGCTCTCGCTGGAACGGTTGGCGGATGTAGTGGACGCGGTGACCTGGGCCGTCAAACTCGACCACGGCCAAGATAAAGTCCTCCGGCTTGTTGAGCGAGGTCAGGATTTCATTGCGGGTCACCGTGATGGTCGCCGCCCCGGTGACACGGCCCTTGACCTCGATGAAGCGCAGCCGTCCCGTGCCCGGCGCCCGGCTCTCGATATCGTAACCCAGCTTCTCGAACTCGCGATCTGTCGGGTCAAAACCGAGGCCCCGTTCGATCTCCATGATGATCGCCCGCGCACTGGCGGCGGCGGCCATGGCGTCTACCGTTGACGCTGGGATCGATACCGAGGAGGTCCCCCTCATCGAGGCCAGCAGCCCCGCTGGAACCACCAGCATGCCGCCCAACACCACCGGGGGCAGCGGCGACATCTGGCGTTCCTGCTTGATCTCGGCCATGCGCTTTTCCAGCCGCCCCTGAAGCCCATCGGCGCGCTTCCTGGCCTCGCCGGAATTCAGATTGGCGTTGGTCTTCCCTGCCTGTTCTTGGAGTTTCAGCTGCTCCGCCCGGTGGTCCCAATATGAGATTTCTTTGGTCAGGCGGTCCTTGACCGCAGCCTCGGTCTTGGCCAGCAGACCTAGTTTGCGTTCCTTTACCTCCGCCAAATGTTCCGGCACCACATGGGCGATGGCATGGCCAAGGGCCTGGCGCTCCAAATCCGAGCCGATCCAAGCGCATTCGGGGTGAGCAAGGATCGCTTCGACTCCGGGTTCGCCGGCGGCCAGGGGGCGATAGTCAAGATAGGGGGCATAGTGGACATGACGGTTGTTACCTCCCTGGTCGGTCTCCACGTAGAGCATCCGTTTCGAGATGACCCGGCGGTCACCGGCGCGGGTCACACCGCCGTCCTGGATGGCGTGCTCCATATAAAACAGGACGCGGGACGCGGTGCCGGAATCGCCCTCGTCAACCAGGATGGTTCCCCGCCGGAGCAAATCGCGGTGCCGTTCCAGGGTGAGGTCGATCACCGAGTCCAGCAACGGATGGCCGGGGCAGACAAAGGCGGCCAAAGGAATGCCTTGCGGTGCCACCAGGGACTTCTCGAAAGCGATCCGTTCGTAGCGGGGCAGGACAGGTTCACCGATGCCGATCAGACGGTCACGGTTGCGGATCGGAGCGGGAACGTGGGTGACCTCAAAGCGGCGAGGCTCGCGCTGTTTGGCGGTGCCACCAAGGCGGCGGAAGGCTTCCTGAAAGAACGACTCTATATAATGTGGCTGGAGGCGGCGGGCCTCGGCCCTCTCCATGTCTTCGCGGATGCGATGGACGCGAGTGACATCCATCGAATCCTGGGCTAGCGCCCGGTCTTCCAGCAAGTCCCGGAGTTGATCGCGGTTCACCGCGTTTTCGATCACCTGGTTCAGGCGGGCACGGATTTCCGGCTGATCGCCGTAGCGGATGGCCTCGATCAACAATTGCCGCAAAGGCAAGCCGTCAAACTGAAGTTTGCCGAGCACGTCGAAGACCTGGCCTCCGAGGGACTGGCGGGCTTGCTCCAGCTTTTCCAGCAGTTTGCGGTAGACGTCGCCTTCCCGCGTCTCCTCGGCCACCAGATTCCACAGGTGGCAGACCTCCGTCTGCCCGATGCGGTGGATACGGCCAAAGCGTTGTTCAAGTCGGTTTGGATTCCAAGGAAGGTCATAATTGACCATGAGATGGGCGCGTTGGAGGTTGATGCCCTCGCCAGCCGCGTCGGTGGCCAGCAGCACCTGCACCTCGGGGTCATGCTTGAAGGATTCCTCGGACTTCTTGCGTTCCTCGCGGCCCATGCCGCCGTGGATCATCACCACGGCCTCCCTGCGGCCCAAAAGCGAGGAAATCCGACCTTCAAGATAATTCAAGGTATCCCGATGCTCGGTGAAGATGACCAGCTTCTGGTGGGGCGAGGATGACGGCTTGGGAATGGCTGGTGCCCCGGCGTCATAGGGTTCCGCCTCTTCGGCAAGGCTGTTGGCGATCGCCGCGGTCGTGAAAATCTCAGACAATAGGCTGGCCAGTTCTCGCCACTTCTTATCCTCGCCGCTACGGCGAATGGACAAGGCCATGGCCTCCAACCGTTTCAAGGTATCGATTTCGATGCGGAGTTCGCCGATGCTGCGGGCGGCGGTGGCCTGATCGAGGATTTCCTCTTCCGCTGCCTGAACCTCGTTGTCAGGAGCATCGTCCAGGTCATCGACGTCGTCGGCGTCGAGGAGGCGGCTCGTTGACATGGCGGCAGATCCGACCTCACCACCACGATGCAGAACCTCGAGTTCGCGCAAACGACTTTCCAGGCGCTCGCGGCGGCGGCGCAGTGACTGATAGATGGCCTCGGGAGAGGAGGCTAACCGACGTTGCAGAATGGTCAGCGCGAAGCCGACAGTACCGGCCCGCTTGTCATTGTCGAGAGCGTCGGCGCGATTAAATTCCTCGCGCACATAGTCGGTGACTTCCTTGTAAAGCTGAGCCTCGGCATCCGACAGCTTGTAGGGAACGGTGTACGCGATCCGCTCCGGGAACAGAGGGGTCCCGTCGAACTTCATCAGCTTCTCTTTGACCATCCGGCGCATCAGGTCGGATACGTCGGCGGTATGTACACCGTCGCGGAAACGGCCCTCGAACCGGTCGCCGTCGAGCAGCGCCATGAAAAGCTGAAAGTCCTCTTCCTTGCCGTTATGTGGCGTCGCGGTCATCAGCAGGAAATGCCGGGTCAGCGTCGACAGCAACTGACCCAGGCGATAGCGTTTGGTGTATTTGACCTCGCCGCCGAAGATGGTTGCCGACATCTTGTGGGCTTCGTCGCACACCACCAAGTCCCAGCGGCAATCCGGCGCCTGCAGCTTCTGCTGGACATCCTCGTTGCGCGATAGTTTGTCGAGGCGGGCGATAACCAGGTTGGTTTCGAGGAACCAGTTGCCGGTGCGGGCGGCCTCCAGCTTGTCGTTGGTCAGGATCTCGAATGGCAGGTGGAAGCGCCGATAAAGTTCGTCCTGCCACTGTTCGGCCAGACTGCCAGGGCAAACGACCAGGCAGCGCTGCAAGTCGCCCCTGGCGATCAACTCCTTCATCAGCAGCCCGGCCATGATGGTCTTTCCCGCGCCGGGGTCGTCGGCCAACAGAAAGCGCAGCGGCTGGCGCGGCAGCATGGACTCATAGACGGCGGTGATCTGGTGCGGCAGCGGCTCCACCACCGAGGTGTGGACGGCCAGCACCGGATCAAAGAGATGGGCCAGACGAATGCGCTGTGCCTCGGAGACGAGGCGGAAGAGGTCGCCCTCGCCATCGAAGCTCCACGGCCTGCCGACCGTCACGACGTCGATACGGGGTTCATCGTGGCGGTAGAGCAATTCGTTGGCGACACGGCCTTCCGGAGTCTTGTAAGTCAGCTCAACCGCGGCGGAACCGTGCCACTGCACATTCACCACGGTGACCAGCCCGTTGGGCAATATGCCGCGGACCGAAGCATTGGGAGTCAGGTCTTCAAGCAGGGCCATCTTAGCCGCTTCCCTCTCGGTTTTGGGCGGCCAAGTCCACCGCGTCACGATTCAACAAGACGATTTGCTGGTCCTGTGGGCGCCGCGCGGACGGGTCGGTGTCGAGGCCGAGGCGCTTGAGGGTGTAATACAGGAGTGCTCGGCGAACCTGGATTCGGCCTTCCCACCGGTCATCCCGTAGTCGAGACCGATGACATCCTTCTGGGTGGCCGAGAGCGCCGGATGAGGGCCGATTTCCAAAACCACATGCTCTTGCCACTCGGTGTCGGCGTCGGGCGCGACCTTTCTTGGGCGAACGCCGCGGGTTTCCAGAATTCTGGAGAGGACGAAGTCCTTGAACGCCCCGTCATTTTCGCAAAACGCTCGTGCGTGCCAGCGGAACCCGTCATAGGCGATGGCGTGCGGGCCGATCCATCGCCACCTTGGCTCAGGATGAGACAGGGATTGGTAGCGAATCTCGATGGTTTCCTGACGACGAATCGATCCGACCACCGACCGCAAAATCTTGGCATTGACTGCGCGGGCAAGAACCGGTGTCAAATCTGTCGCTGGGATCTGGCTGATCCAGGTTTCCACGGCAACGAGGACGCCTTCGGAAACCAAGCGAAGATGCGACAGATAGCGGTCAGCGTCGGGTTGAAGGAATACCGGGACGAAGTCCGGGGTTCTCACATACGCCTTGGCGCTCTTGTCATAGGCCATGTTATCGGGGGCGATGCCGAGATAGCGGTTCAGGTCGGTCGATGCCTGCGGGACCGAGATGCCGAACAGGTCGACCAGATCACTGCGATTGACGTGTCCCTCCCAGAACAGCCGGAATTCGATGAATTCCAGCCTCCGTTCAACGCCCCACCGCAGGTTTGTCCGATCTTCGTTCACAGACCGCCCACCCCCGAAACACATCCGACAAGCAACTTAACCAGATAAGTTTCTATACGGTTTTTCCGAAGAGGGCAAGTTACAGGTTTTCAATCGAGGCGACAACATAAGGGTGCGGAATGCGCCTGCCTTGAGTAGATGACTCTGGCTTGGCCAACTCGCTGCGAGCAGACAAGACTTGCCGTTATGCCTACAACCCCAACCCTCTCGACCGTCCAAACGACCAATCGACACCGCCGCCGGGCATGGCGATGCCGGACACGTGCCGTCCGAGATGCTGTTCGAGAACGGGTTGCCAGGGGACGAGACTGAATCCGAGACCGTCGTCGATCATGGCGAATAGGCCGCTGGATAGCCGAGTGGAGCCAACCAGCTGACCGGTGACGTAATTGCCCGGAGTGGCCGCTCGCCATTCCAACCCACGCGCCGCAGCGAGAGCCTTGCCGGTGCGTTCGATGTCGGACGCCTCAAGCCGCTGAACCAGATCTTTGGGCGCCCGGACCTGGCCATCGCCTTGGTCGGTGGCGTGGCCCATCTCCACCAGCGCCTGCTTGCGGCTTTCCAATGCCGCCTTTACCTCTTGCCCGAAACCTTCGTCCGCCAGGGCGGTGCGCTGGCGGGAAACCAACTCGCGGTCGAGCCAGGTCGCGCCGTCGTGGCTGATTTGCGCGTCGAGACCGGTGGGAGACAGGATCGTCACGCGGATGTTCGTGCGGTCCCGGGCAATATCGTAGGCTTGGCCGCGCTCGGGCAGGTCGGCGGGTACGCGCCAGTGATCCGCGTCGATCCGCTCGACAAGACCGGCCCGGCGCAGCGCCTCCAGTCGGCGGACATGGGAACGGACGAAGGCCTCGGGATCGCCGCCAATGCGGTCGACGGCGGCGCGCGCCCGCTCCAGATGCGCGGACGGGCGATAGACGCCCTGTGCATCGGCGATTTCCAAAATGTTGCGGTCGGCGGCGCGGGGACCTGACGCGGCGGAGCCGGCCGCGACGATCATGCCCCGGCCGATTTCCTCGGCACGGGAGGCATCCAACTCGACATGATGAACGCGCCCATCCATCCCGTCGATGATCAGACGGACACGCTCGCCCATCTCGTCGCCGGCCAACCCCTTGTCGAGCACGCGACCGACAACGGGCTCGGCCGTCTTTTCTCGATGCAGGACATAGCGCGCGGGATGCCGGTCTTCGGCCAAGCCTTCGCGCTCCAGCGCCCGGTGCATGGTCTTGATGATGTCGCCGCGTTCGCCAAGCTCCCGCAACATCGGCTCGGCCTCGGGCGACACGATCCAGCGGCCGGTCTCGATCTCGGTGGCGAGCCCCATGCGCTCCAACTTGCGGGCGCGCTCGATCAGCAGCGCGCGGTTCCGCCGGAAGGTGTCGAGCATGTCCTTGTCCGGGCGCAGGTCGGCGAACTCATTGGCGCCCTGTTGCTCGGCGATCAGCATTCGGTCGAGCCGGGTGAAGCGGTTGGAATCCACTTCCCGTTCCAGGCTTCTGCTCACCTCCCGCTCGGTCTGGCGGCCGAGTTCCAGGGTCACGATCTCGCTGGCCCGCTCGCGGATGCCATGGGCGATATAGTCGCCGGCGATGTTGAGGGTCTTGCCGTCATCGGTGACGCCACGCACCAGGATATGGGTGTGGGGATGGCCGGTGTTGTGGTGATCGACGGCGATCCAGTCGAGCTTGGTTGCCAGGTCGGCCTCCATCCGCTTCATCAGATCGCGGGTGGTCGCGCGCGGATCGGTCAGTTCCACCCCGTCCTCGGCCGAGACGATAAAGCGGAATTGGTGTTGGTCGTCGCGGCCCCGGTCAAGAAAGGCGCGGCCGTCCTCGACATCGCGCCCGGCCGAATAGGCCTGGCCCTTCTCGCCATCGCGGGTCACGCCGTCGCGTTCGAGATACCGCAGGTGCGCGTCCACGGCTTTGGCGCTGACGAATTGCCGGCCACGGGCGGCACCGCGCTGCGGATTGAGCTTCACCACCCTGGCCTTCACCGCCACCCGCCGCGACCGTGTGCGCACACCGCTCCCATCCCGGCGCCATGGGCTCCGATCTTTCAGGACCAGCGCCGCCACAGCGCCCCGGCCACGCGCATTGAACCGGCCTCTTCCCTTCCCGGTCCCCGGCAACCGGTTTGGATTGCCGCCGGCCCGCCGGATCGCCTGATGCACCTCACCGACAAAACTGGTCGGGCGTCGACGCGCCGCGCCTCCACCACCACGGTTGTGGATCCTGCCTGGGCGGATGCGGAAGTCGTCTCCATTGTGAGTCATGAGACAAGGATTGGCAGTGAAATAGCAGACGGCAAGAGGCACATGCGGTCGTCGCAGAGTAGCGCGGAAAAACTTGCGCCAGCGTAGTCACGGCGGTCTCACATTTTTCGCAGATGGCCGGCGATGGCGCTCGGAGCATTGAAAACAAAGGAGAAAGTACCCCAGGCGCCGCACGGCCACCTCGGATAGGCGTCGGAAATCGGCCGAAAAGCAATGTGCAGACAAACACTTAGGGCTGAAGGTCCGACAGCGAGGGCACTCGCTTTATCTTGCCGTCATCTTCTTTTTCTTCTCTGCCACCCGAGCCCACTCCTTCAAACCCCGTCGAACCACGACGGAAGGACACAGCCATCTCTGCGGACAGGCGAAATGAAGCATGCCGATAATCCGCCGCCAATTTGCGTTCACGCCATCGATTTCCTGCTGCCGAAATGCATTCGTGCGGTCATCCTGAGACCGCTTCTGGATGTTGATTTCGTGTCCGGAGCGATGATCGCGGGCCGCCGCTTAGCGCCCGAAGACGTCAGGTCTTGCGGTTTTGGTGCGTTCTGTCGAACATACGATCTTGCTTTGGCAGTTTGAGACACTAGGAAATCGAGTATGTACCGATTCCCGCGCCCGCCATCGGTGGCGCCACGATGACAGCGCCGGGCGGCTGTCAGCTTGTTGGTCGCTGGCGAATTGTGGAAGCTGATCTGTGGGACGGTGACTATCTCGATCTCGTCGAACCAGCCTATATTACCTTCGACGAAAAAGGACGAGGCGAGTTCGCCTTTGGTGCTGCCAACGGCACCATGGAACTTGAATACTCCCGCACAATTATCTTTTTCGAATGGATGGGGTTTGACGAAGGTGACGAAATATGTGGCACGGGGTCGGCCGAACTCGATGACCGCGGAATGCTTGAGATTGAGCTAGCTTTCGACCATGGCGACGATGTCATCCTCAAAGCGCGACGTGAGTAACCCGCCGACGAAAGATGGCCTTCTGCCGAAGAACACCAAATGGCTCAAGTGACTCCACGCCGCCGCTCGCAGCCTTGCGAGGCTGACAATTTTGGGCATGGCCGTGTTCCCCTTCGCCAAGGGCGGCTTGATGTATGAGGCATCGTTGGCCGGTCAGAAATCCAGTTCCGCGCTGTTGGAAAAATGACAGCGATTTGCATGCTTGCTGACGGCAATCGTTGCGTCTCGTAACCTTAAGTGACAGCTCCTGGACTCTTACGACAGGGTAGCGCCCAGTGCGGATTTATGCAGGCGTCGCAAAACTTCTCCAAAACGGACGTTCAATTCTCAAACGTGCGGATGCATTATGAGTCCAGCCAATTCTACCGTCTGAAAGTCCGAGGCATGGCGCTATCAATCAAGGACGAAGTCGCGAGGCATGGCTATGCCTTCGTCCAAGAACATTGCCCCGACATGGATGCCTTCACAGTCGCCTCTGCACTTGGACAGCCATTGACACCTTGGGAGGGCGGGTTGATCCAGGAATTGGTCCCGCGCGCCAGCGCGACACCCAATACCTATAGCGGGATTTTTGGGCTCGAACGTTTCCCGTTTCACACAGATCTCGCCCATTGGCTCCTGCCGCCTCGCTATTTATTGCTGAGGTGTGTAAGAGGCTTCGCAGATGTGTTGACGCTATTGCTCGACGGACACGACCTCGTCGAAAGCGTGACGCTCGATATACTAATGCGGGCCATCGTTAAGCCGCGCCGCCCCCGGAACGGAGCGATCACACTGCTCCGCCTGTGCGAGTCAACCGATGACGGCTATCGCCTTCGGTGGGACGAAATATTCCTCAAGCCGGCCAGCAAGGTCGGAAACATCGCCGACCAACGCGTCAGAGAGCACCTCATCGACAGTGAGCCTATGTCGATAGGGCTCGCACGACCCGGCGATATGCTCTTGATCGACAACTGGCGAATGCTGCACGCCCGATCAGTGATCCCAGCGGGGCGAGAGGATCGAAGGATCGAAAGAATTTATCTGGAGGGCCTGCATTGAAGAAAATGGTCACACCCGGAGCAACCCCAGCATTCTGGAATCCCGAATCTCTCTACAACAAGGCCGTGCGCTATATTCAACACATTAGCGCGCTCGACAGCGATGATTGGGAATATGCGCTCTGGTCGAGCCTCGCCCTTGAATTCCTGGCGCGGGCAGCCCTCGCCAATGTCAGTCCCGCTCTGCTGTGAACGCCGGTCGAAATCCGCGTAAAGATGCCGCAGTGGCGCCCGTCGTCGAATTCCATCCCCAGATTTCCGGATTGTCCGCGTAGTCCATGAGGAGGGGCCC
>Ga0007882_10000217_pt1 | contig 34151 bp, 44 predicted proteins | sample CryBogCBH12Aug01_FD_71195 | JGI IMG/M metagenome (GOLD analysis project Ga0007882, IMG submission 71195) | Freshwater microbial communities from Crystal Bog, Wisconsin, USA - CBH12Aug09.1 | ecosystem: Environmental > Aquatic > Freshwater > Lake | place: Crystal Bog, Wisconsin, USA | collected... | reverse complement strand
AGCAACCTTTGCCTTTTCTGCACTGCTAAATGTCTTACGTTTACTCTCGCTCATGGTTAAACCCTTTTTCCTGACAGGCTATAGCTTAAACTATTGTCCTGAATTTGGGGTCCACTATAAATCGTGTATTTTATTTGCTATTTTTTCGAATCTTAAAAATAATAAAATTCCGTATATTGGGTGAACAATTGTATTATGGAATAACCATTGGATTTCTTTTTTCATTTTCATTCCTTTTTGTTTTGATTAGGCGGTCTACTGCCAGCACGGTGTCGGCCATTCTTTGGATTTCGTCGGGTTTGGCTTTATATAGGGCTGCGTAGATTTTCTTTTTTTTGCCGCTGCTGTTTTTGCGTTTGTCGGCCAGTTGGGATTTGTAGCTGCCCCCACTGCTGGCGGCTATGGAGCAGTGGAGGATGTCTTGGTGGATGTCTTGGAGGTCTGCGAGGGGCAGACCCATTAGGATTTGGGCTAGCATTTGTTGGGCTTGCGGGTTATGAATTGGAGGCACGCTTGGTTAAATTGTATTTCTTTGGGTATTTTTATTGGGTCGGCTGGTGTGGTCATGGCAGCGTGGAGTTGTTGGGGGTCGTATAAATAGGTGTGGCTGATTTTTTGGATGTGTTTGATTTTTGCTTGTTTTAATTTTTGTGAGACGGTGCGGGTGCTGACGCGGTAGTAAGCAGCCGCTTCGACTTGGGTGATGAGTGCGTTCATGGTTTTTTTACTCGCGGGTCGTGTTGGTTGGTGACGCGCCATTGGTCGCCTTTGTGGCGGAGGGTGGTGAAGTAAATGCCTGTATTTTTGGTGATGCGGTTGGCAAATTGGGTGGCGCGGTGGAAGGTGTAGGTTGATGGGGATATAAAAATGGGGAGCATGGTTAGAAGCTTAGGGCGTGGCTGAGGGCGGTTATTAGTTTTTTTAGGAGTGCGCGGTGGGGTTGGGCGCGGTGGTTGCGGGTTTGCCATAGGGCCATGTTGTGGCCTATTAGGTTTTTTGGGAGTGGGGTTAGGTTTTTCATGGTTTGTCCTTAAAAAAAGGCCGCTTTTTAGGGCGGCGGAGTGGTTGGGGTAAGCATCAGGGTTGCTGATGTGGGTTTATCATAAACAATTTGTGTGCAAAATAAAACAATTTGTTTAGTTTTTTTTGGGGAGGATTGAAAAAAACTTTTTAAGTCTGGATTTTGGGCATAAAAAAACCCGCTTGAGGCGGGTTGGGGTTGATTGAATTTTATTAACTTGATGTTGGGCTGCTGATAATTTTTTTCTGTTTTAATGGTGTTTGCAAAGCGAATGATCAGCGTAGTGTTTTTTGCCGCTGTCTGTGAGGGTATAGCATCCGCCACGTTGGCCAGTAATGTAGCGGTTATCGGTTGTTGGCTTGCTGTGTCTAAATTCCCAGGGCGGTGTTGGATTTTTATCTGCCCATAGTCCGGTTTTGTTGGCCTGGGCGGTGGTTTCTAGGTCTGCAATAGTTGGGTCGGTCAGATATTGGCGATATGCCCATGCGTTGCCTTTTTTGACTTGTTCGGCGTTGGCATCAATGCCGTTGCAGGTAATGCGGGCTAGGGTGCGGTTGTATTTGTCTTTGCCTTTGTCTTCGACGGTTGCGGTTTTTTTAAGGCATAATTTAGTTAGTGATTGCTTTGATTTTTGGCCAAATGTTTGGGATTTTTCGGGCGCGTCGATTTCGGTTAGGCGTATTTTAACGGGCTGTTTTTGTGCGTTTAGCACGGTTAGGGTGTCTCCGTCTGATATGCCTATGACTGTGCCGCTCCAGCTGGTGGCGTTTGCAATTAATGGCAATAAAAATAGTGCTGTTTTAAATGAGTTATTTATCATTTTCTATTACTTTATCAGCCAGCAATAATGAATAGGCTTCTATTTCAGCATAATGTTTTGATTCTTCTTCAAAGTTTTTAAAATCGTCTGAGTTGGCTTCAAATATTGATTTTAATTCACCTTGTTGGGCTATAGCCCAGTGTTTGTGCGCGTCGATTGCTTCTTCTATGTGCGTTTTGGCTTTTTCGTTTTGTATGCTGGGGGGGTTAATTTCCATTGATGATTTCAATGTGTTTGTGATATTTGTTACTAATTTTTCTAGTTGTTCGCCTCTTTTGTTTGCGGTGGCTTTTGATGTGTCTTTTGAGTTAAATGCGGATAGCATTAATTTATCAAGTTTTTTTCTGTCATTGACTGCGTTGTTTTCGATATTTTCTAATTTTTTATTGATTTCTTTAATTAGGTTAATGTCGTGTTTTTTATCTGCAAATGCTGGTTGGGATGTTTGTAAAATTATAAAAAAAACTATTAAAATCAGGTTTTTGATGTTTTTCATGGATTAATAAAATAATTTTAAAGGTGATTGGGCTGTTTATTTTTCACAGGTTTTTTCTATCATTTCTATAAAATGCGAGGCTGATTTTCGCATGTCTTGGCTTTGTTGCTGTTGTTGGCGGATGACGGGCTGTTGGGTCAATGCATCGGCCATGTTTTGCAAAATTTTTATGTGATCTTCTGTAAGTAGGCCGCTGGCATGTTTGTTGAGCAGGTCTTCTAACAATGCGCGTAGCTTTACGGGGAGCGCGTTCCAGTTTTTTTCTTCTAAAGGGGTTTTGGGTGGTATTACCCCATATTCTGAGCTTGGTTCTTTTGTACCATTTGGGTGCGGGGAGGTAAGCTGTTCAACCGTGACTTTTAATATTTTTGCGGCTGCTGCTAAATGTTTGTCAGGGAAACCTCGGCTTTTCCAGTTGTTTATGGTTTGCGAGTGATATTCATCAATGCCAAGTTTTTCGCAAAAAACTTTCATGGCTATGTTTTGTCGCTTAATTTCTTGACAAATATTTGAATAATTAAGCTTTTTTTGTTGTGTGTTTTTATCTATGTTCATAAACATAAAGTTTATTCCTATTTTTTTGCTTGTTAAACAAACAAATTGTTTGCAATGTTTATACAAAATGTGTAAATTGTAGCCATGACAAATTTAGACCCCGCTATTAAACATTTCGGCAGCCTCGGCAATGTTGCCAAGGCTATCGGATTAAAACCAATGTCCGCAACGATGTGGAAGAAGCGAGGTTTGCCGCCTGAGCGAGCCGTGGAAATTGCGGCCGCATCAAATGGGGCTCTAAAACCATCTGAACTTTTGCCTACGTTTAAGTGGGAATGATTTAACCGCTGGCAGATCGGTTTGTCTGTTTCCTACTCCTGGGTTTGCCCGCTGGTAACAGCGGGCTTTTTTTACACCAGTTTATGCACTGGGCTGATGCGTTGCTATTGGCTTGGTTGGCTACACTTTTTTACCGAGGTGATCTTATGGACATACAAGCGGTTTTGATGGACAGGGCTAATTTGTCTGTCCGTGAGGGTCAGATTTTGGCTTTGATCTGTGAGGGGATGACCGATAAAGGGATTGCCCGTCATTTGGCGATTTCTTTGGGTACTGTTCATGCTCATATTGAGCATTTGTATTTAAAGATGGGTGTCCAGTCTGAGTCTATTAATGTCCGGTGTGCGGCGATTTCTAACGCTGTTTTGCGTGGGATGGTGACGCTGTCTTGGAGGCGCAATGCTTAAGTGTCTGGTGCTAAGTTGCCATTTGGCACTTAGCTGGTGCGTGATCATTTGGCTGTCTTGTATGTCGTTTGTGCTGCTGATTGTTGATAGTTTTTTGGTTGGCATTGAGCATTTTGTTGATGGGCTGTTTGATGACAGGTATGGGGATTGGTGATGGCTAAGCATGTTACGGCTAGTGATAAACGGGCGCGGGCTTTGTTGTTAAAGCCTCGTCCAAGAGCTAAGCCGATTATGGTGGTGTTTACACCGGCTTTGTCGGATGCAGAAATGCTTGAGCAGGAGCGGATTGCCCGCTGCCGTTTTTATGCTCGGGGGCGTTGATGTTTGGCGTAATCCTTTGCTTGTTGCGTAAGCCGGTCTTGGTGTCATGAGTCGCGGTAAAAAGATTGATTTTCAGCGCATTAATGATTTTGCGCTTTCTTCCTTTGAGTCATTGCTAAGGCAGTGGCTTCCTGATGGCCGTAAAAATGGGTCGGAATGGGTGTCGGTTAATCCGACCCGTGCAGACGGTCATGCCGGTTCGTTTTCAGTCCATATCTTTAATGGGGTTTGGAAAGATTTTGCCAGTGGTGATGGCGGGTCTGACCCTATTTCTTTGTTTGCGTATTTGTTCCATAGCGGCAACCAAGGGGCGGCGGCTAAGGAGCTGTGCGCGTTGTTTGGGCTGGATGTTGAGCCTAATAAAATTTTGCCTTTTGTTGATAAAAAACCGCGATCTGCGTGGGTGGCTATTAGGCCGCCAGTGGATTGCGCTGCCCCGCATGTGGCTCATATTAAGCGCGGTCGGCCTGAGCGGGTTTGGTGTTATCGCGCGGCGGATGGTGCGGTGCTGGGGTATGTGTACCGTTTTGTTACGTCTGATGGGGGCAAAGAGGTTTTGCCGCTGGCGTGGTGTCGTAATGAACGCACGTTTAATGAGGAGTGGCGGTGGATGTCATTTCCTGAGCCGCGATGGCTGTATGGTTTAGACCGTTTGGCGGCGCGGCCTGATGCGCCGGTGCTGGTGGTTGAGGGGGAAAAATGCGCGGAATTGGCGGCTGAGCATTTGCCGGATTTGGTTGCGGTGACGTGGCCCGGTGGTGGTAATTCGGTGCATAAGGTGGATTGGTCGCCTTTGGCAGGTCGGTCTGTTGTTATCTGGCCGGATTGTGATGCTCAGCGGAGTAAGGCGGGTGAGTTGTTGCCTGCTGAGGTTCAGCCAGGCATTAAGGCGGCGCATAAGATTGCACCTGCTTTGGTGGCGTTGGGTTGTAAGGTTTGGGTGATGGAGCTGCCTGAGCCGGGCGAAAAAAAGAACGGCTGGGATATTGCGGACGCGGTTGATGAGGGGCTGATTGGCTCTGAGTTGGCTGCTTTTGTGCGCGGTAAGGCTCGCGTTTACGCGCAAGCGGGTGTTGGGGGGGCAACTAAATTGCATCCAGAGCCAGTACCCGCTAGCGCGGAGGCTGTGCCGTATCGGGAAGCTTGGCAAGATGGATTGATTCAAAAGCCACGCGGCGGTATTGAGGATTGCCGCGAAAACGTATTTTTAGTTTTGTCACGGCATCCGGCATGGGAGGGTGTGATCGGCTGGAACGATTTTACTAAGCGGATTGAGAAGATAAAACTGCCCCCGTGGGGCGGTCGGCTGGGCGAGTGGGAAACGCGCGATGATTTGGATTTGGGTTTATGGCTTGCCCAAAAGTGCGACCTGTTGATTAGGTCTGAGGCTTCTTTGGTGGCTGGCGTGTCAATGGCGGCTGACCGTAATAGTTTTCATCCGCCAAGGGAATGGCTGGAGGGTTTGGCTGCATGGGATGGTGTTAATCGGCTTGAGCATTATGTTAGTGATTGTGTAGGTTGTGATAACACGCGTTATGTGCAGCTGGTCGGTAAATATTTTTTGATTGGGATGGTGGCGCGGATTTTTCGGCCTGGCTGTCCTATGCAGTATATGCCTGTGCTTGAGGGCGCGCAGGGCATTGGTAAGTCTTCGTTTTGGCGCGCTTTGGGCGGGGAGTGGTTTCAAGAAACGCCATTTAAGCTGGGCGATAAAGACGCTTACATGCAGTTAAACGGGGCAATTTTGTATGAAATTGCGGAAATGGACTCGTTTAACAAATCTGAATCGACGCAAGTTAAAGCGTTTATCAGTCAACAAATTGACCGTTACCGCGAGCCGTATGCGCGTCGAACGGTTGACCGGCCACGCCAGTGTGTTTTCGCGGGTACTACTAATCACGGCGAATATTTGAAAGATACCACGGGTAACAGGCGGTTTTGGCCGATTAAGGCCACCAGTGTGGATATTGATGCGCTGTTGGCCATTCGCGATCAGCTGTTTGCTGAGGCGTTTTATCGTTTTAAATCCGGTGAGCAGTGGTACCCAAGCCGAGAAGATGAGGCGGCTCATTTTGTGCCGCAGCAGGATGAAAGGCGGATTGTTGATCCGTGGCTGTATCCGCTGATGGAGTGGCTGGAGGATGTTAATCAGCGCATGACGCGGGAATTTACTATTACTGATCTGTTGATGGGTGCGTGTAAGGTCGAGTTAAACAAGATTGATGGTAATCGGGGTATGGCTACCCGGATGGGTAATCTGATGACTGAGTTGCCGGGTTGGCAGCGCAAGCGCCGTTCTACGGGGTTTAGGGAGTGGGTTTGGGTGCGCCCTGAATCTGGCAAGGCGGAGTTTTGATGTTAGTGTTTTTGGCGGTGTTTGGGGCAATTACCAGGGATCGGCGCATGGGTCAAGTGCGTTCGGAAAAGGGTTGCCGTGGGCATTTTTTGGCTGTTTTCGTCCAACCTGTTTTTTGGGTTGCGAGGTTGGACGGGCAGGTTGGACGGCTGAAAGGCACAGTTGGCGTGGGTTCGTCCAACCGTCCAACCTCGTCCAACCTATTTCCTCGCGGGCGCGTGCGCGTACACGCGCGTATATGTACGACCGTTATTTTTTACAAAATTATTATTTATTTTTTAAGTGACAAGGTTAGACGGTTGGACGGGGCTAGATGGGGTGCGGGTTGTAGCCGTCCAACCTGCTCGTCCAACCTTGATTTTTAATTTTTAGGTTGGACGTATTTTATGAACGAACAGGAAAAAAAACGCCGCCAGTGGGCGTTGATTAAAGATCAAACACCTGATGTTGCTGATTTTTTGATTCAGGTTAATAAAGTTTTTGGTAAACCCGCCGCTGTGCGTGTTGAGCTGGCCAGTGGTGAGGAGGTTGAATCGGGGTCGTTTGATGACGGCTGTTTAAATCCTAAATTTGTTAAATTGCGAGGTCGGCGTTATGGGTAAGTTGTCGGGTATGACTGTGGGGCAGTTGATTGCGGATGTTATCCAGCGTGAGGGCGGTTTTGTGGATAACCCGCACGATAAGGGTGGGCCGACTAATTTTGGGATTACGCGGGCTACGTTGGAGATGTGGCGTAATCATCCGGTGTCGGTGAATGATGTGCGTAATTTGACCAAAAACGAAGCAGAAACTATTTATAAAACGCTGTATTACTTGCATTCTAATATTTATTTGCTGCCAGACCCTATCCAGCCGATTGTGTTTGATATGGCGGTCAATTGTGGGGTTGAGGAGGCGGTTAAGATTTTGCAGTCGGTGATTAGTCGGCTGGGTAATCCGATTCTGGTGGATGGAAAAATTGCGGGAAAAACGCTGCAAGCGTGTCAAATTGCGGTCAGTGTCCATGGTGGTGGTGGCGTGGTCAATCGTTTGGTTGAGGCGCGGTGTAAGTTTTATCTGGGTTTGGTTTCTAAAAATCCTGATGATCAGGTGTTTTTAGACGGATGGCTTAATCGTGCCAATGCATTTTTGTTTGGGGTTTAGTCATGGCCTCTTTGGAAATGTTGGGCAGGTTGTGTGCGGGGGCCAGTAATTTGCAAGGTTTTGGCGGTGGCGGGGCTGCGGTGTTGTTGCGTTCGGAGCTGGCGGGTCTTTTGGCGGGGTTGTCTGATGTGCAGTTTGATTTTGCGGCGGCAAAATATATGGCTGACCAATCGGCTGAACATCGTTTAACGCTGAAAGTTTGGCAGTCGGGCATTGATGGTGTGTCGGCTGCTGAACGGTCGGCTTATTTAGGCATGGTGTCTTTGGTGGTGGTTGAGTTGGTGCGGCCTAACCGTTGTGGGCGTTGCAATGGTCGTGGGTTTGTTGCGGGCCAGATGTGTACGGTTTGCAGCGGAACGGGGTTTAAGCGTTTTTCAGGGCGTTTTTTGGCTGAGTCGTTGGGTGTTGACCAATGCCGATATAGGCGCGTTTGGCGGGGTCGGTATGAGGATTGTTATCAGTCTGTGGTGGCGTTGGATGGTGAAGTCAGGTTGGCGTTGTTTAATGCGGATAGGGAGTCTGTCGCGGCATGATTTTAATAAATGTTGTGCTTGACTCAAAAACGTGGTCTAATTTCCCACAATAGCACCTAAGCCTGTTCAGACCTCTGAACGGGCTTTTTTTATGCCTAAATTTTTTGTTGCGTTGTTTTTTTTGGGGGTTTTATGAATCAATATGTACCGATTGAGCCGCTGATTAATGCGGGTGAGGTGGTGAGTGTAAATGTTGTTACTACAGCTACGTTGGATGATGGGTCATCTGTTGTTGTGCCTAACGATTGTGCTGCGGGTGATTTTGTTGTTCAAAACGCGGACGGAACTTTTAAGTTTGTAAAGTCTGCGGATTTTTTGGAACATTTCAGGGCTGCTTAATGGATGTTCCAAGGATTAATGCGCCTTCGGGTTATCGTGTTGTAGCTCGTGATGATGGGTCTTTTGATGTGGTTGCGGATGCCCATGCCGTTAATCCAGTGCTTGGATGGGTGGCGGCACGGGCTGCTGAAACATCTACGCAAGCGGCTATTGTGGGCGGTACTGTGCTTGCTCCTACGATTGCGGATAATGTGTCAAATGCGATTGCGGCAGGATTGGCAGGTAATTATTTGGGCGCGGCAATGTACGGTATACCAGCTGTTGCGGGGATTGTAAGCGCATTGGCGGCGATTATTGTGCCGGAATCTAAATCTAAAAATTTCGTGCCACCTCATGATTAATTTTGATAGTTTTACCAGTTTTGGGTTGCCTGGCGTAGTTATCGCTGCGTTGTTTGCCTTGGTTTATTTTTTGGTGCGCGAGCATAAGGCTGAGCGTAACGAGTGGATTACGGCTTATCGGGAACAGTCAACGTTGATGGATGAGCGGCAGCGTGAAACTAATCAAGTTATCCGTGAGCTGGTCGTTGTTGTGCGTGAGTCTAACGCGTCCAGGCGGTCTAGTGCCACGTAATGCGCCAATGCCTTGTCGGCATGTGGGTTGCCGGGCTGTGGTGTTGTCGCCGGGGTTTTGTGATGTTCATCGGCGAGAATCTTTTAAGGTTCAAAAGCAAGCGGTGACTGAGGATTATCGGGAGCGTAATCGGTTTTATCAGCGTAAAGCGTGGAAGGATGCGAGGGCTGCTCAGTTGATGCGTGAGCCGCTTTGCAAGTCTTGTCGTGCTACCGGGTTTGTTGTGGTTGCTGCGGTTGTGGATCATGTTGTTGCGATTGCTGATGGCGGTGCTGAATATGATTTTAGCAATTTGCAATCGTTATGTGCCTCTTGTCACAATGCTAAAACCGGGCGCGATAGATATCGTCTCAGGAATGTGCAGTAATATCGGGATGGGGGGAAAGAGGGGGAGGGGGGCAGTAATCCTCGGGAGGGTATTTCCGCTTTGCGTTTAGCCCTCCATGTGTGTTTTTTTGTGAAATTAAATAGAAAAAACCCATTAGGGTTATTTAGTTGGTTGGGTTGGTTGGTTTTGGCTGCGGGTTGGTTTGACCATTTTGGTGGGATTAACGAAATGGTGGGGATTTTATGAAAGGTCGAAAGGCTCAATTGGTTTCTGGTGGTAATTTTGCTGCTTTGCCTTTGCATGATGAACCGGCTGCGGTGCATCGTGCGCGGGCGGATGCGTTGCGGCCAGATTGGTTGAGCGAGGATGAATTGAAAGTTTGGGATCGGCTTGCTCCTGATTTGGCTATGTTGGGAAGGCTAAAGCCGCATTTTGTGGATGCATTGGCTGAGTATTGCATTGTCGTGCGTAAACTGGCGGATGCACGTAAATATTTAAATGATGCTGATTGGACGTATATCACAACTGGCCGGAATGGGCAGCAGTATAAAAGCCGTCCAGAGGTTGCTCAATTGAATGACGATTGGCGCAAATGGCGGTCATTAGTGGGTGAATTTGGGCTTGCTCCTGTTGCTGACCGTGGGGTGCAGTCAGGGCAAAGCGATTTAATTGATGAATTTAATTATTGATGAAAACTGTTGCAGTTGATTTGTTAGTGCCTTATGAGCGTAATACGCGCACTCATTCTGATGAGCAAATAGACCAGATTGTTGCAAGTATTACCGAATTTGGCTGGACTAACCCGATTTTGATTGATGGCAATAACGGCATTATTGCGGGTCATGGTCGTGTTTTGGCGGCGCGTAAAATGCTCATTACTGAAGTGCCAGCGGTTAATTTGTCGCATTTGAGCGACGAGCAAAAGCGGGCGTACATTATTGCTGATAATCAGTTGGCTTTGAATGCTGGTTGGGATAAGGATTTGTTGGCTGCTGAAATTGCTGGTTTGCAAGCGGCTGGTTTTAATTTGGATTTGCTAGGTTTTAGTGCGGTTGATCTGGATAGTTTGTTGGCTGACATTGAGCCTATGTTGGGTTTGACTGATCCTGATGCTGTACCTGAATTGCCGGATGCGCCAGTTTGTAAATTGGGCGATGTTTGGTTGTTGGATAGGCATCGGTTGATGTGTGGTGACGCTACTGACAACAAGGCGGTTTCTGAGCTGTTGCAAGGTTGTATGGCTGATATGGTTTTTACTGATCCGCCCTATTTAATGGATTTTCATGGTGCGATTGGTGGGAATGGCAAAACAAACTCTAAGCACGGCAAAATTTTGAACGACAAAATGAACAAAGCTGATGGCGAAAAGTTTTTGCTATCCATTGCTAAGGTAATTAAAACGCATTGCCAAGGCGCGTGGTATGTGTGTTTTTATCGGTTGGGCATTGATGGGATGATGAATGCTTTGACTGCTTGTGGTTTGAAGTGGCGCAATTTGATAATTTGGAAAAAAAACCATTTTAATTTGAGTAACTCAGATTACAAAGCTTTGTATGAGCCAAATGTTTATGGCTGGCAAGGCGATTATGAGCCAATTGTTTATGGCTGGAATGTTGACCATAATTTTAATGGCAAAAAAAGCGAAGTGGATGTTTGGGATACGGCTATACCTTCGGTCTGGAAAATTAAAAAATCGCTTAAGTGTGATTTGCATCCAACCATGAAGCCGGTGGCTTTGGTGGAACGGGCGATTTTGAATAGTTCTAAAAAGGGGCAGCTTGTTTTGGATTTGTTTGGCGGTTCAGGAACTACTTTGATTGCTTGTGAAACGAATGGGCGCACGGGGCGGTTGATGGAATTGTCGCCTAAATTTTGTGATGTGATTATTAGGCGTTGGCAGGAATTTACGGGTAAAACTGCCGTGCTTGAATCTGGGTTAAAGCCATTTGGCGAATGAATAACGCTAAACCGTCTGATTGTCTGCTGTTTATTGATGATGAGATGGCGCGGTTTATTATTGCGTGGAATCGGATGGACACGGAGCAGGGTGTTGAGGTTTTGCCTGAAATTAATTGTCGTTATTCGCCTAAAAAATTGGCTGCTATTTTGAATTTGTCGGCTGGGCAGGTGAGCAGTTTGGTGGGGCAAGCGGTGGCGGTGGGTATTATTTTGGATGGCGGGATTATTTCGCCAATGGCGCAGAATGCGGTTAATGCGTTGATTGCTTTACGTGCGGCGGAGTTGAAGGGTTAACGACGGGCTGTTGGAAAAAGCCGCTCAGTATGGGCGCGATGTGGTGTCGGGTCGGCAGGTGGTGGGTGAGTTGACGCGGCTGGCGGTGCAGCGGCATTATCGGGATTTGGAGGAAGGGTCGCAGCGTGGCCTTTTTTTTTGTGAAGAATCCGCTTGGCGGGCGTTAAAATTTTTTACGTTTTTGAAACACTCTAAAGGCGAATGGGCGGGGCAGCCGGTAGAGCTTGAGGGTTGGCAGGCTTGGATTGTTGCTTGTGTGTTTGGCTGGAAAATTGTTGATACTGACAAGCGTCGGTTTCGCACGGTGTTTGAAGAGGTGGGGCGCAAGAACGGTAAGACTACTAAGTTAAGTGGGCTGGGTTTGTACGGCTTGACCAAGGACGAGGAAGGGGGCCCTGAGATTTATTCTGCTGCTACCAAGCGTGACCAGGCTAAAATTTTGTTTGATGAGGCTAAACGGATGGTGTTGCAGTCGCTGCCGTTACGGCGGCGGTTGGATGGGCAATTGCACCGGATTTTAAACCCGTCTAATTTTGGTAAATTTGAGCCGCTGTCTGCTGATGGGCAGACCATGGACGGGTTGAACCCACATTTTGCGTTGGTGGATGAGTTACACGCGCATAAAACGCCTGAAATTTGGGATGTGCTTAAGTCGGCTTTGGGGGCAAGGTCGCAGCCGTTGATTTGGGCGATTACTACGGCGGGGTTTAATAAGAACGGCATTTGTTACGAGGTCAGGGATTACGCCATTAAGGTTTTGACGGGCGTGATTGAGGATGATTCGTTTTTTAGCATTATTTATACGCTAGATGAAGGCGACGATTGGCAGGATGAGGCGGTCTGGGTTAAGGCTAATCCTAATCTGGGGGTGTCGGTCAATCTGGACTATTTGCGTGAGCAAGCGCGGCAAGCGGTGGTGATGCCGTCGGCTAAGATTAATTTTTTTACTAAGCATTTAAACATTTGGGTTACTGGACATTCGGCTTGGTGCAATGTTGACCGTTGGAAGTTGTGCGGGGCGGTTTATACGATTGAAGATGTGGCGGGGGCGGTTGAGGTTTATTTGGGTCTGGATTTGGCGAGTGTGTCGGATTTGGCCAGTATTGGCGGCGTGGCGGTTATGCCGGATGGTATGTGGCGGGTGTTTGGTAAGCATTATCTGCCTGAAGATGCGGTTAATAACAATATCCGCAAGTCTGCCGTGCCGTTTAAGCAGTGGCATGAGCAGGGTTGGTTGACGCTAACGCCGGGTAATGTGATTGATTACAACTGGATTAAGGCGGATTTGTTGCATTTTATGGAAACGCTGCCAGTTAAAGAAATTGCTTTTGACCGTTGGAACTCTAGCCAGCTGGTTAATGATTTGATGGAACTGAATGCACCAATGATTGCGTTCGGTATGGGTTACGCGTCGATGAATGCGCCGATGAAAGAGCTGGAGCGGCGTTATTTGGCGGGTGAGATTAAGCATGCTAATGATCCGGTGTTGACCTGGGCGATGTCTAATGTGGTGTCTGACCAAGACCCGGCGGGGAATGTTAAGCCCGCTAAAAATAAATCCATGGAAAAAATAGACCCTGCTGTTGCGCTAATTATGGCGGTGGGTCGGGCGTTGCCTGCAGCTGAGGATGTTTTTGTGATTGATTCGAGTTATGAAATGGGGTGGGGATGAGTGCAATTTCTTATAACGTGGCGCATATTGTTGGGCTTCTATTGGTGGCTGCGGGTGTTGGGCGGCTATTTGGATGGGATTGGGCTATGTTGGTTGTTGGTGGCTTGGTTATTGTTTTAAATACCGTGTCTTTGCTGGTGATGTTTAGGGGCGCGGCCTGATGTTTTTGGGCGGTTTTAAGGCGGTTGATGACCGCTCGCCTTATGGAAATTTTTGGTTTGAGCCAGTTGGGGTTAATAGTTTAAGCGGTATGCGGGTGTCGCCTGTGACGGCGATGCAGGTGACGGCGGTGTTTTCGTGCGTTGCGGTGTTGGCGGAGTCTTTTGCGATTTTGCCGCCGGTGTTGTATCGCCAGCAGGGGCGCAAGAAAGTGGTGGTGACTGACCATTGGCTTTATCGGTTGTTGGCGCGGCGGCCTAACCGTTGGCAGAATGCGTATCAGTGGCGGGAAATGTTGCAAGGGCATTTGGCGTTGCGGGGCAATGCGTATTGTCAGATTTTTGCTAATAGCCGTGGCGAGGTGACTGAGTTAGTGCCGCTGAATCCTGATAAGGTGCAGGTTAAGGTTAAAACGGATGGTGATTATTATTATATTGTGACCGATGTTTTAGGTAATCAGACCATTTTGTTGCGCGGGGATGTTTTTCATTTGAAAGGTTTGTCGCCGGATATGTATCAGGGTTTTAATCCGATTCAGATCGCACGGGATTCGATTGGCGGGGCGTTGTCGGCGCAGTCGTATGGGGCTAAGTTTTTTGCTAATGACGCTAAACCTACGGGCGGTTGGATTGAGTTCCCCGGGCAGTTTAAAGACCCGGAAGCGCGTAAAGTTTTTAGGGATTCTTGGCAGTCGATGCAGTCTGCTAATAATAGGGGTAAAACTGCCGTGCTTGATATGGGCATGAAATATCATGAGTTGGGCGTGACTAATTCTGACGCTCAATTTTTGGAAACAAGGAAATTTAGCGTTGAGGAAATTGCCCGGTTGTTTCGTGTGCCGCCGCACCGGATTGGCCATTTGGATAGGTCAACGAATAATAATATTGAGCATCAAGGTTTGGAATTTGTGACCTATACGATGATGCCTTGGGCGGAACGCTGGGAGGCGGCGATTGAGTTTGATTTGTTGCCGGAAGATGAGGATTTGCAGATTGAGTTTGATTTTTCGCGGTTGTTGCGCGGGGATGCCAAGTCGCGAGCGGCTTATTATCATGCGGGTGTGTTGGATGGTTGGTTGACGCGTAATGAGGCGCGGATTCAGGAAAATTTAGACCCCTTGGAGGGTTTGGATAAGCCGCTGCGGCCTTTGAATATGATGGCGGAGTCGGATGCTGAGGATGAGGCGGCGGAAGAGGAGCAGAAAGAGCCGAAAAATGACGGTTTACCGCCCAAAATGAACCCTAATTTGAACAAGAAAACGGATAAAAAACGATGAAACGGCATTTGTTATTGGCTCAATTTGCGGCTACGCCTTGGGCTTTGACGCCTGATTATTTGTCTTTGATGACTAATATGCTGGTTAATTGGTCGTTTAATGCGCCGGTTGCGGTGGATTTGACGGCTAAAATCGGGCCGGATAAGGAAGCGCGGGCGGCGCGGGGTGATGCTGCGGGTGCTGGTGGGGCGGTTGCGGTGATTCCGGTTTATGGGGTGATTACTCAAAGGCCGCCGGATGATATTTGTGGCGCGGGCGGTTGTGCGGCGGATAAGGTGGCGGCGGCGGTGCGTTCGGCGGCGGCTGATCCGGCGGTGTCGGCGATTGTGTTGGATATTGATAGTCCGGGCGGTAGTGTGTATGGGACTAAAGAATGTGCGGATGTGATTTTGGCGGCGCGGGAGCAAAAACCTGTTATTGGTATTGCCAATAGTTTGGCTGCGAGTGCGGCGTTTTGGTTGGGGTCGCAGTGCAGTGAGTTTTATTGTACGCCGGGTGGTGAGGTGGGCAGTGTGGGGGTTTATACGGCTCATCAATTTATCGGCAAGGCGTTGGAAGCGGCGGGGGTTGATGTGACGCTGGTCAGTGCTGGTCAATATAAAGTTGAGGCGAATCCGTTTGAGCCGTTGGGTGATGAGGCTAAGGCGGCGATTCAGGCACGGGTGGATGATTATTACGGGATGTTTGTTAAGGCGGTGGCTAAGGGTCGCGGGGTTAAGGTGTCGGATGTACGGGGTGGCATGGGTCAAGGTCGCGTGTTGGGTGCTGAGGACGCGTTGGTGGCGCGGATGGTTGACGGGGTGGCTACGTTTGATCAGGTTTTGGCTAAGGTGAGCGGGTCGGGGCGGTCGGGTGTTGGTCGGTCGCGGGTGGCTAGTGCGCGTAGGGCGTTGGCGTTGATGTGATGGGCAATATGATTGCCTAGGTGTTCGGTTTTTCCGAACAACCACTTTTTTTTAATTTTTAACCCGCTTCGGCGGGTTTTTTTATGCCTGTCGGGCGGTTTTTAAGGTGATTTTATGAGTGTTACGAGCAAGAAATTAAGGGATTTGCAGGCTAAAAAGTTGGCTTTGGTCAATTCTGCACGGGCGATTACTGACGGGGCGGATGCGTCTGACCGTGATTTATCGGCGGATGAAGCGGTGCAATTTGATGGTTTAAAAGCGCAAATTGACGCGGTGAATGCGGCGATTGCACGTGAAACGGCGTTGATGATTGAAGAAGAAACGCTTGCGATTAAGGGGCATAACATTGGTGCGGTTTATGAACTTTCTGATTTGGATGATAAACGCGGTTTTAAGTCGTTCGGTGATTTTGCCACGGCGGTTAAGTTGGCGGGCGTTAACGGTCGGGTGACGGATGACCGATTGGGCATGATGGCGGCTGCGCCGAGTACGTTTGGCTCGGAGGCTTCTGGTGTGGATGGTGGTTTTTTGATTCCGCCGGAATTTAGCCGCGATATTTTTACCTTGTCTTTGACTGAGGATAGTTTGTTGCCGTTGACGGATAACACGGAAATTGGCGGCAATTCGATGGTATTTCCGAAAGATGAAACTACGCCTTGGGGGACGGATGGCGTAAGGGCGTATTGGCAGGCTGAAGCGTCGGCGGCTACGGCAACTAAACCTAAGTTGGGTACTAATACGTTGCGTTTGAATAAATTAATGTCGTTAGTGCCGTTGACTGATGAGCTGTTGTCGGATACGACTGCGCTTGATAATTATTTGCCGGGAAAAATGGCGGCATCTATCCGTTACAAGGTTAATGAAGCTCTGTTGTTTGGTAATGGTAACGGGCAGCCGTTGGGGGTGTTTAACGGCGCGGCGGCGGTGACGCAAGCTAAAGATACCGGGCAGGCTACTCAAACAGTTTCGGTCGGTAATATTACCGGCATGATTTCTAAATTAATTCCGGGCTGTTATCCACGTTCTATGTGGATGATTGCGCCGGATGCGATGGGCGCGTTGATGACGATGACGCTGGGCGGTTGGCCTATTTGGTTGCCTAGCAATCAGGGTGCGCAAAGCAATCCTTATGGGATGCTGTTGGGTCGGCCCATGACTGTTTCACAACATGCCAGCGCGTTTAGTTCTTTGGGTGATATTTTGCTGATTGACCCGACTTATATCAGATCAATTACTAAATCGGGTGGTATTCAAACGGCTACGTCTATGCATTTGTATTTTGATGCGGATGCTACGGCGTTTAGGGCGACGTTTAGGGTGGATGCTCAGCCTAAGATTGCTGCGCCTGTGACTCAGGCTAAAGGTTCGAATTCGTTGTCGGCGTTTATCCAGCTGGCTGCGCGTTAATTTTTGTACCATTGCGAGCATGTCCTCGTAATGGTTTTTTAGTTTTTTGACAGGATTTTTACTATGTTAAATGCACGTTTAACGGAAGAGTTGGCGCAGTTGGTGAATATTCCGCCACAACAAGCGGCGGTGGGGTCGGTGGTGAGCGGTTGGGTGTCGGTTAAAAACGCGCTTACGATGATGGCTCTTATTAATACGGGTGCGTTTGGTGCATCCGCTACGGTGGATGCCAATATTCAGCAGGCCACTAGCGCGGCGGGTGCGAATGCTAAGGCGATTACTGGTAAGGCGATTACTCAGTTAGTGGCGGCCTCGGGCGCTAATAAACAGGTGTTAATTAATTTGAGACCTCAGGAATTGGACACTAACAACGGGTTTAGTTTTGTGCAGTTGACCGTTACGGTGGGTGTGGCGGCCACTTATGTGGCGGCGGATTTAATGGCGCATTTACGTTATGAAACGGATGATGCGTTTAACCAGGCAGCTGTTATTCAAATTTTAGCTTAATTTATGCCGTTAAATTTAATCACGCCTCCTAGCTGTTTGCCGCTGTCTGTTGCGGATGTGCGGCAGCATTTGCGGCAGGATATTACCGATGATGATAATTTGATTTCGGTATATTTGGGGGCGGCGGTTGAGTTTGCGCAAATGCGGACGCAAAGGCAGTTTGTATGTGCGCGTTGGCAGTATGTGTTGGATGCTTTTCCGGGGCCGGCTTTGGTGGGTGTGCCTTATGGGGAGGCGTTTAGTATGCCGGATTATGCGATTCGGTTGCCCAAATCACCGCTGATTGATGTGGTCAGTATCCAGTACACGGGGATGGACGGTAATGTTTATACGATGGCGGCGACGGATTATAAGGTGGATTTTTATTGTGATCCGCCAAGAATCACGCCTGTTTTTGGAAAAATTTGGCCTGTGACGTTGCCGCAAATTGGCGCGGTTAAAGTGACGTTTGATGCAGGGTATATAGCGCCGATTGTTGCTAATGCGCTGGCTGATACGGTGACAGTTAGCGGTTGGGCGGCGTTGTCGGTGGGGGATACGGTGCGCTTTAGCAATTCGGGCGGGGCGTTGCCGTCTGGGTTGTTGGCTAAAACGGATTACGCGGTTGCGTCTGTGCCGTCTGCGGGAGTGTATACGCTGACCGCCAATAGCATGGCGGTTAATATGACCGATGGCGGCTCTGGGTTGAGTTTTATGGGTCAGACTAATTTAAATGGTTCGGGCGGTGAGTTGCCGGATGGGATTAAGAGCTGGTTGTTGGCGCGGTGTGATTCGCATTATTCTTATAGAGGGGAGGTGGTCAATTCGCGCGGCAATATTACACCTTTGCCGTTTATTGATTATCTTCTGGATACTTATCGCGTGGTGACGTATTAATGTCATTTGAAAAGGCGTGGCCTGATTCGGGGGAGTTGCAGCGTCGGGTGGTTATCCGTTTGATGACGGATTCGGCTAATGCGGCGTTTGGTATTGACCATGTGGTTGATGCGGGGATTAAGCGATGGGCTAAATTTGAGCCGCTAATTGGGGTGGCTTATTGGGGGTCTGCCCAGGTGCGTGAGGAGGTGACGCATCGGGTTTGGGTGCGTTGGGCGACGGGGACTAAACCCGAAGATTTGACTAAACAGCATGTAATTGATTATCCGGCGGGTAATCGTCGTTTTAGGGTTGTGCGGGCGGTTAATGTGAATGACGCGCAAATGTTTACGGCGATTGAGTGTAAGGATTTGGGGGCGTTGGCGTGACTGATATACGCATTGATGTTGAGGGGTTTGACCATCTTGTTTATAACCGCCGGGAGTTAAAAAAAGCGATTCGGGCCGGTGGTGCGTTGGTGCGTAAAGAGGCGCGGCGGTTGATTGCTAGCCGTGCGGTTTCTGGTGCGGGGGAGTTTCCGGGTTATAAATCCGGGGCGATGAGCCGGGCTATTAAAGTTAAAGTGGCCTCTGGTGGCGGTTATGTGAAGATTATGCCCTATAAAACGGCTGAAATGGGCCCTAAGTTTTATCCGGCGTTTTTGATGGTGGGTACGCGGCGCGGCTTGCGGCCACGTAAAGATTTTATGGTGGCGGCTTTGGATAATAAACAGGCTGAAATTCGTTTGGCGATTGCTGCCACGTTGGTTAACGCGATTTCTGAGGCATGAATTTAAGTTTGGTTATTGCCCAGTTGCGGACGTATTGCCCGCTGTTTGCTGGGCGCGTGGCGGGGGCGGCGCAGTTTAAGCGGTTGGATGAATCCAGCACCTTGGCTGTGCCTGCAGCGTTTGTGATTCCGTTGGATGATAACCCGGGCGAGCGGATGAGTTTGAATGATGTCCGGCAGCCGTTGTTGGAGTCGTTTGCGGTGATTGTGGCGATTGACAATACGCCGGATGAGCGGGGGCAATCGGCGGTTTATGCGGCGCATGATACGGTGCGGGCGCAGTTGTGGGCGGCGTTGTTGGGATGGCAGCCAGATGGGCTTGAGGATGAGTCGATTTATCGGGGCATTGAGTATCAGGGCGGCAATCTGTTGGAGTTGGATAGGGCGCGGCTTTGGTATCAATATGATTTTGCGGCTTATCGTGAGATTACGCCGGAGGATGGTTGGCAAAATAGCGAGCTGGCGGGTTATCCGCATTTTGACGGGGTAACTATGTCGGAAAATCGGCCATTTGATGTAGGTATGACGGTTGCAGACCCCGATGCAATTATTGATGTGGTGACAACTATTCCAAAAACAGGCATTTTGCCTTAATTCGAGATTAAATAATGACAATACCTTTTAATAATATTCCGGCGGGGAATGGCATCCGTGTTCCGCTGTTTTATGCGGAAATGGATAGCAGTATGGCTGCTCCGTATACGGCTCAGAGTTTGCGCTCACTTTTGATTGGGGTGGCTAATCCGACTGCGCCGATGTCGGGGGTTTTGACTCCGCAATTGCTGACTTCTCAAAGTCAGGTTAATAGCATGTATGGGCGCGGGTCGGTGATTGCGCGGATGTATGCGATGTTCAGGTTGGTTAATCCAGTCGGTGAGGTGTGGGGCGTGGGGGTTGCCCAGGCTTCTACGGGTGCGGCGGCGACGGGTACGATTGTGGTGACGGCTACGCCAACCGCTGCGTTTGCGTTGAGTTTGTATATTGCTGGGCAGTTGGTGAGTGTGCCGGTGGCGTTGACGGATACGGCAACAACGATTGCAACTAATATTGCTGCGGCGGTTAATGCGTTATTGGATTTGCCCGTAACCGCTACGTCTACAACTGGAACGGTAACGCTGACGGCGTTGTGGAAAGGCACGATCGGTAATGATATAACCTTGGTGGATACGTTCAGGGGTGCGGCAGGTGGTGAGCAAAACCCGACGAATTATGGGGTGGCGTTAAATTACAACGGCAATACGGGTAAGTTGTCGGCGGGTACGGGTGCGACGTCGTTAACGTCTTTGTCATTTATGGGTGATGACCCTTATGATTTTGTGATGCATCCGTTTTCTGACGCGACGACGTTGGCGTTGTTTGCGACGGAATATGGCGATAGTGCGGGGCGGTGGAGTTATTCGCGGCAAATTTATGGCCATTGTTATACCGCTCAACGGGGTACCTCGGCGGCGTTGGTGACGGCGTTCGGGGCGGGTGCGGTTAATGATCCGCACCATACGGTTGCTGCGGTTGATGTGGATTGCCCTAATCCAATTTGGGAGTACGCGGCGAGTTATGGCGGCCGTAATGCGGTGTTTATTACGGCTGACCCTGCTAGACCGACTCAAACTGGGCAGTTGACCGGGTTGCTTGCTCCCAGGGCGGGCAAAAAATTCTTATATAGCGAACGAAACACTCTGTTAAACAATGGCGTGGCTACTAGCGCGGTGGTAGCGGGGCAGTTGCAGATTGAGCGGGCGATTACGACTTATCAGTTAAATAAATTTGGTCAGGCTGATGTTGCGTATTTGGATAGCGAAACGTTGCATACTGCGGCTTATGTGTTGCGCTATTTGGCGGCGGCGATTACGAGCAAGTATCCTCGGCATAAATTGGCCAATGACGGTACGCGGTTTAGTGCGGGCAGTGCGATAGTGACTCCGGCGGTAATTAGGGGTGAGTTGATTGCGGCGTATGATCAGTTGGTGTTGGCGGGCATCGTAGAAAACCGCGATATATTTATTACGTATTTGATTGTGGAGCGAGATGCAACCAACGTTAATCGGTTAAACGTGCTGTTTCCGCCGGATTATGTCAATCAGCTGCGGGTGTTTGCGGTGCTTAATCAGTTTAGATTGCAATATTAGGGGCGGTGTTAAATGGGAAGAAGAGTCGCGGGGATTTGTTACATTAAAGTGGATGGGTCGCAACTTGAAGTTAAGGGCGGCGTTGAATGCGCTTTGGCGCCGACTAAAAAAGAAACGGTGATGGGGTTGGCAGGCAATGCCGGATATAAGGAAATGGCGGAACGGCAATATATAAAAGTGACGGCGATTTTAACTAATGATTTCCCGATTGCGAGTATTCAGCAGGGAACGAATATGACGATTACCGTTGAAATGGCTAATGGCAAGATTTATACGCTGACCGGTGCGTGGCTGGAGGGTGAGTCGGGGGCGAATGGGGAAGAGGGTGAAATTGAGTTGGAATTTACGGGCATTACTGGGGTTTGGCAATGAGTAATACTAAAGCGGTTGTGCTGGCTAAGCCTATTACGGTGGGCGGGATTGAGACTGCAATTTTGGATTTGCGCGAGCCTACGGTTGATGATGTGGCGGATTTGGGCTATCCGTTTTTGGTGATGCAGACGGATAACGGTACGGCTTTGCAGATTCAGGCGCGGGTGGTGCTTAAGTATGCGTCGCGGTTGGCGGGTGTGCCTCCAAGCAGTTTGAAGGGTTTGACGCTGGGCGATTTGTCGGAGCTGAATACGGTGGTGATGAGTTTTTTTGGGGATGCGGCGGAGACGTCTCAGACTTAGTTGATGGGGCGTTTGAGGTGGCGTATTTTTTTAAGATGTCGCCGGTTGAGGTGTTGGCGTTGCCGTTGTCTCGGTTTTTTGTGTTTGCCGGGCAGGCTGAGCGGATTAGTGGGACGGTGAATGGGGAGCAGGGGTAATGGCCAGTACGTTTAATTTACGAGCGTTGATTACGGCGGTTGATCGGTTGTCGCCTGTATTGCGGGCGCAAATGCGGGTAATGGGGCAGTGGCGGCGCAGCATGGAATCGGCGGGGCGCGGTGGTGTGCCGATGGCGATCGGTCTGGGCGCGGCTTTGGCTATACCGACTAAAGCGTTTGTGGATGCTGAAAACGCGGCTATGCAACTTAAAAATACGCTGATGAATAAGGACGGCGTGTCGGGTGGGTTTGAGAATTTAAGTCAATTGGCGGTGGAATTGGGTAATCAGTTGCCCGGGACTACGGCGGATTTTATGAGTATGGCATCACAATTAAAATCCCTGGGCATGAATACTGAATCGCTGTTGAATGGGGCGTTGAAGTCTACGGCTTATTTGGCGGTGGTGGGCGGTAAGTTGGGGGTTACTTATGAGTCTGCGGCTTTGGCGATTGGTACGCTAGGCAATTCGATGGGGATTGCTGATAAAGATTTGGTGGGGTTTGCGGATACTTTGCAGCGGGCGTTGCATGTCGGGGTTGATTTAACGGATTTGCAATACGCGTTGTCTCAGTCGGCCGGTGCGTTAAAAGTGGTAGGGCAGCAGGGTATTAGCGTGGCGGATGATTTAGTGCCGCTGATTGCGTTGTTGTCGCAAGCGGGGATTAAGGGAGAAAACGCGGGTACGGGTCTTAAAAAGATGATTGGCGTGGCTACCAAGGCGGGTAAGTTTAAGACGATTCCTGCACTGGTGCATGATCTGGAAAAATTGCAAAAGTTAAATCCGGCGCAAATGTCTAAAATGTTGGGCGATTTGTTTAGCGAGGAACATGCAAGTAAGGCGGGGATTATTGCGGCAGGGGGTTATGACAAAGTGGTGGCCCAGTTTAAAGAGCAGGCCAGTTTGCAACAACGGGTTTCTAATTCTTTGGGGACTTTGGGTAATATTTGGGATGCTGCTAGCGGTACTTTTGTTAATGCAATGGTGGCGATAGCGGAGGCTTATGCGCCTGAGCTTAAGGCATTGGCTAATAAATTTAATGATTTGTCGGGCAAGTTGATGGTGTGGGCTAAGGCTAACGGGGCGACGATTAAGACGGTTATTAAAATGTCGGCTTCTTTTGTGGGTTTAAAGTTGGGTTTTTTGGCTGCGGCGTTGGGTTTGCGGGTGTTGATGCAGTTGCTGAGGTCTAGTCCGTTGATGTTGATTGTGCAGGGGATTGCCTTGCTTGCTCCGCTGATTTATGACAATTGGGGCAAAATTACTGAGTTTTTAAAATCGGCATGGGATGGAGCGATTAATTGGATTGATGAGCGGTTTCAAAAGTTTATTGATACGCTGATGGTCGGTGTTAATGCTATTCGGCGATTGTTTAATTTTGGCGATATTAAGGTTGATTTGCCTAAGTTGGCTAAAATCACTTTGCCTAAAGATTTTGTTAATCATATCCAGCTGCAAGAAAAAGATGGCGGAGGCCATTGGTTTAAACAGCCGTCTGATAAATCGGGCGCGTCGCCAACATCGCCAATTATTAATCAAGGCGGGTTTTTAGAGCCGTCTTCTTATGGTGGCCCGGTTGCGCCTCGGTCTTCATTTTTACAGCCTGTTGCTTTGCGCGGTGCGATTGATGTTAATTTTCATAATGCGCCGGCGGGGATGCGGGTTGAGCAAAAAGGGGCATCTTCAGGTTTAAAAATCCGCCAAAATGTGGGTTTTAGAACGTTGGGAACGGCGTAAAAGATGAAGAAATTTGCCGATGAGTTGCGGCCTGCGTCGTTTCGGGGTGTGCCGTTTGGCGTGGAAATGACGGAATTGGAAGCCGGGCGGCGGGTGCAGGTGCATGAGTATCCTCAGCGCGATAAGCCGTTTGCGCAAGATATGGGCAAGCACACAAGGCGGCTGGAGTTTGATGCGTTTGTGGTGGGGGCGGATTATATTGCCCAGGCGAATGCGTTGCTGGCGGCGGTGGAAAAGGTGGGTTCTGGGCAGTTGGTGCATCCGTGGTTTGGGTCGATGACGGTTAATGCCCTGCCCTGCCGTGTTGTGTTTGATAAAGCGTTGAGTTTTGCCAAGTTCCATTTTGTGTTTGTTGAGTCGGGGGCGTTGGTTTTTCCGGCGGTGACTAATTCGACGGTGGGGTTAAGCCAATCTGCTGCGGCGGGTTTGGATGAGGCATCACAAAGTTGGTTTTCTAAGGTGTTTCAGACTTTGAACCAGATTAGTAATGTGGCGGGTTGGGCATTGACTACTTACGGTAAGGTTTTGTATTTTTTGGCTAATCCGGTTTTTGCTTTGTCCAGTTATTTGGGTTTCGGCACGTTGCCGGGCAATTTGTCGTCTTTGTCTGCGTTGTTTAATACGCCGGTATCGTTGGCGGGTAGTTTTTCGGGGCTGCTTAATTTGGTGTCGGTGGGCAAGAGTTTGGCGGGTAATGACGCTATTTTAGTGCCGACTGTTCGCGGTTTGACGCGGATGGCGGTTGATCCTGCGTTGGCTAATCCGGTTGCGCCTACGTCGGGCAGCGTAGTGGATGGGCAAATTTATGTTAATCAAAAAGCGATTTTAGGGCAGGCACGGCAAGCGTTGCTGGTGCAAGCGGTGGGGTTGTCGAGCTATTTGGCCTGCTCGGTTTATAACGATGTGTTGGCGTTGATTGCTGAGTTGTCGGCGGCGTTGGATGCTGAAATGCTGTTGACTGATGATGACGGGGTTTATCAAGCGTTGCACGGGGCGCGGTGTGCGATGTTTGAGGATTTGTCAGTGCGGTCGCGGGATAGTGCGCGGTTGGTAAGTTATACGCCGGATGATGTGTTGCCCGCTTTGGTGGTGGCGTATAACTATTATGATGATTGTGGGCGCGGTGATGAGATTGTTAGCCGGAATAAGATTGTTTACCCGGGGTTTGTGCCAGCTAATGCGTTATGGGTGTTGAGCCGATGAGTGATGATACGGTGACGCTGACGGTTAACGGGGCGGATTATGCGGGCTGGAAAACGGCGCGGGTGCAAATTGGGCTTGAGCAGTTGGCGCGGGCGTTTGAAGTGTCGGTAACTGAACAATGGCCCGGTAGTGATGCACCACGAATTAAGCCGGGTGATTTGTGCGTGATTAAGATTGGTGCGGATGTGATTTGCACGGGTTATGTGTTTGCGGCGCCGGTTGAGTACGATGCAAGCGGTATTAACCGGATGATTAACGGTAGGAGTAAAACGGCTGATTTGGTGGACAGTTCGGCGGATTATAAAACGGGGCAGTTTAAGGGTTTGACAGTTGATGTGATTGCGGCGCAAATGGCGGGGGCGTATGGGTTGACGGTATCGTCTCAGGTGGCGGTGGGTGCGCCTTTGGCGGATCATCAAATTCAACAAGGTGAATCGGTATTTGAATCGCTTGATCGGCTGGCCAATGCGCGGCAGATTTTGATTACGGATGATGCTAGCGGTAATGTGGTTTTAGCGTCGGCGGGTAGTGCGGGTAATGCGGTGGATGGTTTGGAGTTGGGGGTTAATATCCATTCAGCTTTGGCGGGGTTTGATTATGCTGAGGTGTATAGCGTTTATACGGTCAAGGGGCAAAAGTCGGGCAGTGATGATTTGTGGGGGTCGGCTGCGGCATCGGCTTTGGGGTCTGCTAGTGATGGTACGGTGACGCGGCGGCGGGAGCTGATTGTTAGGCAGTCTGGGCAAGCGGATGTTAATACCTGCCAGCAGCGGGCAGCTTATGAGCAACAAGTTAGGTCTGCCAAGGCGGGGGAAATACGTTATAAGCTGGTGGGGTGGCGGCAGTCGGATGGCTCTTTATGGCAGGTTAATCAGACAGTTAATGTTAAAGATGCGATTATGGGGGTTGATACGTCGCTGTTGATTAGCGAGGTTATTTTTAGTTTGGATGAGAGTGGGCAGTTTACGGAGTTGGCGGTGTTGCATCCAGGTGCGTTTGCTACTGAGCCGGATGTGGTGGCTAAGCGTAAGAAAAAGAGTGGCGGCAATGTGTCTTGGGTTGATTGATCTAATATGAAAAAAGCAAATTATGCGCCGGTTTATTGTGCGCTTTATCCAGAAATTGCCGAGTTGACTAGAGAATTCGGTTATGCATTAGCAATACACGGGAGTTTAGCTCGCGATTTTGATTTAATTTGCATTCCGTGGGTGGAAAAACCTGCTTTACCGACTGATGTTATCAAAGCGATCACTAAAAAATTTGCAATAAAACTCGTTGGTGAAAATCCAGAAATTAAATTACATGGCCGGGAAGCGTGGGCAATTTCAATTGCTTTCGGCGAGTGCTTTATTGATTTGTCTTTTATGCCAACAAAATTAGCTTAATAAAAATATGGAGTTATCTAAACATTTAGCACCTTTAGCGCGGCGGGTGAGCAATTTGCTTGCGCGCGGGGCGGTGACGCTGACCAATGCGGCGGGGATGTTGCAGACTTTACAGGTCAGTTTGCTGGCCAGTGAAGCTAAGGACGGGATGGAGCATTTAGAGCCGTATGGGTTTACCAGTAATCCGCATGTGGGGGCTGAGATTTTGGCGGCGTTTATTGAGGGTGATCGGTCGCATGGGGTGGTGCTGGTGGCTGCTGATCGGCGGTATCGGTTGCGTGGGTTGCAACCCGGTGAAACGGCTTTGTATGGCGATCATGGTGATTTTGTTAAGTTGGGGTTATCTGGGATTGTGATTAATGGCGGCGGTTTGCCGATTACGATTAATAACGCGGGATCGGTGACGGTGGTGAGTGGGGATGTGTTGGCGGATGGTATTAGTTTAAAACATCATACTCATGCAACTAATGGAGCGCAGCCGTCATGATTAATGATCTGACGTTGTATGTTAACGGGGCGCCGGTTAATGCGGCGGATGTGTTTGATGATTTGACGCGGGCCGTGATCATTAGTCTGTTTAGTTGGCAGCGGGCTTTACCGGATGATGTGTTGCCGGGTACGCAAAAGATGGGCTGGTGGGCTGATGGGTTTCCGGTGGTTGAGGGTGATCAGATTGGCTCTCGATTGTGGTTGTTGTTGCGGGGCAAACTGGTTAATGAGACGGTAAGCCAAGCGCAGGAAATGGCGGCGGCGGCGTTGCAGTGGTTGGTGGATGACGGCGTGGCGGCGCGGGTGGATGTGGTGGCTGAGCGGCCTAATTTGTCGCAAATTTCGTTGGGGGTGGTGGTTACGCGGGGCGATTTGTCGCAACTAAATATTAGATTTGTAAACGTTTGGAGTGCAATCAATGCCTTTTAGTCGACCTTTGTTATCTGATTTGATTAGTCGGACGCGTAATGATGTGGTGTCGCGGTTGCCGTCGGCTGACATTTTGCGCCGATCAAATGGCGAGGTGTATGCACGGGTGTTGGCAGGGGGAATGCATGAGGTTTACGGTTATGTGGCATGGCTGGCTAACCAGTTGATTTATGACACGGCTGAAACGTTTATGCTTGACCGCTGGGCATCTATTTGGGGTTTGACGCGTAAAGTGGCAACGGCGGCAACCGGTACGGTTGCGGTGACGGGCAGCAGCGGGGTGGATGTGCCGTTGGGGTCGGTGTTGGCGACTTATGACGGTACGTTGTATGTGACCACTGCGGATGTGGTGTTGTCTGGGGGTGCGGGGGTTTTGCCGGTGATTGCTCAAGTACCCGCTAGCGCGAGTACGCGGTTAGCGGGGCAAACGTTTACGTTTCAGCCGTCTATTGCGGGGGTTGTTGCGACGGGTGTGGGGAGTGCGATGACGGGCGGCACGGATTTGGAGACGGATGACAGTTTGCGGGCGCGGTTGTTGACGCGGATTAAGAATCCGCCGCAGGGTGGCAGTGCCAGTGATTATGTCAATTGGGCATTGGCGGTGGCGCGTGTTACGCGGGCATGGTGTTATCCGGGGGAGTTGGGCGCGGGGTGTGTGACGGTGCGGTTTATGATGGATAACAGTTATGCCAATGGGATTCCGTTGCCCGGTGATGTTGCGGCGGTGGCTGCGGCTTTGGCTTTAGTGAAGCCGGTGACGGCGGCTTTAACGGTGGTTGCGCCTTTGGCTGCGGTGTTGAATGTGTCGATTACGGCGTTAAACCCGATGACGGCGGCGGTGCAAGCGGCGGTGGTGGCTGAGTTGGCGGCGTTGGTGGGGCGCGAGGCTGTACCGGGGGGAACGATTTATTTGAGCCATATACGCGAGGCGATTGGTTTGGCGGCGGGTGAGATTGATTATACGTTGGTTTCGCCTAGCGCTAATGTGGTGGCGGCGACGGGTTATATTACGACGATGGGTACGGTGTCGTGGGTTTAGTTGCGGCTGATTTTTATGGAATGTTGGCAAAATTGTTGCCGATTGGCCCCGCTTGGGATTATGAGGATGGGTCAACTTTATCAAATTTTTTAGACGGTTGGTCGCAAGAGTTTGGGCGGTGGCAGGCGGCGGCTGATGCGTTGGTTGATTCGGCTGATCCGCGCAGTGCTAATCAACTATTGCCGGATTATGAGCGTATTTTTGGATTGCCCACGGCGTGTATGACGGGGATTAGTCAGAGTTTGCAGCAGCGGCGTAATGCGTTGGTGGCGCAAATGACTAATTCGGGCGGGCAGTCGGTGGCGTATTTGGTGGGGTTGGCGGCGCAGGCGGGGTTTGCGGTTACGATTACTGAGTTTGCTGTGACTACGGTAAATATGGGTGCGGCGGATGGGCTGATTGATGTTAATTGGGCATCGGCTTTTCAGGTAAATGGTGCGGTGGGCGGTATGGTGACTAATTTTACCGTGGGCAGTGGCGTGGATGAGGCGTTGGCGATGTGGGGCAATACGCTGTTAGAGTGTTTGATTAATCAGTATAAACCAGCTCATACGGTGGCTGTTTTTGCTTATTCTTAAATTTTAAGGGGTTAGGATGGAAACTAGAAATTATTTGGGGGGCGCGTCGGCTAGTCCTCCAAGCGCACCGGCATCTCCAAGCAATGGTTATCCTACTGGGGGTAATCCATGGACGGGTACGCCAGCGACTCAGCCGGGGCCGCACTGGTTTTATAAGATTGGTGAGGAGCTGCGGGCGATTATTGCGGGTGCGGGGATTACGCCGGTTGATACGGATTTGGCGCAAGTTGCTAAAGCCATTCAAAATGGCGGGTTGTGGGTTGCGAATGCTGGCGGGTCGTCTGATGCCATTACAGCTAGTTTTAGTCCGGCGGTGACTGCGCTTAAAAATGGAATGACGTTGAGTGTTAGATCGTCGTCTGCTAATGCGACAACTACGCCTACGTTTACGCCAAATAGCGGGGTTGTGGCGGCGGCGCAAATTGTAAAAGGCGCTGGGATTACCTTGATTCCCGGTGATATTGCCGGAGGTGGCCATTGGATTGATTTGCAGTGGGATGCTACGTTGGGAAAATGGGTTTTGCTGAACCCGGCTTATATGGCTAGTGGGAGTGCGGGGAGTTTGAACGGCGCTTTTGCGGGGGCGACGGGGATAACGGGGTCATCCACGTTAACTGCGAGCCAGTTTGGTAATTTGTTTGAGCTGGGAGGGTCGGCTAGTTATATAACGTATGTGCCTAGAGCGTCATCGGCTGGTAATGACGGCGCGGCGTTGTATTTTTTTAACAATACCGGCTATGACCAAACAATTGCTATCCAAGCGGTTGATACGGGCGATTATTTCTTTGGCCCGGGCATTCCTAGCGGTTCGCCTACGTCTATTATTTTGACCACTTGGCAGTCGATGATGTTGGTGTCTGATGGCTATCATTGGATTGTTTTTTCAGGCAGTTATATCGCGGGCAGCATGAAAGGGTTTTTTCCTATTTCGACCAGCGGTACAACAATTGATACGTCTAAATTCGGTGCGTTAATTGAGTTTACTAATGCGTCTGCTGGTTCTACCACTATCCCCTCGGCGTTTAATAATAACGGGGCGGTGTTGGCGTTTACGAATAACGGCGCGGGGGCGCAAACGTTAAATCCGGTTGACCATGGTTTTTATTTTAATGGTGCGAGCGGTACGAGTTTTACGCTGCCGTCTGGGCAAAGCGTTAGATTTATTAGTGATGGGGTGAACTGGGGGGCTTTTGATGGCAGCTGGGTTGTTCAACAATTACTTGCCAATTACACCACTACAGCTAATTTAGCGGCCAATTACGCACAGCAAGCAAATACTATTGGATATGGACAAACTTGGCAAAATTTAAACTCTAGTAGATTTATTGGTAATGCAACTGTTCGCATTTGCGAATTATGCAAGTTTTTATTTAATTTAGCTAGCAAAAATATGGATGTAATTATTTATAACCATTTGATTTTATGATGATGTTTTTTTTATAAAAGATGCAATTAAAATGTTTAACGCTTTGTTTTTTATGCAATGTGCAATACATTGTGATTCCTGTTGTCGCGGGTTCGAGCCCCGTCGTTCACCCCAAATTTTTCATATAGTTACATTTTAACAATAGTCTTTAAATCAGCTCCGCTGACAAAGGCTAGCCATCTGGCGGTTTGACCGTCTTCAGTTTTACATCATAGACATTCATCATGCTGGCAGATTGATAGCCAGACACTTCCTTGTTTATCCTCTTTTGTGGCATTTACACCTTTGGCATTTCAGCTTATGAAGTGTGAACGGTATCCAGTCAATTCCTTTTTCTGCAGCTGCTTTTTCGTTTACTCGGTGAGGTTTAGGACTTTTAACAGTCTCATGCAGCACAGGTAGGGGATTTCCATGACTGTCCATACGTACCAATCTTGGATTCTTTTTTACATTTCAATGAAGGTGCGGCCTTGCTGGTCAGTGCATTTGACATAGACGATGCCGCGCCGGTAGGGCAAGGGGGGGCATTAGTCTGTGTTTGCTGGGCTTACCGCCTGTTAGTTTGGGCCAAAAGCCGCTATTTGTTTGGCTTGATGATTCCGGTGCAACACGAGCAGTGAGCTGCACGCGGTAACAGCAAGGGTTTGGCTTTTTAAGATTTTCTTGATGCTTGAATTCAGCGCAAAGTAAAGCCAGCATTTTCTTGCCATAGGGCTTAAGCCCCGTTAAGGGGCCGGCAAAGCCAGCCCCTTAACCCGGACAAACGCCCGGCGGATTAAAGCTTATAATGCCGTCGGCGGGCTGACGCCCAATAGCTGCACGCCAAATTCTTCCACGGTGTTGTTGCCCGAATTCGCCACAAACACGTCGCCTTGGCTGTCCAGTACTAAGCCTTGCAGATCATGAACCCCGCTGCTCAGCGTCTGCAGCAAGCTGCCGTTGGCGGAGAACTCTTTCACGGTGCCGTTGTAATACGCCACGAACACATCACCGTGGCTGTCCACCGCTACGCCCATTGGGTAGTCGAACCCTTTGCTCAGGATCTGCAACAAAGTGCCGTCGGCGGAGAACTTTTCCACCGTGTGCAGCAGACCGTTCGGACTCGCTACGTATATATCACCTTGGGCGTCCACCGCTACGCTATTTGGATTGCCGAGTCCGTTGCTCAGCGTCAGTAGCAAAGTGCCGTCGGCGGAGAACTCTTCCACGGTGCTGCTATTCAAAATCGACACGAACACATCACCGTGGCTGTCCAACGCTATGCTGGTTGGATATGCCAGGCCAGCACTCAGCGTCAGTAGCAAAGTGCCGTCGGCGGAGAACTCTTCCACGGTGCCGCTGACGTTGGCGTTCATCACGAACACGTCGCCGTGGCTGTCCACCGCCACGCCGTATGAATTGCTGATCCCGTTGCTCAGCGTCTGCAGCAGCGTGCCGTTGGCGGAGAACTCTAACACGGTATTATTGTTCGTCACGAACACATCACCGTTGTTGTCCACCGCTACGCGGGCTGGAGTGGTCGCGTCGCTCAACGTCCGCAGCAGGGTGCCGTTGGCGGAGAGTTCTTCTATACTGCCGTTAACGTGTTTATGATTGGAGAAATGCCCCTGATTCACCACAAACACGTCGCCTTGGCTGTCCACCGCTACACTGCCTGGGTCGCTGACCCCAACACTCAGCGTCTGCAGTAGCACATAGGGGTACAGCCCGCCGCTGACGGTGACCGCTTGCCCGCTGATGGCAGTGGCGTTGGTGTCCCAACCCGCCGTGGCGGACAGGGTGTAGGCGGTGCCGTCTAAGGCGCTGTTGCCGTTGTAGTTGAGCAGGTTGTCCACGGCCTGTTGGTCGGCGGCGTTCAGTTGCAGGGTGACGCCGCTGCTAGTGGCGCTGCCGGTCACCACACTGCCGCCGGTGAGGGTGTAGCTGGCACCGCCTGCGCCGGTGAGGGTGAAGTCAGTCGGCACATAACCGCTGGCGCTGGCGATCAAGTGGTTGCCGACCAGGGTTAGCTGCCCGGTGGCGGCATTGTAGCTGACACCGCTGACGGCCTCTGGCGGCACGCCGCTGGCGCTGACCGCTTGGCTGGTGATGGCGTTGGCACCGGTGTCCCAACCGGCGCTGGCGGTCAGGGTGTAGGCGGTGCCGTCTCCGGCTCTGTTGCCGTTGAGGTCGAGCAGGGCGGCGAGGGCCGTTTGGTCGGTGGCGCTCAGTTGCAGGGTGACACCGCTGCTGCTGGCGCTGCCGGCCACCACGCCGCCGCCGGTGAGGGTGTAGCGAGCGCCGCCTTCGCCGGTCAGGGTGAAGTCAGTCAGCACATAACCGCTGGCACTGGCAATCAGGTGGTTGCCGGCCAAGGCCAGTTGGCCGGTGGCGGCGTTGTAGCTGGCGCCGCTGACGGTCTCTGGCGGCACGCCGCTGACGGCGACCGCTTGGCTGGCGATGGCGGTGGCTTTGGTGTCCCAGCCGGCGCTGGCGGACAGGTGGTAGGCGGTGCCGTCTCCGGCGGCGGTGCCGTTGAGGTCGAGCAGGGCGGCGATTGCCGTTTGGTCGGCGGAGTTCAGTTGCAAGGTGACGCCGCTGCTGGTGGGGCTGCCGACCACGCTGCCGCCGGTGAGGGTGTAGCGGGCGCCGCCTTCGCCGCTCAGGGTGAAGTGGCTGGGGGCGTAGCCGGTGGCGCTGGTGGTCAGGTATTTGCCGGCCAGAGCCAGCTGGCCGGTGGCGGCGTTGTAGCTGGCGGCGTTGATGCCGGGCAGGATGCTGACGTTTTTGGCACTGACGGCGGCGCCGACGTCGCTGTCCCAGCCGGCGCTGATGCCCAAATGGACGCTTTTGGCCCCGGCAAGCAGGTTGTTGACGGTGGCCTGGTCGGCGGCGGACAGGGTGATGTCGAAGCCGCTGCCGGTCAGCTGGCTGACGCTGTCGCTGCTGTTGAATTGGAACAGGTTTTGGAAGCTGAAATCGCTGAGCTGGATGCCAGTGCCGGCACCAAGATTGGACAGTTGACGGCCGCTGATGGTGAACTCGCCGGTGGCTGGTGTGTAAACAATGCTGCCTATAGTCGGTGCATTAAAGCCTGTGACGGTGACCGCGTCGGTGCTGATGGCCGCCGCGCCGGTGTCCCAACCTGCCGTTGCGCTGAGGTTGTAGGTGGTGCTGGCGTCGTTGGCGACCGTGCCGTCTTTGTTGAGCAGGCCGTCAACCGCCAGTTGGTCGGCTGCGGTCAGGGTGATCTTGGTGCTGCTGCCTGTCAGGCTGCCGGCCACCAGCTTGCCGCCGGTCAGGGTGTAGCTGTTCCCGCCTTCGCCGGTCAGGGTCAGGTCGGTGGCGGTGTAGTCACTCGCCGTGGTGGTCAGGTTTGTACCTATCAGGGTCAACACGCCGGTGGCAGGGTCGTACACGCTTCTGGTAACGGTGGGGGCGATTGTTGTCATGGTTTTTTTATTTAGGGTTGATTTCAGGTAAGACCGTTAAATGAGGCCGGCGGATTTGCAAATGACTTTTTGCAAGTTTCTAATAGTAGCAACAATAAAAACAAAAATAAAAATAAAAATAAAAAAAACAATAACTAGCCTATGGTATTTGGCAGGTGGGCGGCACATGCCAGGCAACAGTCGGGAAATGCTAATTTTTGGCCTGGGTTTTCGGGGGGCGGGGGGGGCTTCGGCTACGCATAGCCAACGGGGGATGGCTTGGTGATGGCAAATATTAGGTGATATGCCGCACTGCACTCAGTGATTCCACACACTTTAACCAAAACAGCAGCCAACAATCTTATTAAAACAGACAGTTACTGTTTTTCAGCAAGCAAAACCCCATTATAAAGCAAATAGCTTGCCAATTTTCGCTACATTTTGTCACGCGGCAATATGACACATTTGCAAACCTTGGGGCGGGCAGTAAACTTACCTCGCTGTTATTGGGTTGGCAGACTTGAT